>LNQE01001232.1_pt1 | contig 13384 bp, 16 predicted proteins | sample 603111 | NCBI WGS metagenome assembly LNQE01 (sample SAMN04260313, study PRJNA301899) | hydrocarbon metagenome | isolation source: hydrocarbon-contaminated ditch | place: Germany: Bremen | collected 1998
CCCCAAAGGACAATCCCTCGGGCTGCACCCTGGAGGCCCGGTCCTTCTCCGACGAGCTGGAGGCGTTTGCCCGATTAAACACCCCGGTCTTTGGGATCAGCCCGGACTCGGTCAAGAGCCATAAGAAATTCTCCGAGAAGCAGCACCTCGCCGTCCGCCTCCTCTCCGACCCCGATCGCCAGGCGATCGAGGCGTATGGCGTCTGGGTGCAGAAGAAGCTCTACGGCAGCGAGTACATGGGTGTCGACCGGAGCACCTTCATCATCGACCCCGAGGGAAAGGTTGCCGCCGTCTGGCGGAAGGTGAAGGTGAAGGGGCATGTGGCCGAGGTGATGGAAAAGCTCGAGGAACTCACCGGAACAGGTGTTCCCCGGTAGGTGCAGGGTTGTCCTGGCACCAAGGAGCACTACGACACCCGGAAGGGAACGGCATCTCCCCGAATCCGAAAGAGATAATGCTTCCCGGATGGTACTACCCATATAGAGGAGTCTGATGCACCCGATTATACGCGACAAGATCCGCGACATCGCCTCGATTGCCGCACGCCGCCGGGTGAAAAAGCTCGCGGTCTTCGGCTCGGCGGCGGGCGACCGGTTCAAGCCCGCGGAGAGCGACATCGATTTTCTCGTCGAGTTCGAACCGATGACCCCAGTGGAACATGCAGAGGCGTACTTCGGTCTCGAAAAAGACCTGGCCGAGCTATTCGACCGCGAAATCGATCTCGTGGAGCTATCCGCGATCAGAAACCCGTTCTTCCGTGAATCCGTGGAAGAGACCCGCAAGGATGTATATGCCGTCGCGTGAGAGCAGGAAGTATCTCTACGATATCACAGAGGCCGCAGACTATATCGCACGCTTCACCGCCGGGAAGACCTATGAGGAGTACCGCAGCGATCCCATGCTCAGGTCCGCCGTTGAGAGGCAGTTTGAGATCATTGGTGAAGCGCTCAATCAGCTCCTCCGGCGGGAGCCGGGCATCAGGAATAAAATCTCCGATGCACCCCTGATTATTGCGTTCAGGAATCGCCTGATTCATGGGTATGCAACTGTGTCCGATGAGGTTGTCTGGGGTGTCGTCGAAGGTTACCTGCCGGTTCTCTCAGGTGAGGTGCGGTCACTCTTGAGAGAATAGGTGGTTGATAACGTGACCGTATAGGTCATTCCTTCATACAGAACTCGTTCTCGATCTCATGCTCGGAGTAGAACCGACCAGCGCGGATATCCTCGAGAGCATCCTCAATCCCCCGGATCGTCTCCTCGCTCAGGGGCTCCGCATCGACGGCCATCGCAATCAGGCGACCGATAACATCGTTATATGACTCTCCTGGATGCCGTTTCAAGGCATCAAGGCGTCTTTTGTTCTCGGGTGTGAGCCAGACCGTGGTACCGGACATGTCACTGCCAATAGGCGGTTATTGCTATTGAGATCTGTGATAAAAAGCGTTCGTCGCCTGTACGCCACCCGGCAGAAATCCGGGCAGCCGGTTTTCCCAGATCCGTTGGCTGGTCTACTTCTCATCTCCGGCAGCACATGCCAGTTCGCAGGCACGGCAATGGTCGACCCGCTCTCTGCCGGAGGCTTTATCGGTGCTCATCCTTTTCGAACAACGCTCCCGGCTGTACCTGCCGGTGCGAAAGGCATCCATCGGGCAGGCGCGGATGCAGTATTCCTCGCAGCCTGCGCAGGGGTGTGCAGCCGCCGGCAGAGCCGGGTCAGGGCTCTCCAGGTCCGCCCAGACCGCCCGGAACCGAACCCGCGGCCCGAAGCCCGGGACGAGGACGAGATTGTTCCTCCCCATCACCCCGATGCCTGCCATGCACGCCGCGTCCTTCAGGTAAATCCCGCCGTCATAGATCTGGTAGGGGATGACCCGGGCCCGGATGCCGTACTCTTTCTCCAGCCAGAGGGCGAGCTCTCTGCCGATACCCGCGAGGATCCGATCCCCGGGCGTTCCCCGCTCCGGCTCCCAGAGGTCTAATTCGGGATGCTCCGGGTCGTGGGAGAGGCCCAGGATGATGTACGTTCCCCGGTCTGTCTGGAATCCCTGGTAGCCGTCGGCGGCTGCCGAAGGGCAGTTAATGAGCCGGGCTGCAGGGACGGCGCCGGCCGCGTCCGCTCCGAGTGCGCGTGCTCTCCGGAGCGCTGCGTTGAGGATCTCGCGGTCGTCCGGCATTGCAGGAAGAGTGGATGCGAGGGGTGAAGAATGATCCGGTTGTTCGGGTTCTGAAAAGGGGAAAGGCGGTAACTTTTCACAGTATCGGGATATCTCTGTTATTTGTGCCCGCGCCGGTGCTCTCGATCTCAATGGGATGCGGTGATGCATTGGCCAATCTGCGTGAGTGCTCATGAGGTCAGAGTGAAGAGTGGCGATCCCGGTGCTGGTTGCGGGCAGGTTAAGCCCCCGTATTGCAGATCTAAAACCAGATAAAGTATTTGAATCCGGTGCTGCTCTCGCCAGGCCATGCCGCCTGCTATCCGGGGATAAACCCGCCGCAATACCGCTCCGGGATGCCGCATATCTGCAATTATTAGAAAAGCTTTATTTAGTCAGGCCGGATATCGCTCGGCGATGGCAGCTCCCCGGGCAGTCTGCGGTCTACCGGCATAATACACGAAGCAACGACAAAAACCATGAAGATGGAGGCCGGGCTGCCCCCGGGCGGGCAGGAGTCCTGTACATATGGCAAAGAAATCCCTGGTAATCCCGGATGACCGGAGTGTCATCGTCGTCTCAGATCTGCACCTGGGGTCGCAGGAGGGCCTGGAAACAGCGAGGCGGTTCTATAGGTTTCTGGAGCATCTCTCGAATGGCTGCATACCTCTTCCCGATGCCTGCCGTGCGGGAGGTGCGGCTGCATCCCCTGATCCTGCCACGAGGGAGTGTTTGCTTCCGCCGGAGGCGATCATTCTGCTGGGGGATATCCTCGAACTCTGGGATCCGAGAAACCAGGACCGGAACATGGCATACACCGATGCATTTCAGCCATTCTTAACGATGCGGGATATGGACTGCGATGTGATCTACGTGGCCGGAAACCATGACGAGGATATTGTAGAGATCATCGAATCGTATGATGAGGAGTTGGGGCAGCTAGAGCAGTCAGAGAATGGCCTTCTCCAGAACTATAGGATCGAGTATCTCAAGGAGGAGGGTCGGCAGAAGCCGGTGAGCCTCAAAATTCCGTGGAGAGGCTCCCGCAAACTCGAGATCTGCAGCCGCAAATATCCCGCCCCGCGTCTCAAAGGTGGGGAGCTGGGTATTGATGTAGGAGGCACCAGATATGCGTTCCTTCACGGCCAGCAGTTTGATCGGGAGCAGATCACCTATACGACAAGCCAGGTACTGGGGAGACGGTTTGATCCGGTGGATTTCTTCCAGGATCTTGCCTGCACCTCAGTGGCAAGGATGTTCAGGCTGACAAGACCGGGGAAGAATCCTCTGCTGACTATTGGCATCTTTCTGGCAGCAATCCTTCTGGCAGCAATTCCACTCTGGGCGGTTCTCGCATCGGATTCTGGCATCTGGCGTCCAGTTATCGGTGCATTAGGGGGCATCCTGCTGGCATTGATATCTCTCTACTATGGGCTGTTCAGGTTTGGGGATAAAGAGCGCGACTATCCCTCCTCGGCTGTCTTAGGACTTATCTGCGCTCTGATATTCATTCTTGTCGTTGGGGCACTCTGGGCTGGTATGATGAATTATCTGTTCTATATCCCGTTAATATTGTCAGGTTATTTCCTTGCGGTCATCGGCATCCCGGTCGCCATTTCCGTTGTGAAAAAGAGATTCTACAATAGGTTGTCCTCAACCAGAGATTGGACTTCGGAAAAGATAATGAACCCACAAAAGAGCAGTTTCGACCCGAGCAAGTATCTGTATGAATCCCCGGTCCTGGTGTTCGGTCACACCCACATACCGGACTTCGAGCGGGGGAATCTGGAGACCGGACGGATCCGCCTCTTCGTCAATTCAGGCTCGTGGATGAGAGAGGACGGTAAATCGAATGCAGACCTGGATACTTTTATCTATATCGATAAAGCGGGCATATGCTGTCTGCGGTGGAACGATGAAGAGGGCAGGGTAGAGTGTTATAGAAAGGATAAGGGCGGTCCGGAGGGCAAGGTCCCTCTCTGCGAATACATTCTGAAGAGTAATATTCAATTGAGGGATTGACCGGCCTCTGGACCTGCGAAAAATGGGCAGAGGTCCGGCTCACCCGTTGAAATGGTGGAAATCGTGGCACTGGCGGAGATACTCCTGCTTCCGCTGTTTGCTCGGGTTGATCGGCGGTCTGAGGTAGCCCATCTCCGGCGTCTGGAGGGCCGGGCAGAACGGGCAGAGAGCGGCATCGACATCGTTTGCCTTCTCCCGGACCGGGCAGTAGTACACCCCGTCGACGCTCGCGACCGTATCGCCGCCGGGAAACGGCATGCCGACCGGATGGGCGGGGAGATCCTGCACGAACATGCAGAACGCGGCGAGGAGGAACTTCAGGAACCGGAGCCGGATCTGCTCGTCATTGCCGTGCGAGCACTGCGTCGCTACCATTGTCCAGTATCTGCCGGCATCCGGGTGGAGGGGCGCTTTCTGGTGGGCGTATGTGCCCTGCCGGTGCGCGAGGAGGAGGGCCTGGTAGGTCCCGTGCAGGTGACCGGTGATCATCTCTTCCAGTCTCCTCCGGTACTCGGGGCTCGTGCCCTGGAGCGATCCCGAAAAGTTCCATCGCATCTTCTTGAGGTCCGTCGGGGAGTAGGAGAGCGCGATGGCTGCGATCTCCCGGGCAAGCTCGCCCCGGTTCGTTGCCGACCCGAGTTTCGTACAATGCTGTGCGATAGTGTCGTCATTCATGGTTGATATCTCCGCAGAGCATGGATCCTGCGGCGGCCGGGCATGTCTCCTCTCTCCGGTACGCTGCAGGCGCTCGCCATGCTTCAGGCTGGAAGGGATGCGGTAGGCCCGGGCCTGCCAGGCAGCTCCCGTTTCCCGCGTCCTCTGGGATATCGACTGATACGCTGCCAATCCGGCCTCCGCTCCTCCTCCACATCCACCGCAATACTATTCGTGTTGAGGGGAAAAATTCTGCGGTTTCGGATACGGGGGAGATCGAACTATCCGCATTCAATCGTCAGGGATCAGAAAGAGCCCCAGCAGATTCGCATGGGTCGTTCCCATCGTCTCGACACTGACGCCCTTTGCCGCCATGAGCCCGGATATCACGGCATCGGCAAAGACCCAGGCGGCCGTCTCAAAGAAAGTGCCGAGGGGGGAGAAACAGGTCCGCTCCTCTCTGGCGTCCGGCCTCAGGAACGGATCGCAGGGGATTTCAATGATGTAATGGGCAATCTGCCCGGCGGGTGAATCCCTATTGCCGGTGACCACGCAGATTGCTGCTCCCCCGGTATGCGCTGCCTTCACAGCGAACCGGGTCGCAACCCCATCTCTTCCCGTGCTCGAGAAGAGGATGAGGAGATCGCCTGCCATGCTGCCTGTTGTTACTTGCGGCACGATCGTCTCGCCGACAACATACGTGGGGATTCCCAGGTGGGTGAGCCGCATGGCAAATACACATGCAACCAGCCCGGACCGGCCCATACCGAGGACGAATATGCGGCGGGCATCGAGGATCGCGGCTAGAAATGCAGTGACGTCGTCTCTGGCGATGGTATCGGTCACCTGTGCGAGGCTCTCCGCCATTGAGCGCATCATTGTCTTTACATAGGATTCGAAGTCGCGTTCCGTGAGATCCATGCGGACTACGGTTCCCGTATGGGTGCCGGCGGATGAAAAAAAATGGTATGCCCGGAAGCGAAGGCCCTCGTCTCCGGCGGAAGGCGCGTCATACGCGGAGAGCGGCCGGGAGATCCCTGCGTGGACGTTTGCAGGGCTATCTGCCCGGGGCAGGGCCGTTGAGCCTGCAACGCAGGAACATCCTGAGGATGTCGCAACAAAGCCGGGGAAGAGCCGGATCGTACCGGTGACCCGTGCATTGCTGCGTGGCAGCTCACTCCCCGGCCTGAGGACTGGGGACTTCCCGCTCCGCCCCCTTCACCCCCGCATGTTACAGGGCATTGCAGCGCCGATCACCCCCGGGGGGGAGATCAGGGCTTGTGAGACAGCCGGCCCGCCGGTGGCACGCGGATCTGCCGGGAAGCGAATACGCGGTGATCCCGGATGCCGGGCATGTCGCGCACCAGGACAACCCCGAAGGGTTCAACCGGGTGCTGCGGGCATTTCAGGAAGAATGGCCGGCGGGAGGGATTGAGAGGGAGATCACAACGCTTCTCATGGTGAAGCCCGGGCTGCAGATTTCGCAGATCCCTGCAGCGATGAAGGCCGCATGGCTGCGAGGTCATGCAGCACCCCTCCTGCAAGGACAGACCTGAAGATCAGGAGCAGAATGCGCAGAGCAACGGTGGTCTATATTGCCTGCCTTCGATCATGGTTCCAGATCAGAATCTTGTTGTTTCCGGAACGGAAACATTTTGTTCACGGAGCGGAAACAACATGCGAGAACCGGTACTAAGCGACCTCTTCAGGACTGAAGAACGGATACGCGTCCTCCGCTATGTAGCAGGGCGGCAAACAGTTGCGGCAACGGGAGTTGTCGAAGCAACAGGGGTCTCAAAAGCTCTGGTTTCACGCTACCTGCACCTGCTTGTCCGGGAGGAGTTCTGCACGCAGGATGGCCGGGCATATCTCTGGGAGGAGAATGCCAGAAGTCTGGCGGTAAAGTGCCTGCTCAACATCGATCTTCTCATGGCGGTGGTTCCGCTCCCGGGGTGGGCGGGGGGTATAGGCGTCTACGGGAGTTTTGCAGAAGGGACAAACACAGCCGACAGCGATCTCGATCTCTGGGTGCTCGTCGACGAATACACACCCGACCTCCTGATGCTTGCAGCAAGGGTTGAGAAGACTGTTAGTGCAGCAGCAGGAGTTGAGACAAATATACTCATAATTACCCCTGAAAGGCTATCGGAACTCCGCGAGACTGATGAACCGTTCTATGCCGGCCTCATGAGGTGGGGCGTCACAATCAGGGGTGAATCCATTGACAACGATTGATGATTGCTACTCGGAAAAATGCTCCGCAGGGTCAGGCCGTCCGCAGAGAAGGCGAACGAGTCGCTCAGCCTGGCCTCATCCTATCTTGCGGAGGCACGGCAGGTTGCCGGGGTCGGCGCGAACAGGATGAGCCTGACAGGAGCATATATGGCATGGTTCCATGCTGCCCGTGCCGTGCTCTTCCGAGATGGTATCCGTGAGAAGAGCCATTATTGCATCGAACTGTATCCTGAACATATGTAAAGTCCGGAGATCTTGAAGACGCATGGGTATTGATGTTTGGCAGGATGAGGGCACAGCGGCATGAAAGTCAGTACTCATTCGCGCCTGCGCCTACCGATGCGGAGGTCTCGGCCGCCGTCCTGCATGCCGGGAGGTGTATCGAGAGGATGAGGCGCTTGCTCTCCAAGACGCCGAAAAGGGAATGGAAGGGAAGATAACTCTACTGTTTAACAGCGAGTGGCCATTGCATCACAGCAGTGTTTTAACTTGTGAGAGTGAAAGGGGCGAGGCAGGAAGTCCCCGACCGGGAGTGCGCGGTAGTATACAGTGTGAAACCCTAACCATGCATCAATGCCGGCTGGGGTGATTTTTTCTGTGGCTACGACAATAATAGTAAAAAGATCATCATTGCGGGGGGATGCCCGGACCATCGCCCCGCTATCGATTCGAACAGAATCGTCTGGATGAATACGAGGCACCATGCCAGAGAAAGGAGGGGGGATCTCCTATTGCCCGCCGGATATCGGATCGCTTCGGGCTGACGGGTATTATCCGGTCGACATGCACCTGCACACCAATCATTCGGACGGCCGCACCGGGATTTGGGATATCCTCCGGTATGCAACAGCAAAAAAGATCGGCGTTGCAATAACCGATCACAACGAGATACGCGGATCGCTGGAAGCGATATCGAAAAGACCTGAGATCCTGGTGATCCCGGGCATCGAACTTGATACGGAGGAAGGGCCGCATCTCCTCTTTTATTTCTATACTGCCGGTGATTTGCAGGATTTCTTCCATGATCTTTCCCGTGAGCGAAACCGGCAGACACCCGGTCTTCCAGAGAACCTGCCGGTGCTGGAGTGCCTGCAGATTGCCGCAGACTATGACTGCCTCCGGGTAGCCGCCCACCCGTATGGGTACTTCGGCATCAACCGGGGAGTCCTGAAATGTGTCGAGAAACAGATGCTCCCCGGCGTTCTCGATCATATCGACGGCATAGAAGCCATCTGCGGGGGCATGATGCACGGCCTGAACGCGAAGGCCATCGGATATGCACGGCGGCATGAGGTCGCGTATACCGGCGGATCGGATGCCCATATCCTCTCGGACGTCGGCAATGTGGTGACCGCCGGTACGGCCGATACGGTGGAAGAGTTTCTGGATGGAATAATCCGGAGGGAGAACCTGGTCGTCGGCGAGCCCGGGGGATATCTGGCAAAGGGTGCGACCGCCGGGGTCATTGCCTGGAGTTTCGTCCCGTATTCCATCGCCATGATAGGTGCCCGCTGTTCGGTCCGGAGACGCCGGGCATCAGCACTGGTCTCGTCCTGCTGCAGCAGGATTCCGGCATACTGCGGCACAGAACAGGAAGACGATGGATCATAGGAGCGGGGAGAAAAGCCTCGATATCGACTTTTTTATCCGGATCGTCATGGGCAGGGCTGCAAACCGCTCCCGGGTCAGCTCTGTGCAGACCAGGAGATCCTGGTCGAATATCTCCTTGAGCTCCTTTGCGACGGCATGGTCGTACATGATGACATTTGTCTCGAAATTGAGGTTGAAGCTCCTGACATCCCAGTTGGCGCTCCCCACCGATGCCGCGGCCTCGTCGACGACGATCGTCTTCGCGTGGATAAACCCGTTGTCATAGGTGTATGCCCGGACGCCTGCGTCCAGGAGCTGTTTGATATACGAATATCCTGCCCAGTAGACGAACGGGTGATCCGGCTTTGAGGGTATCATGATCCGCACGTCAATGCCGGACAGGGCGGCCATCCGCAGGGCGTCCATGATACTATCGTCAGGAATGAAATAGGGGGTCTGGATGTATACCGACTCTGTCGCCAGCGTGATCAGTTTGAGATAGGCCTCCTTGATCGGGCTCCAGTAGGTATCCGGACCGCCCGACACCACCTGCATCGGAAGCCAGGTGTCGGGCCGGGTGCCGATGTCCGGGAAATAGCGAGGAGAAAACTCGAGTCTTTCCTCTTTTGCTGCATAATTCCAGTCAAGGATGAAGCGAATCTGCATCGAACGTACCGCATGGCCTTCCACCACAACAGCCGTATCGCGCCAGGGCGCCCACCTCGGGTCGCGGCTTAAGTTATCGTCGCCGATGTTGAACCCGCCGATGAACCCGACCGTCCCGTCAATGACTGCGATCTTGCGATGGTTACGGTAATTGAGCCTCGGATGCCGTATGTTTAAGAGAGAGGGGAAGAAGAATGCCAGCTTTCCTCCCGCCTCGAGATAGGGTGTGTAGAAGGATTTTTTTGGACCTGCCGCACCAAACCCGTCGGCAAGGAACCTGACCGTCACACCCGCGTTTGCCCGCTCGGTCAATGCTGCAAAGACTTCGTTGCCGATCCGGTCATCCTTGAGGATATAATATTCCATGTGAATATGGTCCTGCGCCCCCCGGATGGCCTCGAGCAGGGCATCGAACTTGTCATTGCCGTCGGTAAAGATCTTCACCCGGTTGTCTGTCGTCACGAGCGCCATGTTGCTCTCCATCAGCATGATCATCATCCGCCTGTACGGATCAGGGAACGCGTGCGGTTTCGGGATTTCGTATCTGAAGAGGTCCTTCTTCTGGGATTCTATCTGGTAGGTCAGGGCCTCGTCATACTCTTTCTTCCCCCCAAACATCCTGCCCCGGTAAATACTCTGGCCAACGAAGAGATAGAGGACAAATCCGATGACCGGCAGCAGGAACAGGGCCATCAGCCATGCGATGGTCGAACTCGGGTTTTTCCGCTCGATAAAGACCACGGTCAGTGCAAAAAAGATGTTTATCAGGAAGACGATCGGGATGATGAAGTATAGGATGAATTGAAGCGCTCCGGCCATCATGTCTTTTCACTGTCAGCACAGCTAGGTTGATCCTCCCTGTATAGAATGCTAGCGAAGTTTCAGACCCGAACAGAACGCCACTGACATACCGAAGAGGGCAGACATCACCGCTCGCCCGCGTTCCCATCGCCCCCCCGCTCTCCGTTTTGGCCACCGTGAAACAGGCCGTCTTTATAAATCGCGGGAAACGAACCACGCACCGAGAGCAGATCGGGCGCAACGGCGGAGAGGCGAGGCCGGAGCCGACGTTCCAGACCCTGGTTACCCATTGCTCAAACTCGGTGTCATGGGTGACGCCCCGTTCCAGGGTGATCGGCTCGTACTTCGCCCGGCCCGGCGATTTTCGCAAGGAGGGGGGCTCCTCTTCCCGGTGGTCGGCGTGAGCGCACCGATCTTTGGTACTCCCGCAACGTACCGGCCGTCCCGCTTCACGCGGAACTTGAAGTTCTTATAGGGATCGAACCTCTGCGGATTGACGCTGAAATCGACCATACCGACTCGCCTCCTATGTCTGCATCTCTCCGGCGATCTGCTGGATCTTGATGATCACGAACTCTGCGGGCTCGAGCGGTGCAAAACCGACGACGATGTTGACCATCCCCCGGATGCCGCCAAACAGGCTTTCTTCGATGAAGAGGGCCATCCTGCGCACCGGGATGTATCTGTACTCGTCGGCGAACCGGTCGCCTTCCTGCAGCGTCCGCGCGCCCAGCAGTGCTGCATCGAGGCCTGCAGGAGACTTCCAGACCCCCGGGTTGCATCCGTCCCGGCAACGATGCCGGCGATCATGCCGCAGGGCGCGAAGGTATCGAGCGGTCCACCCGGTTCGGGTCCGCCTGGATCACCCGGGGGAAGAAGAGGGCGGCATTCCGGGTCTCTTTCCCGGTCAGGCCCAGAGTCGCCAGGCCGTTCCGCGCGGACGCGGCATGCCGCCGCCCAGCACTCTTCCGGGAGGGGGCACCATCATTATCATGATTAAGGGCGACAGTAATCGGTACATACCAATCCGTAACACTGGCGAAATATGAGAGCATATCGAACACACAAGATACTTTCGCACATCAGCGGGCTTACTGGCGGGCGGCCCATATGACGTCACCTGACAATGCCACCGGATCCGAAGGCATCCAGCGCAGACGCCGGCTGCTGGCTGCCGCTCCCGTTTTTCTGCTGACGCTGGTCTTTGCTGTGCAGTTCTTCGTGGATATTCCCATCGATGTAATCGCTCCCTTTCAGGCAGCGCTCAACATCCTCCTGAACGTGGGGTTCATTGTTCTGGCTGCTCTCGTGGCCTGGGGCGTGGTGAAGATCGGCCGGCTGCAGCTCGTCTGGATGGGATCCGGCATCCTCGTGCTGGGTCTGGCCATTCTGACTGCGAATCTGGTCGGAAGCCCGATCAGCCTGAATACGGGTATACAGATACAGAATATCGGCGCTCTTCTCGCCGGTTCCCTCCATTTCATCGGCGCCCTGATGGCAGTCTTCTCGATCGGCCTGCTGAGGCCGGATCGGCGGCAGCGGACAATCGCTCTCGCGGCCGGCTACGGCGGCGGCATTGCGGCTGTAGTACTCGTCGTCCTCCTGAGCGCAGCTTCGGCGCTCCCCGTTTTCTTCATCCCCGGAGAGGGCGGAACCCCGATCCGGCAGGCGGTCATCACCCTCGCTGCAGTTCTTTTTGCCGCCTCCGCCCTGCTGCTATTCGTGCAGTACTCCCGGTCGCGCTCGTCGTTCCTGTACATGTACAGCCTGGCGCTGACTTTTCTGAGCCTCGGGCAGCTCGCATACCTGTTTGCCGTCACATCAGGCGACATCATGTCATGGATCGGCAGGGTGGGGCAGTGGGGCGCCTCCATCTACTTCCTGATCGCCCTGTTCCTGCTGTTCCACCTCTCGCGCAGCCGCCTTGGTGACGTTCACCACCTGCTGGACGGCATCTTTCCCCCCTCCAGCGAAGGCTATAGGCTCCTGATTGAGGCATCCCCCGATGCAATCATCGGCCTGGATGCCGAAGGGCGCGTGCTGGTATGGAACTCCGCCGCCGAGAAGATACTCGGCTACAGCAGCAGAGAGGCAATGGGGCGGCCTCTCGGGGATCTGCTGGGCATCCGGCTATCCTGGCGTGATAGCGGCGCCTCCGCCAATCCCGGCACGCAGGAGTCAGAAGAGCTCCTGCTGCGACGGCAGGACGGCAGAGAAGTGTGGCTGGGCATCTCGGTGGCTCACGGTGCTGTTCGCGGGCATCCGGTTGCCACCGTCAACATACGGGATATCACCAGGCGGAAGCGTGCAGAGCTATCGCTCCGCGAGAGCGAAGAGAGGTACCGCCAGCTCCACCGGCAGCTGGAGATCGCAAACAGGGAGACGAGCCTCTACCTCGACATCCTCACCCACGATATCGGCAACACCGAGAACGTCTCGAACCTCTACGACGATATCCTCGTCGAGACGGTGGAGGGGGAGGCGCTCGGCTACGCGGAGAAACTCCGGCGGAGCATCAAAAAGAGCATCGAGATACTCGATACCGTCTCAAAGATTCGCCGGATCCATCAGGCTTCACCCGATCTCAGGCCGGTCGATCTTGATGCAGCGATCCGCGACGGGGTCCGGGAGTTCCCTGACAGGCCCGTCTACTATGACGGCATTCCCCTCTGGGTGTGGGCGGACGACCTCCTCGGTGTGGTAACGAGCAACCTGATCGGCAACGCCGTCAGGCACGGCGGGCCGGATGTCCGGATTGCCGTCAGGGTAGAGGGGCTGGAGGGTGAGGTCCTGGTCTCGGTCGAGGATACCGGACCCGGGATCCCGGCTGCCGGGAAGCTTGAAGTCTTCCGGCGGTATGAGCAGCAGAAGCGGGGAGTTGGCGAAGGGCTCGGGCTCTATCTGGTGCAGATCCTCATCGAGCGCTACGGCGGGCGCGTCTGGGCCGATGACCGGGTGCCCGGGCGTCCGGAGGAGGGGGCGGCGTTCCGGTTCACGCTCCGGCAGGCGGATCAGGATGGAGAGGACTGATTCTCTCCGGCACCGGTACAGCACCGCCGGGATAACGCACGGCCGGGGGAACGGGCCGCGCGGTTTGTCGAGCGGGTCGGGCTCGATGCCATCAGAAAGGACGTCCTGGCCTTCGTCCCCGGTATCCCGCTTGATGCAGCCCGCTCCGGGCAGAGATCCTCCCGCGAGCCTCCTTGTCTCCCGGGGGCAGGAAGAAGTGGGGCATGCCATACCTCCGGACGGTGCAGTATGCT
>LNQE01000204.1_pt1 | contig 13364 bp, 12 predicted proteins | sample 603111 | NCBI WGS metagenome assembly LNQE01 (sample SAMN04260313, study PRJNA301899) | hydrocarbon metagenome | isolation source: hydrocarbon-contaminated ditch | place: Germany: Bremen | collected 1998
GTCCGGCCGGTCCCCACACGGCCGCGAGAACAATCACGGCGTGCAGAGCCAGGGAGATGGCGAGGCAGGCCAGGCGGGTCATGGCCCCGTTCCGGACGGGCCTCCCCGGGAACCGGGTTCGGAACCGCCAAAGGGCTCGGGCCCGGCGGCCGCGCCTTCCCCCGCCTCGGGATACGGCTCCGTGACCACATACACGGCCTGGGCCCCGGCCCGCTTGGCCGCGTCCATGACCGCAACCACCCGGCCGTGGGGCGTGTCCCGGTCGGCCCGCAGATAGACCTTCTTGCCGCGCTCCACGGCAAGCACCCGGACATGCTTCTCCATGTCCGGCAAAAGCGCCGCGAAATCCTCCACGAAAAGTGAGCCGTCCTTTTTGACGGTGATCACGATGTGCCCCGCATCCTCGTGCACGGCCTCCACCGTGCGGGTGAAGGGCAGCTCCACCGAGAGTCCCTGGATGAGCGGCGGGATGGCCACCAGGAAGATGACCAGAAGCACCAGCATGACGTCCACGAAGGGCAGGACGTTGATGGCCGCCTGAAGGCGGTGGCGGGCTGCCGCGCGGCGGGGCATGGGTCAGGGCTCCTGGCCGGAGACGGCGGCCAGGCCGAGGGTCAGGGCCTCCAGATCCCGCTCCAGGCCGTCCACGGCGCTGACAGCGGCGTTGAAGGCCACGCTGGCGGGCACGGCCACGGCCAGCCCCAGGGCCGTGGCCACCAGGGCCTCGGCGATGCCCGGGGCCACCAGGGCAAGGGCCTGGGCCTGGACCCGGCCCAGGGCGTTGAAGGCGTGCATGACCCCCCACACGGTGCCGAAAAGCCCGATAAAGGGCGCGGCCCCGGAACAGGCGGCCAGGATGCCCAGGCCCCGTTCATGGTCGCGCAGGGCCTGGGTTCCGGCCAGGGTGGCGGCCCGGGCCGCAGCCGCCAGGAGGGCGGGGGATGCCGGGCCGTCCCCCGCCCGGGTAAGGACCGCCAGGGCGGCCCGGGCCGCCCCGGCCAGGGGGGCGCGGGGATGGTTCCCGGCCAGGGCCAGGGCAGCTGTGAGCTGGCCCCCCCGTTCCATAGCGGCCAGGGTCTCGGCCAGGGCGGCCCGGGAGGCCCGGACCGCCGGGAGCAGGGTGACCAGCTTGTGCAGGATGACGGCCCAGCTCAGAACCGACATGGCGGCCAGAATCGCCAGCACGGCCTTGACCGTGGGCGTGGCCTCCCGGATCATGGCCCAGACGTCGAGTTGGGGCATGAGATCCATGGACGCTCCAGGGAAAAGGGTTTGGGGAGAATTCCCCCCTTCCTGTAGCAGGTTTTTCGCCGGCTGGCACCCCCTGAGGCGGGAAGCGCGGCCGGCGGGACATGCGGGGGATGGTGATGCACCCTGTCACAAACACCCCGGCGCGGACAGGTCGGGGTCGTTTCCCGGCAGGGCGTAAGTCGCGGACGGTGATTAGTCCTTCCACTTTTCCCGGATGACCCGGATGGCCTCGATCTCCCGGAAAAAGGCCTCGATCACCGCCGGATCGAACTGGCTGCCGGAGCCTTTTTGCAACAGGGCGAAGCATTTTTCCTCGGGGAAGGCCTTTTTGTAGGGCCGGTCGCTGCGCAGGGCGTCGTAGACGTCCACCACGCTCACGATGCGGGCCTCCAGGGGAATGGCCTCCCCGGCAAGCCCGATGGGATAGCCCGTGCCGTCCCACCGCTCGTGATGGTACAGGGCCAGGATGCGGGCCAGGCGCAGAAGCTCGTTGTCTCCGGGCTCCAGGGGGCCGAGGAGGAAGCCGCAGGCGTTGTGGGCCGGGTCCGGGCCGCTTAACGGCCCAAGTATCTCGCAGCCGTAAAGGCAGTGGCGGCGCATGATCTCCCACTCGTCCGGATCAAGGGGCCCGGGCTTGAGCAGCACGGTGTCCGGAATGCCGATCTTGCCCACGTCGTGCAGGGGGGCGCATTCCCGCATCATCTCGCACCGCTCCCCGGAAAGACCCATGGCCCGGGCCAGAAGGGCGCTGATCTCGCCCACCCGGATGACGTGGTGGCCGGTCTCGTTGTCCTTGTATTCTGCGGCCCGGCTTAGGCGCTGCATGATCTGGCGGCGGGTCAGCTCCAGTTCGGCGGTACGCTCCTTCACCAGCTTCTCCAGGTTCTCCTGGTAGAGGCGGTTTTCGCGCACAAGCCGGGCCCGGTCCAGAACCCTGTTCAGCACATGGTCCAAAACGGCCATGTTGGACAGGGGTTTGGTGACGAATTCCCAGGCCCCCAGGCGCATGGCCCGCAGGGCATCCTCCACCACCCCCACCCCGGACAGCACCACCAGGGGCAGGTCCGGGGCCAGGACCACGGCGTTTTGGATGAACGAATACCCGTCCATGACCGGCATGTTCAGATCCACCACCACGGCCTGGATCGAACCGGGGTCGTGTTCCAGGATGTCCAGGCCCTGACGGCCGTTTTCGGCCGAAAGGACGTCGTAATCCATGTCCTCCAGGTGCGCGGCCAGGGCCCGGCGCAGCCCGGCCTCGTCGTCGATGACCAAAATGGCCATAGTCAGGCGTCTCCCCGGGCCAGGCGCTCCCGGATGCGGGCCAGGATGGCGTCGGCCCCGGCCGGTTTGAAGAACATGTCCCGCGATGTCAGGCCAAGCTCCGAAAGCTCCGAGCTGATGACCATGTCCACCGAGCCCGTATGCACCAGGAAATGCCGGCACGCCCCCCGGGCCCGGGCCTCCCGGATGAACTGCGTGCCGCTCATGCCCGGCAGGCGCATGTCCACCACGGCCAGGTCGGCGGGTTCCCCGGCCAGAAGCTCCAGGGCCTGCTCCCCGGAGTGGGCGCCTCGCACGACGAACTCGTCGAAGTCCTCGAGATACTGGGTCAATAGATCCCGGATGCGCTCCTCGTCGTCGAGGATGAGGATGTGCGGCAGGGCCATCTTACACCTCGAGCCGTTGGTCCTTGGGCAGTTCGATGCAGAAGACGGCCCCGCCGTCGCGGCCGGTCTCGATGGCCATCCTGCCGCCATGCCCCTTGGTCACGATGAAATAGGACACGGAAAGGCCCAGGCCGGTGCCGACCCCGGGCTGCTTGGTGGTGAAGAAGGGTTCGAATATCCGTTTGCGGATGGCCTCGGGCACCCCGGGGCCGTTGTCCTCGATCTCGATGCGCACCCGGTCTGCTTGTTCCCGGATGCGCACGGCGATGCGCGGCGCGGCCACGGGGGGATCGGCCTGGGCCATGGCCTGGGCGGCGTTCCGGAACACGTTGAGCAGCACCTGCTCGATCTCCGTGGCCGTGCAGCCGATGTCCGGCAGGCTGGTGTCGTAGTCCCGCGCGATCTCGATCTTCTTGAAGTCGTAGCTCTTTTTCAGGTCGTAGTCGTTGGAGGCCAGGTCCAGGGCGCTGTCGGCGATGGCCCGGATGTCGCAGACCGTGCGCCGGGATTCGCTGCGCCGGCTGAAGTCGAGCATGTGGCGGATGATGGCCGAGGCCCGGGAGGCGGCGGACTGGATGTCCTCGATGAAGACGTCGAGCTTGCGGGCCTTCATGTACTGATCCAGAAGGCCCATATCCAGGCCGATTTTTTCGGCGGCCTCCAGGTTCTTGCGAAAGTCCGGCCGGGTGCGCTGCACGAGGTTCTGGGAGGCCTGAAGCACGATGCCCAGGGGGTTGTTGATCTCGTGGGCGATGCCCGCGGCGATGCCGCCCACGGAGATCATCTTTTCGGTCTGGACCATCATTTCCTGCATCCGCTTGGTCTCGGTGACGTCGCGCACCATGGTCATGAGATGGCGCCTGCCGTCGATGATCACCACCTGGCCCGAGAGGGAGCAGATGGCCAGGGTGCCGTTTTTGTAGCGGGACTCGCATTCGAAATGATCCACCCGGCCGTCCCGGCGCAACCGGCTGTGGAAGGCTTCCCTGTCCGCGCTGTTGACGTACAGGGGAACCTCGGCCGAGGTTTTGCCCAGGATCTCGTCACGCCGGTATCCCGTCTGCGTGGTGAAGGAGGCGTTGGCATCGACGACTTTTCCGGTTTCCATGTCCGCCAGAAGGATGCTGTCCGGGGCGAACATGAAGAGCCGGGAGAATTTTTCCTCGGACTGGCGCATGACGGCCATGGCCCGCCCCAGGGCGGCCAGGGTCAGGGCCACCAGGGCCAGGGTGGCCAGGGACACGCCGCCGGTCAGCCAGGCCATACGGGTGGCCGGGCGCAGAAGCTCGTCCTCGTCGGCCGAAAGCACCAGATACCATCCGGTTTCGGCATTGGCCACGGCCATGAGCACGCGCCCGGTCTCTCCTTCGCGAAAATGGGCGGCCTCGCCCGAGGCGGCGGACTGGCGGACCTGGTCCATGCGCCAGTCATGCCAGGGGTGGTCCGTCTCGATGCCCGGGGGCGCGGCAAGGATGCGCCCGGCCGTGTCCAGGAGATAGCCGGTGGCGGTTTGGCTGGAGACCGCCCCCAGGGGCAGTTCCCCGGCGAACCGGGCGGTTTCCATGGCCACGGCGATGACCCCGGCCAGGACGCCGTCCCCGGTGCGCACGGGGGCCGCGATCACCAGCATGGGCACGTTGGAGTGCCGTCCGGCGGCCAGGGTCTCCATGTTGACCTCCCCGGCCAGGGCCTTTTGGAAATAGTTCCGGTCGCCGACGGTGAAGCGGCCCACCATGTCCGGGTTCGAGGCGGTCACGATCACGCCGTCCGGGCGGACCAGAAACACCCGGTCGAAGGTGCTGCCCCTGACCCGGGCGGCCATGCGCCGGGCGGCCTCCGCCCGGGCCGACTCTCCCAGGTAGGAGTCCTCAAGGGCCAGGACATACAGATCCTCCTGGCTCCACAACTCGAGCCGCGACGCCAGTTCCTTGACCCGGGAATTGATTTCCCGGTCGAGGAACCCCAGGGTCTGGCGGGCCTGGCCCAGGGCCAGCCCCGCCATGGTGGCCCTGGTGGAAAAATAGGCCACCAGGGTGCTCACGAGCACCCCGGCAAAGACCACGGTCAACACCGGGGCCAGATGCCTGTTCAGGGACATGGCGGACAGGAGTCTCGCGCTCCAGGTCATCGGAGCACCACGCCGGCAGCCTCGATGAGGGGGTAGGGGATGCGCAGGCCCAGGCCCTCGGCCGTCTTGAGGTTGATCAGGACCACGCCCTCGACGTTGACGCGAACGGGCAGGCTTCCGGCGGGTTCCCCGGTCTCCAGGATGTGGCGGGCCATTTCCCCGGCCAGCCTGCCCTGCTCGCGGCCGGATTCCAGGATGCCGCACAGCATGCCGTGCTCCTTGGCGATGTCGGCAAAACCCAGGGTCGGCTTGTCAATTGCGGACAGGGTCCAGGCCATGACCTCTGCGGGGGGCGCGACCTGGCCGGTGCGCTCGTCCACCAGGGCGTTGTACGGGCCGAAGGAGAACACGTCGGCCAGCGGCCGGTAGAAGGCGACCTCCCGTTGCCAATCCTGGAAGGTCCGGCATGCCTTGGCCCCGACGATCTCCAGGGCATAGGGGGCGTTGTGGTGCAGGTCGTCGATCACGAACCGGGTGGATTCCGAGTCCTCCCCGAGAAAGACGGCGGTTTGGGCCTGGGGCACGATTTTTTTGATCAGGGCGAAGCCCTCGCGGAAGTGGTAGCGCTCCCGCACCCCGGTGACGTTTGAGGCCGGAAAGCCGTAGGTTTCCGGGGGGGCGTTGACCCCGCAGAAGACCACCTGGGGGGAGGGGCGGCCCTTCAGGAAGGGGACGGCCAGAGAGGCCTGGGCGGCATCGTCCACGGTGATGACCACCAGGGGGGCCACGGCCTGGATGCGGGCCAGGGCTTCCTTTGCGGCCGTTTGGATCGCGGCGGGATCGGGCCGGCGCTTGGCGTCCAGGTACAGGGTCTCGATATCGGCTCCGGCCGGGGCCAGGGCGTCGCGGATGCCGGTATTGATCTCCCGGCACCAGACGTATTCGGGATCGTAGCTCTGCACCACCATGACCCGTGGCGGCGGCCCGGCCTGTGCCGCAGCCGTCCAGGCCCCGGTCAGGACGGCCACGGCCATGAACGCAAGCCCGAAGCATTTCAGTCTGGGCATGTCCGGCTCCCGGTTGCACAAGCCACGCACGAGGCACGATACCACGGCATATCCGGAACACATGTTCCGGATAGGGGCGAAGTGAAACGGCAATCCGCGCGACTTACACGACAGGTACTCGGGAATCGGGCATATTGTCCAGGAATTCCAGGATTCACGGGCTCTTTTTTTGGTCCTCCAGGAGGATCTTCCGGCGAAACCGTTTGTCCAGGGTTTCCTCCAGGAACTCCGTGAAGTAGCCCATGTACTTTTTCAGGAAGTACTGCATGTCCAGGAATTTCTTCTTGTGCTTGTATTTGATGAGCGTGGAGGGGTTGAAGTAGGCCAGGGCGTTCTCCCTGGTCAGGACGAAGGGAGGTTTGCCGTCCTTGACCAGGATGTAGCTGGCCATAAGCGATCCGGTGCGGTGGTTGCCCTCCAGGAAAAGCTGGGGCTGGCTGACCCCCAGGACGTAGACCCCGGCCGCCCGCTTGTAGGGGGACTTGGACTTTTTGCGTTCGTACCAGGACAGGATCTGGCCGATGCCCTGGCTGAAACGCCGGCGCGTCTCCAGGATGTGGGGGCCGAATTCCAGGCGCACCCGCTCGTCCAGGCCGCACAGCACGATGTGGTTGAGTTCGAGGATGTGGTCCGAGCCCTTGAGGGTGAAAAGGTCCACCCCCTCTTCCAGGAGCTGGTCCACGTAGGCGTATCCGGCCAGGAGGTTGTCGATGATCCGGTCGTCCAGGGGTTCACGGCGCATGAGCATCTCTTCGCTGATGCGTGCATAATCGCGCTGCACATCAAGGAGCGAGCCCCGGATTTCCTCCAGGTTCAGCCGGTATTCCTTGTACTTGCCCATAGATCGGGCCGGTCAGCCCAGAACCTCGCGCCGGGCGGCCAGGGCGGCGGTTTCCGTCCGGGACACGTCCTCCCCCCGGCCGTGGTGAAAGTCCAGGATGACCCGGGCCGTGCGTTCGGCGGAGTGGATGCGCGGCACGAACACGAAGTCCGCGCCGTCGGCGTACAGGCTGTGGGCCCCGGCCAGGGTGTTGGCCGTGACCACCACCCTGGCCCCCGGGCACAGGCGGGCGGCCATGCGCAGCAGGCGCTGGTTGGTGGCGCCGCGCAGGATGGAGTTGGGGATGGAGCAGACCACCACCCGGGCCGCGCCGATGTGGGCGTGGACCAGGGTGTCCAGGTTGGCGATGTCGCCGTAGACGCAGGGCACGCCCCGGCGGGTCAGCTCGGCGATGACCGCCGGGTTGAAGTCCACCACCAGGATGCGCGGGGGAGTCTCCTTGTCCCGGCAGAGGGTTTCCAGTTCCTGGAAGATGGAGCTGGCCTCGCGGAAAAAGCCCAGGAACACGATGTCCGGGTCGGCCTGGGGCGCGGGCGCATCCCCGGCGCCGGCCACGTCGCGCAGGCCCAGGCGGCGCAGCCCGGCGGCCAGAACCGTCTGGATCTGGTGGTTGTACTGGATCATGTAGGTGGAGGCCACGGAGGTGGCCGCGAAGACGAAGGTCAGGATGCCCACGGTCTGGTCCGAGATGTGGCCCATGCTCAGGCCCAGGGCGGCGATGACCAGGGAGAATTCGCTGAGCTGGGACAGGTTGATGGAACAGATCAGGCTCGGGCGCAGGCCGTTTTTCAGGCCGTAGAGGAGGGGAAAGACCGAGGCGAAGCGGGCCGCGATCAAAAAGGCCGAGGCCAGGGCCGCGTAGCCCAGAAGCTCGCCCGTGGGCACGGGGATCTGCATGCCCAGGCCCACGAAGAAAAGGGTCACGAAAAAGTCGCGGATGTTCACGACCTTGGCGATGACGTCCACGTTGTAGGGGAAGGTGGACAGGGAGACCCCGGCCACCAGGGCCCCCATCTCCCGGGACAGGCCCACGGCCCCGGCCAGGCCGCTGACCAAAAAACACCAGGACACGGCCGTGACCAGGACCAGCTCCGGCACCTTGGCGATGGACGCGAAGAGCCGGGGGAGAAGGAATTTGCTTGCGGCCATGGCCGCGACCACCAGCAGGCCGCCCTTGGCGAAGGACAGAAGCACCGTGCCCACGGCCGGATCGGCCAGGTTGGGCTGCACGGCCAGAAACAGGATGGCCCACACGTCCTGGAAGACCAGGATGCCCAGGGTGATGCTCCCAGGCAGGGTGGTCAGCTCGAACTTGTCGTAGAGGAGTTTGACCACGATCATGGTGCTGCTTAGGCCCAGGGCCACGGCCAGGTACAGGGCGTCGAAGCGGCCGTCGCCCAGGGCGAACCCCAGGGGCGCGAAAAAGGCCAGGCCCAGGGCCACCCCCAGGGGGAACTGGCCGAGGCCCGTGACCACCAGGGAGCGTCCCGAGGCGGCCAGCTTTTTTAAGTCGATCTCCAGGCCGATGATGAAAAGCAAAAGGATCAGGCCGATTTCGGCGATGAGGCTGATGGTGGCCTCGTCGGCCACCAGCCCGAACCCCATTTTGGGCCCGAGCAGGATGCCCGCCGCCAGATAGGCCAGGATCAGGGGTTGGCGCAGGGCCTTGGCCAGGATGCCGATGGCCGTGGCGGCCACGATGGACAGGCCGATGTCGGCGATGAGATCGGCGTGGTGCATGGGATGTGGTTCCTCGCGCCGCCCGGGGCGGACGGGCATGGGGTGGGGACCGCGAAGGGAAAATCCGGCCGGTACCGGCCCGCGGAAACGGGCGGCCCGGCGCGAGGCCGGGCCGGTCCTTCATGCCAGGGACGCCCGCGTTTTTCAACATGGCGGGCCATGCTGCCTTACAGACGCGACTTGAGCACCATGTCCGTGATGGGGCCGCGCGACTTGTCGCCCTTGAGCACGATGTGGGCGTAGTTGGCGAACCCCTTGAACTTGCGCACGATCCAGTTCAGGCCGTTGTTGGATTCGTTTAAGTAGGGGTTGTCCACCTGGGAGGTGTCGCCCAGGCACAGGCATTTGACCCCCTCTCCCATGCGGGTGAGGATGGCCCGGACCTCGGTGCGCGAGAGGTTCTGGGCCTCGTCGATGATCACGAAGGCGTTTTCGATGTTCATGCCGCGCACGTAGGCCAGGGGCAGGATCTCGAATTTTTTGGGATTGAGGCGCAAGATGTCGTCGTTGGGATTCAAGAAGACCTTGTTGGCCGCCCGGGACTTGTGCAGCTTCACCAGGAGATCGTAGATGTACTTCATGTAGGGTTCCATCTTCTCGGACACGTCGCCGGGCAGGTAGCCCAGCTTGGCCCCGATCTCGATGGTGGGCTTGAGCACGAAGATCTTGTCGTAGAGCTTTTTCTCCTGCACGGCGTACAGCGCCGCGGCCAGGGCCAGGTAGGTCTTGCCGTATCCGGCCTCGCTTTGGATGGACACCAGGTCGATGTGCGGGGAACAGATCAGTTCCAGAGCCAGGTTTTGGTACACCGTGCGGGGCTTGATGTTCCAGACCTCGCAGGAATAGCCGATGACCTTGTCCCCGTCCGGGGCATGCAGCACGGGCTTGCCGTCGCGCCAGGAAAAGGAGTTGGGCACGGGGGGCTGGCCGTCCTCCACGAAGCCGGTGTAGCGCTGGGACTCGGACTCAAACGGCTTGGAATCGCGCAGCTCCTCGCTGGCGATGCCCGCCAGCCCGGCCTGGAGCTGGAGGATGCGGTCGTTGGTGACCAGGATGGGGTTTTCGATGCCGCCGGAGTTGATTTCCTCCAGGATGTGGTTGTCCACGATGTCCGTGAACTGGGAGCGGCTCTTGTCGTTTTTGATGAAGGTGATCTTGTCCCGATGCTCCATGAGCAGCTGGATCACCTTGGACACGATGTGGCGCAGCTTGGGGGTTTTTTTCAGGCCCTCGAGCTCCATGAGCACGTGGTAGGGGATGAAGATGTTGTTTTCGTTGCCGTTGCGCAGGTTGAGCAGGCATTGGGGATTTTCGATGAGGACGTTGGTGTCCAGGACGTAGTTCTTTTTCGGCGCGCTTGGTTCACTCATGTGTGATCCGCATCCTTTGGCAGGAGGTTGGGGAAGGGCTCCCGGAGGAGCGCAAGGAAAAAAGGCGGCCAGACGCAGAGGGCGTCGGGCCGCCTTTTTGGCGGAGGGGATGTGCTGCTGCCGGCCGGTTTTGTTTCACGCGGGCCTTCAGGTCGTGTTTCCGGTGTCGCAGAGACGTTTTTGTCTCGTAGCGTCCTAGCGGCGTTTTTGCAATCTGGCCCGCAACAGGATGGCCACCAGATTCATGCCCAGGACCAGGACGATGAGCACCAGCGACGTGCCGTATTGCAGGGGCCGGGTCTTTTCGATCTCGGTGCCGGCCGTGGCCAGGACGTAGACATGGTAGGGCAGGGCCATGACGCTGTCAAAAACCGAGGCAGGCAGGTAGGGGGTGAAAAAGACCGAGGCCGTGAACATGATGGCCGCCGTCTCCCCGGCCGCCCGGGACAGGCCCAGGATGGCCCCGGTGAGCATGCCCGGCATGGCCGCCGGGAGCACCACCAGGCGGATGGTCTGCCATTTGGTGGCCCCAAGGCCGAGCGACGCCTCGCGATACGTCTGGGGCACGGACTTGAGGGCCTCCTCGGCCGTGCCGATGATCACCGGCAAAACCAGGATGCCCAGGGTCAGGATGCCGGCCAGGATGCTCACGCCCATGCCGAAAAAGGTCACGAAAAAGGCCAGCCCGAAAAGCCCGAAGACCACCGAGGGCACCCCGGCCAGGTTGCTGATGCCCAGGCGGATGATGCGCACGACCTTGCCCGGGGTGGCGTATTCGTTGAGGTAGATGGCCGAGGCCACGCCCAGGGGGAAGGACACCACCATGGTCCCCAGGCTCAGGATGATGGTGCCCAGGATGCACGGCCAGATGCCCCCGGCGGTCATGGAGTCCCGGGGGGCCTCGGTGAGGAAGGTCCAGCTGATGGCCGGGAGGCCGTTTATGAGCACGAAGGAACAGATGATCAAAAGCGCCGTGAGGTTGATGATCGACGAGGCCCCGAAAAGGCTCCACATGACCTTCTGGGTGGTGTTGCGGGCGCGCTTGCTCGCGCTGACAGGAATGGTGGTCATGGAGTGCCTCCCTACAGCGTGGCCGCGCCGACCTGCTTGTGCTTCTCGGAAATGTGGTCGGCGATGATGTTGAAAAGCAGGGTGAAAAGAAACAGCACGATGCCGATGGCGAAGAGCGCGTAGTAGTGGTCGCCCCGGAAGGGGGCCTCGGCCATCTCGGCGGCGATGCTCGACGGCATGGGCCGCACGGGCGAGAAGAGCGAATTGGGGATCATGGCCGCGCCCCCGGCCACCATGAGCACCACCATGGTCTCGCCGATGGCCCGGGACATGCCCAGGATGATGGCCGTGCTGATGCCCGACAGGGAGGCCGGCAGGATGACCCGGGCGATGGTCTCCCAATGGGTGGCCCCAAGGGCCAGGGAGGCCTCCTTGAGCTCGGCCGGGACGGAATAGATGGCGTCCTCGGAGACGCTGCAGATGGTGGGCACGGACATAAACGCCAGCATGAGCGCGGCGTTGAAGAGGTTTAAGCCCGTGGCCAGATCGAGGGCCTCCTGCAGGAAGGGGGCGACGACCACCATGCCGAAAAAGCCGATGACCACCGAGGGCAGGGCGGCCAGAAGCTCCACCACCGGCTTGAAAAATCCCCGGGTCTTGGGACCGGCGATCTCGGCCAGGTAGATGGCGGTCATGACCCCCAGGGGGATGGCCATGGCCGAGGAGACCAGGGTCACGGCCACCGAGGCCACGATCAGGGGAAAGATGCCGAAATCCGGCGGGTCGGAGGTGGGGTACCACAGGTGGCCGAAGAGGAAGTCGGACACCGAGACGTGCTCGAAAAGCGGCACCCCCTCGAGGAACAGATAGAGCATGATCAGCCCCAGGGCCACGATGGACGACAGGGCGGTGACCAGGAAAGCGATGCGGATGACGGAGTCTTTGGCTTTGCGGCTTATGGCCATGGCCTTATCTGTCCTTCCATGCGTACCGTTGGGGGATGGGGCCGGAACGGCCGCCGGCCGGAGGCAGGCCCCCGGCCGGACGGCCCGGATGGTGCGGAGGCTACTTCTTCAGGGGGACGAACCCGGCTTCCTTGACCAGCTTCTGGCCCTCGGCGCCCAGGGCCCAGTCCAGGAACTTCTTGATCTCGCCGGTGGGCTCGCCGTTGGTGTACACGTACAGGTCGCGGGCGATGGGGTACTTGCCCGAGGAGGCGTTCTCGTCGTTGCCGATGATGCCGTCCACGGTCAGGGCCTTGGTGGAGGCGTCGAGATAGCCCACGCCCACGTAGCCGATGGCGTTCTTGTTCTTGCTCACGGCCTGCACCACGGCGCCGCTTGAGGCCTGGAGCAGGGCGCCCGGGAAGACCTTCTCGCCCTTCATGACCAGCTCTTCCCAGGACTCGTAGGTGCCCGAGGAGGTGTCGCGGGAGATGACCACCACCGGGCCCTCGCCGCCCAGGGCCTTCCACTCGGTGACCTTGCCGCCATAGAGATCCTTGAGCTGGGCCAGGGTCAGGGCGGAGATCTTGTTGGCCGGGTTGACCACGGGGACGATGGCGTCCACGGCGATGACGATTTCCTTGGCGGCCACGCCCTTTTCCTTGGCCAGGGCGATTTCCTTGTCCTTCATCTGGCGCGAGGCCATGGCGATGTCCGTGGTGCCGTCGATGATGGCCTTGATGCCGTTGCCCGAGCCGCCGCCGGACACGGTGAACTTCACGGTCGGGTTGGCCTTCATGTAGGCCTCGACCATTTTCTGCATGATGGGCAGGACCGTGGTGGAACCGTCGACCTTCACCGTGGTGTCCGCGAAGGCGCTGGTCGCGACCAGAACGAAGGTCGCGAGAAGAGCGGCCAGTTTTTTCATAACCCGTCTCCTTGTACGTTTGCGTGTTGGATGGACCCCGTCACCTACTGACAGCCAGGGCAAGGTAGGGAGGCCACGTTACGGGTATGTTACAGACTGCGGGAAAATGAGTGACGGCGCGCCCGGCGGGCGTTTTCCACCGGGCGGGGAGGGGTGTCGCGACGCGATTTGTAACAATCCCGGGGGCGGTTCATGACAAACCCTCCGGTCGAGGCGCGGATATCAGTCCCGGCCCAAAAGCCGCCGGGCGATCTCCTTGGCGGCGCGGCGGCCGGCGCCCATGGCCAGGATCACCGTGGCCGAGCCGGTGACGATGTCGCCCCCGGCGAAGACGTTTTCCAGGCTGGTTTCGCCGGTTTCCTCGTTCACCACCACATAGCCCCGGCGGTTGCGCTCAAGCCCCGCCGTGGCGTTCAACAGCACGGGGTTGGGGCCCGTGCCCACGGCCACCACGGCCAGGGCGCAGGGAAGGGG
>LNQE01000062.1_pt1 | contig 13351 bp, 10 predicted proteins | sample 603111 | NCBI WGS metagenome assembly LNQE01 (sample SAMN04260313, study PRJNA301899) | hydrocarbon metagenome | isolation source: hydrocarbon-contaminated ditch | place: Germany: Bremen | collected 1998
CCGAAAGCCCCCCGCCGATCTCATCGGCCAGGGGGGAAAGCGGCGACAGGCTGGGAATGTCCAGGGAGGCGTCCAGGCCTATTGTCCCGGCGGCCGGATCGGTCTGTCCCGACAGCGTGAGCCGGGCCGGACCGGCGGTGATCCGCGAGGACTCCACAAAAAGCGCATCCGTCCCGAGAACCGTGCCCCCGGCCAGGGAAAAATCGATCCGCCCGGCCACGGCCGCCGCATGGGGCGGGAGCATCCCCGGCAGCGGCGCGGCAAAGCCGGTCAGCGCCAGCCGGGCCCTGGCCTTTTGCGTCAGGGGGACGCGCAGGGACAGGTCCGATTCCACAACGCTCCAGTCGGCAAAACGCGCGGTCAGCCTGCCCGTCCAGTCGGCCAGCGGCCCTTCCCCGGCCAAGGCCACGGCGAAGGGCCCCCGGCGGCAGTCGGCGCCCGACGGGTCCAGGGCCCGGCCCAGGGGGCCGCCTGCGGCCTCCTCGGCGGCAAGGTCCAGAGCCAGGGTCCAGTCGCGCAGATTGGCAAGTACGGTGAGCCGGGCAAAGGCCCTGGGGCCGTCCCGGCGGTCGGCGCGCACAAGGCCCTCCACCACGCCGCCGCGTTCGGACAGCCTTCCGGCGACGGCGGTTTCCGTGCGCTCGCCCGACACCGGCGCGTCCAGGATCAGCCGCTCCACGGCCAGCCGCTCCACCGCAAGGGGCGGCAGGGAAGGCAGCCTCGGCGGCCAGACCATGGGCGTCGGCTCCTCGTCCGGCGGCAGCTCGGGAGCCCGCAACACCCGCACGATGTGGGCCGAAAGCTCGCCGATCTCCACCCGGCCCGCAAAAAGCGCCACAAGCGACCAGTCCAGGCGGGCATCGCCAACCACAAGCCACGGCCCGGCCGGGTCCATCAGGGCCACGGTTCCCACCCGGACGGAAAACGGCACAACCCCCTCCAGTCCGTCGATCCTGGCCGTCAGACCGGGTGTGGCGGCCACGGCCCCCTCCAGCAGGCGGCACAGGGCGGCGCGGCCGGGTCCGGTCTGGATGCCCGCAAACAGAAGCGCGATGACGAGCATCACGCCCGCCAAGGTGAAAAGCGCCAGCCGCATGACGCGGCGCATCCGCCTGGCAGGAGCGGCCGTGGCCTGGTCCGTGCGCGGGGGCTGCGTCATGAGCGGGTGTCCTTGTCCCGGTGCGGCATCCGCCAATTGGCTGGGCTGCTATTGCTGTCGCAACATACTGAAATCACGATCATTCCCTATGTTAACTCTGCCGGTTTCCGTGAAGGGGACGGCGTCCTGGGGCCATGCGGCAGGAGCGGCTCCACTGTCCAGGCGATCAGAAGGCCTGCCCGATGCTGATGTAGAACTGCCCCACGTCGTCGATGTTCTCGCGGCGATTGAGCGGCGTGGCCACGTCCAGGCGGATGGGACCGATGGGGGTGTAGACCCGCAGTCCAAGGCCCGCGCCGAAGCGCAGGGATTCCTCATAGGGCGGCAAGGCGTCGGCGAAGGCCGTGCCGCCGTCCAGAAAGGGCACGATCCCCACGTATTCGGACAGCCGGACCCGCAGTTCCGAGGAAAAGGTGAAGATGGAGCGGCCGCCGGTGGGGGTCTTGCTGCGCAGCGGCCCCACGGTCTGGTAGGGATAGCCCCGGATGGAGCCGCCCCCTCCGGCGTAGAACCGCAGGTCCGAGGGCAGTTCCTCCATGGACGCCCCGATGTCCGCGCCCAGGTAGCCCCGGTTGGCGAAGATGATGTCCGGCGAGTCGAAAAGCCGCCAGTAGAAGGCCGCGTTGACCTCGGGACGCAGGAACCCCGACTGGCCGCCCACTGCGGCATAGGGGGCCAGGGACAGGCTGGTCAGGAAGCCCTTTTGCGGATCCAGGGGGTCGTCGCGGGAATCGTAGACCATCTCCAGGGGAACGAAGATGAAATGATAGTCCTTGCCGGACTCCCAGGGACGGCTTTTGTCCTCGGTGATGACGGACAGGCGGTAGCCCAGACCGGCGGCAAGCGACAGATGCTCCCCCACCTCGCGGCGTAAAAGGGATGTGGCCGTGAGATTTTCGCCGACATAGGCCTCCAGTTCCTCGTTGGCATAGCGGGCCTTGGCGGTCAGCTTCTGCCGGGGATGCCACAGGGCCGGAAGCTCGAACTGGGCTTCGCCGTATTGGCGGATGAGCGAGGCCCCGGCGGACAGGGACAGCCGCTCGCCCTGGCCGAAGAGGTTGCGGTGCTCCCAGCCCAGGTTGAACCCCGGGCCCTCGTCGCTTTTGTAGTCCACCCCGCCCTTGAAGGTGCGGTGCTTGCGCTCCACAAGCCGCAAGGCCACCGTGACGCGGTCCGTGGCGTCGGGTTCCCGGTCGGGCACGGCCTCGATGCTGGAAAAGAGCCCCAGGGCCGTCAGGCGGGTGCGCAACCGCTCCACCAGCCGGATGTCGTAGGGCTGGCCGACGCGCCAGGGAATCTCCCGGCGGACCACCTCCGGACTGACCTCGGTCAGGCCTTCGATGCCTGTGTCCCCGAACGCGGCGTCCGGTCCCGGGTCCACCCGCCACAGCACCGTGACCGCATGGGCGGCGAAATCCGCCGTGACCTTGCGCTCGGCGATTTCCGGGAAGGGACGGCCGGTTTCCTGGAAGCGGCGCAGCAGGGTCTCCTGGGCGGCCAGGACGGCCTTGGCGGAAAAGGGAGCGTTGACATCCAGTCCGAGGTCTTTTGGGGACGGAAAATCCACCCTGCGGTTCTCCTCGCCCCCTGGAAGCGCGAACCGGACCTCGCGCAGCACGAAGACATCCCCCAGGTCGACCTGGAAGACCACTTTGACCGGCGCGGTTTCCTGGTCCACGGCCACGCTGGTCCGGGCCGCGAAAAAGCCACGGGAATTGAAGACGTCCTTGAAGGCGGCCAGATCGGATTCGGCCCGGCCCGTGAGCAGAAATATCGAAGGGGAAGGCCTGTCCTGGGCCTTTTTGACCGTGGAAACCTCCTCAAGCAGGGACAAGAGATCCGGATCGGTCACGCCCTGGATCTCCACGGCATAGGCCACGCCATCCGGAGCCGTCGCCTCGTCCGACGCAACGGACAGGGACGGGTGCAGCAGGAAAAACACGGCGCACGCCAGCCCCAAGATGATCCCTCTGCCGGGAAACGGACACAACACGCACAGTTCGTGCCCGGCGGACGTCCTCCCTGTGGTTGTCCTCGGCACTGAAACGCACTCCCCCCAGGCGGCACGGCGTATCGCCGTACGTTGCATGTTCGAACACCTCTCCCCACCCCCCTGATACCATTGCCTCCATCGCGGGGCAACGCGCTTTTTTCCCGACCCTTGGCCATTATCCGGAAGCCGACGGTAAAAATATGTCTTTTTCATGACTCTCAGATACGGTAGCCTGTCCGTCACGAAACCGGAGCCGGGGATGGCTAGCTTTTCTCATGCGCCCGGCGTATGAAATGTGGAGACAAAACCCACCTGGGCCGAAGCCCGGCGCCTCATCCCGGCCGGCCAGGTTTTTGGCGCGTGGCTGAGCACTTTTCGCATACGGCACTCTGGGGTCAAACATACGGCAGCGGAGCCAAACAACCATGTCGCAAACCAACATTCTGCTTGAATCCGGAACGAACGAATTCGAGATCATTGAATTTTACATAGATGAGCAGGCCCAGGGCGACGAAAAGCCCTACCGGGCCTATTTCGGCGTCAATGTGGCCAAGGTGTTGGAAATCATCCGCCTGCCCACGGTCACGGAGATGCCGCACATGCCGCATCCGAGCGTCATCGGCACGTTCAACCTGCGCTCCCGGGTCATTCCGCTCATCGACCTGAGCCTATGGCTGGGAAAACCCATGGCCCGCAACGACACCACCAAGGTCATCGTGGCCGAGTTCAACAAGGTGGTCAACGCCTTCATGGTTTCCGGCGTCACCCGCATCCATCGCAAGAGCTGGAACGATGTGGAGCCGCCGACCGGCTACACCGCGCAATTCGCGGCCCGCAATTTCACCGGCGTGGTCAAGTTCGAGGACCGCATCGTGCTGCTTCTGGATATGGAGCAGATCATCTGGGATTTGAATCCCGCCCTGGCCATCCGCATGGACCGCACCGGCCGCCAGGACGGCGTGGTGGACCGCACGCACTACAAGACCCTGGTGGTGGACGATTCCAACTCCATCCGGAGGCTGATCGTCTCCTACCTGGAGAAGGACGGCTTCTCCGTGGAGCAGGACATCAACGGCCAAAACGCCTGGAACAGGCTCTCGGAATGGAAGCGTCTGGCCGCCGAACGGGGCGTACCCCTTTCGGAATACGTGGATCTGGTGGTCACGGACCTGGAGATGCCGGCCATGGACGGCCACAACCTGTGCAAGCGGATCAAGGACGATCCGGTGCTCAAATCCCTGCCGGTGATCCTTTTTTCCTCGCTGATCAATCACCAGCTCTACCACAAGGGCATTTCCGTGGGCGCCGACGACCAGGTGACCAAGCCCGAGATCGCCACCCTGGCCGACCGGGCCAAAAAACTCATCGAGGGCGACCTGGAGGGCATCCCGAAACGGATATTGACCGACTAGCTTTTCACTTCCCTCCCCCAACATTGAAAAGCCGTCCGGCGTCGCTGCCCGGGCGGCTTCTTCCTTTGCCCCTTGTCTCCACATGCATGCACCATGCAACGTTCACGTCATCATGCCATCTGTTGAAAATCTCCACCTCATAGCTATGGTACATGTTTGACCCGGCAAAGACATCTTATCCATATGAATACCATCCAGATTCATATATTGAAAATTTCTACCTAATAACTATAGTACATTTTCTATGCAGCAGCAACGTATTATCCGTATAAATCTTATCCATGTTGGTGGACAACGAAAACTCTTGCTTCCTTTTTTCATGAAATACTCCATGGAATGGTTTTTGCTCGATTCCTGCGAACTTTACGTGCCTTGCTGGTGCCTCTCTTCGTTTCCCAGCAATCAAATAACCCTCCGTTGCCAACAAAGGAGCTGGAATTCCATATGGCCCTCATTGAACTCTCAGGCATTTCCAAAACGTATCATACGGGCCAGGTGGACCATCCTGCCCTTGATGGCATCACTCTCGCCATCGAACAGGCACGGCTGGTCACCTTCATCGGCCCCTCGGGCAGCGGGAAAACGACGTTGCTCAACATCATCGGCTGCATGGACAAGCCCACATCCGGAGAGGTCCGGGTGGCGGGTATGCGCACGGACACATTGAACCGCCGGCAGGCCGCCGCCTTTCGGGGCGGGCATCTGGGATTCATTTTTCAGTCCTTCAACCTCATTCCCGTGCTCTCCGTGTATGAGAACGTGGAATATCCGCTGCTCATGATCTCTCCCACCCCGGCCCCTGAAAGAAAAGAGCGCGTCCTGCGGGTTCTTGAGGCCGTCGGCATGACCGACCATAAGGAGAAGCGTCCCGATCAGGTTTCCGGGGGCCAAAAACAACGTGTCGCCGTGGCCCGGGCCCTGGTGACCAATCCTCAGGTCGTCCTGGCCGACGAACCCACCGCAAACCTCGATCAAAAAACCGCACAGCGGATCATTGCCCTCATGCGGCAGATGCGGGACGCCTTCGGGACGACCTTCGTCTTCTCCACCCACGACCCCCGCATCGTCGAACACGCCGACGAGATCCACACCCTTGAAGACGGCCGTCTTGTCGTGGGAAACGCCGATGCTACCGGAGGTGCGGCCCATGCGTAGCATCTTCAAAATCGCCTTCAGGAACATGACCCGGTACAAGCGCCGGACCATCCTGACCTCCATGCTCATTGTCCTCGGGGTAACCATGGTGGTGCTGTTTTCCGGGCTGGCCGGATCGGTCAAGACCATGATGATCGGCATCATCACCGATTCCAACCTCGGGCATCTGCAAATCCACAAACGCGGCTATGTTTCCTCCATCGACACCCTGCCGCTCAATCTGAACATGAACGCGAAGGCCTACGACAACGCCGCGGCAGCCCTGGAGCGCACGGCTGGGGTCGAATCCTTTGCCCCGCGCCTCAAACTCGGGGCGGTACTCAGCAATTTCGTCGAATCCACCAACGTCAGGCTGACGGCTGTCGATCCGGCCAAGGAGCTTCTCGTCTGCCCGGGGCTCGCGTCACGGCTGGTCGGTCCGCCCGAGGCTATCCCGGGTTCCTTGCTCGACCCAGGCCAGATCATCATTCCCCAAAAAGTGGCCACCGGTATTGGCATCAAGCCTGGCGACACCGTGGTCCTGGTGGCCACCAACCGGGACGGTTCCGTAAACGGAATGCAGTTCACCGTGTCCCGGCTCATCGAGGACATCATGGGGCCGTCCGGAAAAGATGCCTACATGCATATCGACGACGCCCGGTCCCTGCTGCGTACGGAAAAGGGAGAGGTCTCGGAGATCGTCCTCAGGCTTAACGGAAAGGCCGAGTTGAACCAAGTTTCAAAGCAGATTGAGAAAAACCTCGGGGAGTTCAAAAACAAACAGGACAAACCCGCCTTCGAATTGCACTCCTGGGCGGATCTGTCTCCCTTCGCCAACATCGCAAACATGATCGACCTGTTGATCGTCACCGTAAAGATCGTCATGATCGCCATCGTGCTCATCAGCGTGCTCAACGTCATGCTCATGTCGGTCTTCGAACGCATCCGGGAAATCGGCACGATTGCGGCCATGGGAACCCCGCCGGTAAAGATCCTGGCCTTGTTCGTAGCCGAGGGCTTCTGTCTCGGCCTTCTGGGGACGGCAACCGGCATTGTTCTCGGTGTTGCGGGGCTGCTCGGCATCAAGGCGGCCCAGGTCACATTCTCCTTCGGCCGGATGAACAATCTGCTTTTACGCCCGGACCTCAACGTGACGGAACTGGCGATCATCGCCGCCATGGTCCTGGCAGCCTCCGCCCTGGCCGCCCTGCAGCCCGCCTGGAAGGCCAGCCGCATGGAGCCGGTGGATGCCCTGGGTCACGTCTAACACAAGGATACACGTCATGCGCATCGTGAAAACACTGTTTTTCGGCCTATGGTGTCTGGCTCTGTCTTCCCCATCCGCGCAGGCCGTGGACGGAAACCAGCTTCTGGAACAGGTGGACCGCAATCTGGCTCCGGTCAGTTACGAAATGTTCCGCAAATTGATCAATATCGAGCCGGACGGGTCGAAGCGCGAATATACCCTGTACACGGTCAAAAAGGATCAGGACAAGATCATCTCCATCTTTCTCGCGCCCGCCAGCGAGAAGGGACGCTCCACGCTGCGCCTAGCCGAAAACATGTGGCTGCACATCCCCAACGTCGGAAAACCGGTGCGCATCACCAGCCTGCAATCCGTCATCGGCGGCATCTTCAACAACTCCGACATCATGGGACTCGACTTCAGCGTGGAATACAACGTGGAACGGATGGAGGACGCTGGCGAGGCACAGATGCTCTTTCTCAAGGCCAAATCGGATGTGGTGGCCTATGACCGGCTGGAAATGCGCGTGGACAAAAAGCGTCTGGTTCCAGTGGAAATCAAGTGTCTGGCGGCCTCGGGTATGCTCATCAAGACCCTCTATTTCAAGGAGATCACCGATTTTGGGGAAGGTCTCGTCCGTCCTGCGATCATTGAGACCGACAGCCCACTGCACAAAGGCTACAAATCCGTCATGGTCTTTGCGAAGGTCAAAAAACGCGACTTTCCGGACGAAATTTTCACCTTGAATTATCTTCCCCGGGCCGAGTCCCTGCGCCAGTAAGCATCATGGACCACTGTGCGTCGTCACATGCCGTGCGGCGGCATGGCATGCCTGCCAAGAGCGGAGCGGAGCCTCACATGTGTCCGATCGATCGGGGCCATTCCCCATATGTCAAGGGCTGCATTCTCGGGTTGATACTCCTTGGGATTGCGCTGATCGCCGTTTCCCCGGCGGACGCGGCGGAAGACACCGCCTATGATCTGAATTTCGAGATACCCGAAGCGGAATCAAAAGAGGTGTTCAAGATTTGGGGCTATTCGGAGTTCCGCCCCTTTTTCCGTGTCCTGGATAAACGCTCCGCGCTCTACAAGCAGAAATACGCCAAGGATCCGCAAAACGATACCCAGACGAATTATCTGCTGAACCTCAGGCCGGAAATATCCTTCGACTACGGCCACATTGGCGCATATGCCCGGCCTCGCCTCGAGGTGGACTGGAACGAGGTGAAAAGCGGTAGCATTGTGTTGGATGAACCGTCTGAGGAGTTCTGGGAGCGGGACAGGCACTGGGGGGCATCCATCATGCTGGAAGAGGCCTTCGTGACCTGGCGGCCGTCGCCCACATTCACGGCCGAGGCCGGGAAAAAGGTCCTGAACTGGGGCAAGGGCTATGCGTGGAACCCGGTGGCCTTCGCCAGCCGTCCCAAGGATGTGGACGACCCGGACCATGCCCGCGAGGGCTACGTCATGTCCTATCTGGATTACATCCGAAGCTTCGACGGCCCCCTGAAAACCCTGGCGTTCACCCCATTGGTGCTCCCGGTGGCCAACCGTCTCAATGCCGAACTCGCCACCGGGAATTCCCTGCTTTTCGGCGGCAAGGTCTATGCCCTTCTCTACGACATCGATCTCGACCTCATGGTCATGGCGGGCAACAACTACAACACCCGGGTCGGATTCGATTTCTCCACGAACCTGACGAGCAACCTTGAAATCCATGGTGAATCGGCAATCCGGTTCGGATACAACAAAAATATCATCAACACCAATGGCCAGATTCGCAGCAAGACGTTTGACGCCTTGAATTTTCTGGTCGGCATCCGTTATCTCAATTCATTCGATACGACCATAATCGCAGAATATTATCATAACGGCGAGGGGTACAGCCAAGGGGAACTTCGAGACTACTATGAATTGATCAACGATGGGTACGACGAATATGTTAACAATAAAACGGACAGCGCCATCCAGAAAAATCTAAAAATGCTCAAGGGAAATTTCCAGACAACATCCGGCAACAATGCAAACAGCTCGAGCCTCTTGAAAGACAGCTCCCAGGTGGCGAGCACATACAACAAAAGCACCGCAGGCCAGGACTACCTTTACCTGCGGATATCCCAGAAAGAACCGTTCAATATCCTCTTTTTGACGCCCACCATGACGTTGATCACGAATCTCGGGGATTTGAGCTGTTCGCTCAACCCGGAAATCTCCTACATGATCATCCCCAACCTGGAACTCAAACCGCGTCTGGTCATCCCCCTGGGCGGGCGGCTCAGCGAATTCGGCGAAAAGATGAACGCCTTTCGGGGGGAGTTCCGAGTCACCTACTATTTCTGACCCGGAGCGTGATTCTCATCAAGAGTCGTGCGCCACGTCTCACGAGGCACCTCCGTGCCCTCCACCTGGTCCGTGACCAACATCCGCGCCATGCCGCAGCCGCTCCCGCACCCGGGAAATCTCGGCCTCCATGGCCGACAGCCCGGCCAGGACGCCCTCTTCCCGGGCGCTGCGTTCCTGCACGGCGCGCACCGCGCCGTTTTCAAAAACCAGCCGGCGGTGCGCCGACAGGGCCAGGACCGGGTCATGGGTGGCCATGACCACGATCTTGTCGCTACGGACCAAAAGCTCCAGGGCCTTTTTCTTGTCCACCCCGGCGTTTTCGATCTCGTCGATGAGCAGCACCGGCGACCAGCTTAAGAGCGCCGTGTCCGCGATCATCAACGCCCGCGACTGGCCGCCCGAAAGCTGGGTCAGTTGCCCATCCGGCCCGAACGGCTCCCCGGCCAGGGCGTTGGCCGCGGCGAAAACCCGCTCGGCAACGGCCCGGGGCTCGGCGGCTCCCCGGCTCTCGGCATGGGTGAGAAGAAAATCCCGCACGCCCATGTCCAGGACGAAATTCATGTTCTGGGTGAGCTGGGCCACCAGCCTGCCCGTCAGGGCGAAACGCTCGTCCGCGTCCGGAGCGCGTCCGTCGAGCAGAAGCGTGCGTCCGGTGGGGGTGTCGCCCTGGGCCATGGACTCGATGTCGGAAAGAAAGCGGCTCTTGCCCGAGCCCGTGGGCCCCAGGAGCGCCGTGACCTGTCCGGCGGCGAACGTCACGCCGCAGGACTCGGGACGCCCGGACTTGTCGCGCCCGGCCGTCAGGGCCAGGGTCCGGGGGACGAACACGCCCTCACCCCCCTGCCCGGTCATGACCGCCTCCGAAACGGGCCTTTTTCACGTTGCCCTTCTGGTAGCGCACGCCGATGCGGGTCTCGCTCAGGCAATAGGAGCACACGGCGGCGGGCATGGAAAAACGCAGCTTCACGTCCGTGACCGAGGAAAGGTCCGGGGCCTGCTCCATGATGGCGGCCAGTTCGGCGCAGCCCTGGCCGGTCAGGCCGTTGACGTGGCGGATCACGGCCCGGCTGTTCATCTGGCGGATGCGGTGCCGGTAGACCTCGCGCTCGGCCTGGGAGACCAGATCGCCCTTGGTGACCACCACGATGTCGGCCAGCCTGAGCATGGGGCCGATCTTGGCCGGGGCGTCGATGCCCATGAGATTGTCGATGACGCACAGGCCAAGGGCCCCGCGCAGGTGGGGCGAGCAGCGGTTGCACAGCCCGGCCGTCTCCACCACGCAGCACCCTGCGCCGGTCTCCCGAGCCCATTCGAAGGCCTCCTCCAGGTTCGTGGCAAAGTAATGGTCCGGGCACAGACCGCCGGAAAAGACCACGGACACGGGCACCCCGGCCTGGCCGTACACCTCCCCGTCACGGCTTTGCAGGCAGTCGAACTTGACCACGGCGCACGGCGTGCCCCCGTCCATGAGCGTGCGGCAGGCCTTGGACAGCACGGCTGTCTTGCCGCACGAGGGCGGCCCGGACACGGTGATCAGGCGCATGTCGCCTTCCGGACCAGGTCGCGAAAAAGGGCGTTTAAGGTGTCGCGGCGCCCGGTGACGTCGTTGTCCTCGATCCAGTCCCAGCCCACCCACTTGAGACTGGCCTCGGGGGGAAGCCTGGTTGCCGGCGTGGCCATGGGCACGAACCAGGCCGCGCTGTCGATGGCCGCAAACCCGTTCCCGAAAAAGGCGGCGAGGTCGGCCAGACGCTCCCGCTCGCTTTTTTTGGCCAGGAAATACAACGGACTGGACGCCGCACCGTCGCGGGGCCAGACCACCCGCAAATGGGCCGGCCGGGTGACGGTCTCGGCGAAAAAGGCCGGGATGATATAGACCGCCCCGGCCGACTCGTCCCCGGAACCGGCGGATTTGACCATGGACGACGAGTGCATGAACCCTTTGCAATTGGCGGCCAGGGCGCGCAGGCCGTCCATGCCGAAGTCCTTGTAGATGTTCAGGATCACGGCGTCGGCCATGTCGTCGCCGTCCCCACACATGATGAGTTCTCCGGCGTAGCGCGGATGCAGGACGTCCTCCCAGGCCGTGGGCACGGGCATATCGCCCAGGCGGCGGGTGTCCACGAGAAACAGGTAGGGGGTGACCCCGTAGAGGGTGTAAGAGCCGCGCGGGTCCAAGAGCCCGGCCTTTTGGTGCAGGGGGTTTAAGGGCACAGCCGGGGCGGCGGAAAAAATCCCGGCCCGCACGTGGCGGGAAACGAACTCCCGGCGCCAGAAGTCCCCGAATCCGATGGAACCGATGATACCGGGCAGAAGGTCCGGGTCCTGCTCCCGGTAGATGGGGTCATAGGGATCCACGGAGGTGCAGCCCATGGGGATGTGGATGGTGAGATTGTCGCCGCGCCGGGCGTGGTCGGCGGCGATGCGGTCGATGCCGTCCTTCACCACCAGCTTCACCGGGCAGGGGGCATAAAGCAAAAGATCGGGGACCGGGGGGGCTGACGTGACGCCGGACGCGTCTTCCTCGGCCATGCCGCGCACGGAACGCATGAGTTCGTCCAGGGCTTTCATGGTCTTTGGGCCATCCTCCGTGGCGTGGAGATGCAATAACGTCGGGTCAGGCTACAATTTTGCATGCCGCCGCACAAGCAGCCGCCGGACACGGGCCAGGCCCGGGGACGGGGAACCGCCCGCCAGGCAGCCGCCTCCGGGCGTTTCCCGGGAGAGACCGATCCCACGCGGCGGTCGGGCCGGAGCCCCGGAGGGGGGAGGAGCAACCCCCGTGCCATGGGAAACAGGCCCCAGGCGGTGGCATGAAGGCCAAAACTCAGACGATGGTCGCGCGACGCAACCCGAGGCAGGTGTCCGTCAGATCGAAAGAACCCCGGTATTGCCGGGGAAAAGCCGGAAGGCGCGGGCCTGTGCCTCGTCCCTTACAAAATACGCCGGTATTCTTTAATAAAAAACAATTATTTCAAATTGTTATCCCAGTAATCCGGATATGTGCATTTCGAGGACACGACTCTAGGCCTGCTTGTGCAGCATGATGTCCAGGATCACCGGATCCAGGCCGCTCAGGCCCTTTTTGGCGATGATCCCCAGGTTGCGCATGGTCTGTTCCGGGGACTTGTCCACCACCCCGTCCGTGGCCCGCACGATGCAGCCCGACAGGGCCAACAGCCCGTTTTTGACCGCTGCCGCAGCCATCTCCCCCACCTTGAGGGCGCAACTGGTCTTGGCCCCGTCGCAGGCCACGGGGCAGAAGGCCGCGATGTGGTTTTTGACGGCCCCGCCGATTTTCTCCACCGTCCCGCCGAACAGGTAGGCCGTGGCTGCGGCCACCCCCGCTCCGGCGGCCATGCCGCTGCCGCACAGGGCCGAGAGCCGCCCCACCCCGGCCTTGATTGAACAGGTGATGAGGTAACTTAACATAACCGCCCGCACCGGAAGGTTCTGGTCCTCCACCGCGGCATACTGGGCCACGGTGACCACCGGGATGCCGGCCGCAATGCACTGGTTCCCCGATCCGGCCAGGGTCATGGCCGGCAGCGGCACCCCGCCCATGCGGGAATCGATGCCCGACGCCGTACGCACCCCGGCCCAGACCACCATGTCCTTTTTGAGGAGTCCCTGGCGGATGAGCCCGAGCTGGGTGCGGCCCACGGCGATGCCCGGACCATGGGCCAGGCCGTATTCCACCAGGGCCTCGTTGAGGGCCAGGCCTTCGCGCACGTATTCCAGGTCGGCGCTGTCCATCTCGTCCACCAGGCCGACCAGTTCCGACAGGCTCATGTCCAACAGCCATTCTTCCAGGGCCACCAGCCCGGAGTCGGAGGACGACGGCCCGAGCTCCCCGTCGCAGCCCATCTCCCGGCCGTCCAGGATCCGTGAGGACACATGGTCGTGACGGCCGGAAACCACGGCCGACGCCACATGATCCCCGGCGGTTATGGTGACCTGGGCGAAAAGGCCTGTCGTATCCGGGGCGATGCCCGCCGTGACCCTGCCCTGGCGCACCAGGGTCTGGGCCTTGTCCAGGTCGTCCGGGGTCACGGTGGAAAAGA
>LNQE01000288.1_pt1 | contig 13329 bp, 7 predicted proteins | sample 603111 | NCBI WGS metagenome assembly LNQE01 (sample SAMN04260313, study PRJNA301899) | hydrocarbon metagenome | isolation source: hydrocarbon-contaminated ditch | place: Germany: Bremen | collected 1998
GTCCGGGGAGGGGGCGGCGCCCCCTCCCGGGCTCTTAAGCCTGGATGGTCCCCATCTGGATGCCATGCAGCCGGGCGAATTCGCCGCCTTGTTGCATGAGTTCGTCGAAGGTGCCCATTTCCACGATATGTTTGTCTTTGATGACCAGGATGAGGTCGGCCCGGCGCATCATGGACAGGCGGTGGGCGATGATGAACGTGGTCCGGTTGACCATGAGCCGTTCCAGGCCTTGCATGATCAGGGCCTCGGTCTCGCCGTCCAGGGCGCTGGTGGGCTCGTCCAGGATCAGCAGCGGCGCGTCCTTGAGCAGGGCCCTGGCGATGGCCAGCCGTTGGCGCTGGCCGCCCGAGAGGTTGGCCCCGCGTTCGCCAAGCTGGGTGTCGTAGCCCTCGGGCAAGGCGGTGATGAAGTCGTGGGCGTTGGCCAGGGTGGCGGCCCGGACGACCTCCTCGCGGCTGGCCTTGCGTTTGCCGTAGGCGATGTTCTCATGGACGGACATGGGAAAGAGCTGGGTTTCCTGGAGCACGATGGCGATTTTCTCGCGCAGGCTTTTGAGGGTCACCTTGCGCAAGTCCTGGCCGTCGATGGTGATGGTCCCTTTCTGGGGGTCGTAGAACCGAAGGAGCAGACTTATGAGCGAGGTCTTGCCCGCGCCGGTCTGCCCCACCACGGCCACGGTGGATCCGCCGGGGCAGGAGAAGGCGACGTCAGCCAGGACTGGCTTGGCCGGGTCGTAGCCGAAGGTGACGTCGTCGAAACGGACCTGGCCTGCGGGCACGGCCAGAGAGGTGGCGCCAGGGTCTTCCCGGACGGACTGGTCCATGGCCATGACGTCGATGACCCGCTTGGCCTGGGCCAGGGAGGCCCGGATGCTGGCCACGGTGGTGCTGAGGTTGCTTAAGGGGGTGTAGAGGGTGGCCAGGTAGGAGATGAAAATCAGGAGTTCGCCGGTGGTCAGTGTTCCGTCCAGGACGTGGCTGACGCCGATGTAGAGCACCAGGGCCGTGCCCGTGGCGGTGATGCCGCCGATGAGCCAGCCGTACACGGTCTGGAGGGAATAGAGGGACAGCTTGCGGTCGAAGGAATGCTGGGATTCGGCCACGAAGCGCCTTTTTTCATCATCCTCCCGGGCGAAGGCCTGGATGAGGGTGATGGAGGAGAAGATGCGTTCCACGGTGGAATAGACCTGGCTTTCCTTCATGTGGGTCTCGGTGGTCAGGTCGCCGATGCGGCGGCTGACCCTGGAGATGGCCAGGAAAAGGAACGGAATGATGCACACGGCATAGATGGTCAATTCCACATCCATGCGCAGGCAGACAATGAACATGCCGACGAGCATGGCGGAGCTGGTGAGCGAGGTGAACACACCGTTCATCAGCAGGGTCTGCACGGCATAGGTGTCGCCCATGATGCGGTAGATGAGGTCGCCGGTGGGCCATTTCTGGTGAAAGAGCAGGGACTGGCGCTGTAGGTGCTGGAAGAGGTCGCACCGCAGATCCTGGACCATGTTCTGGCCCATGCGGATGGTCAGGTAGTTGTTCAGGAGCTGGGCGAATCCCACCAGGAAGTGCACGGCCAGAAGCAGCCCCACCACCGAGGCCAGTTGTACGGTGATGGCGATGGTCGCGGGGTCGAGGGTGAAGCCCCAGAGGTCGAGGGGGGCGCGGCCGATGATCTGGTCCACGGCGAGCTTGAGCGGCCAGGGCTTGAGCAGTTCCATGGCGCTGATCATGCCCACCAGTCCCAGGCACAGGACGAAGGTCAGCCTGTATGGCCGCAGATAGGCCAGAAGGCGCAGGAATACGGGCATGGGAGACGAGCCTTGTGCTAGAGCGTTCACCGGAATCCGGCGCGGTTGCGGGCGGACGATGCCCTGTCTCGCGTCTTTTTCATGCACCGGCACGAGGTTTGGAGCGTGGACGCGGGCATTGCTGTGTGCCCAACCCGCGCCTGCCGCCCCTGGACGCAATACTGGGGCGCGCCGCACCGGCGGCGCGCCCCAGTCGGTATCACGATCGCCCCTTAGGCGGCCAGAACGTTTTCGGCCTTGGTCCCGGCGGCGGGCGCGGGAATCAGTCCGACCAGGTCGTCCATGTCGCCCTCGCCGGTCACGGCGCGGCGCGACGGGGCCTTGGCCCGGCGCTTTTCGGCGACGTCCTCGATGGGCTCTTCCAGGGAGCCGCCGGGGCCGCGCACCATGAGATACTGCACCAGCATGGTCACCAGGGCGGCGGCGCGGTACAGGCCCCACAGCATCCACCCGGCGAACAGCGCGGCGGTGGTGGCCACGGCCATGGCCGCATAGCTGGACAGGGGCATGATGGCGACGGCGGCGGCGGTCAGTCCGGCCAGGATGAGCAGGGACCGCTTGCTGGGCAGGATGCTCCCGGCCAGGCGCACGAACCGCTTGTAGCCGCCGTGGTTCTCGGCCGTGACCCGCAGTCTCAGCCGGGTCCACAGGCCGGTCCTGGCGGTCAGATCCCAGGGCGGCACCGAGGAGATGGAGGAGAAGCCGGTGTCGGTGGTGAAGGGCATGTGCAGGCCGGTTAGGACCGACAGGATGTGGGACAGGAGCTGTTCGCGCTCCACGCCCTTGTTGTTCCAGAAGAAGCGGTGGAAGGTCAGGCGGTGGGAGAAGACGCCGGCCACGTCGGCCAGTTTGCGGAAAATCCCCACACGCGGCATCTCGCGCTCGTCGTGGGGCATGTCCTCGGCCAGGGGCACGGGACACACGGCCTGGGAGGCGCACCTGCGCAACTGCCACACGGTCTTGTAGCGGGTCCAGCCCCGGCAAAGCGGCTGCAAAAGCGTCAGTCCGGCGATGGTCAGCCGGGCGGCCAGGGTGTCGTGATGTTCCGGAAGCTTGGCCTTGCTGGCCCGGTGCCCGACGAAGGCCAGGGAGGTCACGGCCATGGCCAGTCCGGCCAGCCCCAGGACCGGCGCAAAGGGCGTGGCCACCATGAGGGCCAGGGCCAGGACCATCCACTCCATGGACAGGGGCAGATAGGCCACAAGGCTGCCCTTGGGCTCGTACAGGGTCTGGAAAAGCCCCATGCCGAAGACGCCGTGGTAGATGATGGGCCGGTTGGCCAGAAGGCAGCCGCCGATGTCCCCGTAGATGCGTCCGGCCCAACGGGAGTTGCCCAGGACGTTGAAGCGGTCGCGATGCTTGGGCAAAAGCAGAGCCTCGGCCCGGCCGTAGCCCTTCTGCTGCTTGATGTAGGCCGAAACGGTGTTGCGGCGGTGGTGCCAGACCATCATGGCCGCGCAGAAGCCGATGATGTGGCCCTCGTTCTGCAGCCGCCAGCACACGTCCACGTCGTCGCCCGCGGCCCGGTAGGTGGCGTCGAAGCCGCCGATCTCCATGAGCTTGTCGCGGCGGTAGGCCATGTTGCAGCCCGGGATGTGCTCGGCCACCTCGTCGGTCAGAAGGACGTGGGTGGGCGCGCCCGGGGAGACGGCCACGCAGGCCGAGGTGCGGTTGTCCTCGGGCGGCGGCAGGTTGGGGCCGCCCACGGCCACGAAGCGCTCGTCCATGAAGGCCCAGGCCATGTAGGTCAGCCAGTCCGGGTCCACGTAGCAGTCGGAATCGGTGTAGGCCACGATCTCGCCCCGGGAGGCGTTCATGCCCACGTTGCGGGCGGCGGACAGTCCCAGGTTGGGCTGATGGATGACGTGGATGTACGGATACTTGGCCGCGTACCGGTCGGATATCTCGCCGGTTTCGTCCGTCGAGCCGTCGTCGACCACGATGACCTCGAAGTTGGGATAGGCCAGCTTCTGGAAGGAGGCCAGGCAGCTGTCCATGGTGGAGTCGGCGTTGTAGGCGCAAATCACCACGGAAATCAGCGGCGTGGCGTCGGGCAGAAGCGGCAGGCGCTGCCGGTAGACCCCGGCCACAGCCTCATAGGCGGGCTTGGGGTTGCGGGCCGCGTCCACGATGCCGAAGGCCCAGTCCTCGATCAGATGGCCGCCGGTGTACCATTCGTCGGTCCAGGCGAAGACCATGGTGCCCGAGACGCCCAGTTCGAAGGCGGCCCGGAGCTGCCAGGACAGGGTTTCGGCCACGTGCTCCTCGCCCTGGCGGATGGAATCCATGCCGAACTCGGACAGGACCAGGGGCAGATCCCCGGCCACGTTCTGCAACCGCTTGACGTAGGCCCGGAAGGCCTTTTCCTCGTGCAGGTAGACGTTGACCGACAGGAAATCCAGAAACGGCAGGCGCAGGTATTCCGTGGACGGATAGTTGGCGTAGGTCACCAGGCAGCCGGGGTCTTCCTGGCGCACGATGGCGGCCAGTTTGGCCAGGAACTTCTCGATCTTCTTGGCCCCGTGCCAGCGTACGATGTGCGAGGGAATCTCGTTGCCGATGAGCCAGGCCAGGATGGCCGGATGCCCGGCCAGGGGGGTGACGGCCTCGCGGATGACCTTTTTGATCTCTTCCTTGACCTCCCACTGGTCCAGGAAGCACAGGTGCTGGGGCCAGGGAATGCCCACCATGACCCGCACGCCCAGGCTCTGGGCCAGGTCCAGGAACCAGCGGGGAGGCACGTAGTACACGCGGATGGTGTTCACCCCGGCGGCGCGCATCATCTCGAAGTCGCGCACCACGCGTTCACGCTCGGGCAGGGGTTCGCCGTTCTCGTTTTCGGGGAACGGCCCGTAGGTGACGCCCTTGATGAAGAACTTTTCGTCTCCGGCGAACAGGTAGCGGCCATGGGCGCGCACGCGTTCCATGGGGGCGATGGCGAGTCCTTCTTCGATCTGGAACATGGATGTTTCGCTCCTGGTGCGCGGGGTCTTGGTCCCCGCATTTTTCATGATTCCGGGGAGTTCCCGGATTGGTCGCCGTTTTTCCCGAAACCGCTTCGCACGGCCGGGCGAACGCCAGAAAGCAATCATCGTGCCGAAGAGTGCACACGTGTCCGGACAGGGGTTTCGGGATGCGGTCACACCGCGCAAAACGTGGCAGGAACGAAAATTACCATCCAGGAAGCGGGGCCGGTTACGTTTTCGTAATCGGCGCGTCACGGCGGACATGGCAGAATCTCCCGGCATCGGCCGGGTCATGTGCCCGCCCATTCGGCCATGGCATGCGTTCGCGAGACCGACAGCCATCCGGCATTGCCTCAAGACCCGCACGAGCATATGAAAACAGATTCCCTCTAACGTCTTCCCTGGAGCAGAATATGCGCCATGTGTTCCGGATCGTCAGCCTGTCGTCCATGATCCTCCTCATGGCCTTGCCCTGCTTGGGAACCGGGCCGCATGCGTCGGCCATGCCGGGCGACATCCGGGACATCCAGGAATCCGGCGTCTTGCGGATCGGCGTCATCGACGCCCAGGCGCCCCCCTTCGTGTTCGAGCGGGACGGCCGCCTGACGGGCTTTGACGTGGACCTGGCCCGCACACTGGCGGCGGCCCTCGGCGTCCGGCCGGAGTTCGTCAGGATTCCCGGCGGCTGGGAAGGCCTGGTGGACGCCGTGGCCGCCATGACCGTGGACATCGGCTTAAGCGAGCTGACTAAAAACATGGCCCGCACGCAGCGGGTCTTTTTGAGCCGCCCCTATGTCCTCTCCCATATCGTCTTCGCCGCCAACCGGCTGGCCATGGCCCAAAACCGCATCGACGCCGCCGGGCTGGATTCGGTGCAGGATGTGACGCGCCATTTCGACGTCCCCGGCTTCCGGATCGCCACCATGGCCCACTCCTCCCTGGAGCCTCTCGTCAGGGAGCTTTTCCCCAGGGCCGAGATCGTGTTCGCTCCCTCCTCCCAGGCGGCCATCGCCATGGCCTACGAGGGCCAGGCCGACCTGATCATGGTCGGAGAGTCCATCTTCGAAATCGCGGTGCATGCCGACCCGGGGCTGCTTTACAAGATCGACCGCCTTGCCCCGAGCCTGGAGGATCCGTGCGCCATCGCGATCAGCCCGGGACGGCCGGATCTCTTGCGCTTCATCAACGATTATTTGGAGGTCCATCCCTCGCGTCCCAGGGCAACGCCGCGGGAGATCATCGACCGGTACATGGGACCGCCGGAGCCGGCCGCCGGGGAGAAACTCCCCGTAGCCGCCCCCGGGCCACGGGATGGACGCGTGGACGAGCAGGACATCGTCCTGGTTGCCGGGTTGCACGTTTTGCTGCTCGGCGCCCTGTGGGCGACGGTCGTGAGGCGCTCCTCTTCCCGGCACTGGCTGTTGTCGCCCTGGACGGTGCTGGCGGCCATGGGGCTTGGCGGCCTGACCGGCCTGTATTTTCCTTTCCTGGCCGCCTACCTCTCCCGCCCGGCCGGGCTGTACATGGGGTTCTGGCGCATGTGCGTCCTGCCCATCATGGTCGCGGCCATCATCACCAGCACCTACCGGCTTCTGGCCTGCGGCGGCAACGCGAGGCTGCTGAAACGCCTGCTGGTGTGGACGCCGCTGTTGCTGCTCGGCGCGGCGTTCCTTGCCGTCGGCATCGGCGTCGTGGGCCGGCCCGGGGCGGATTTTTCAAAGGAGGCGCAGGGGCTTTTGGCCTCCATGAACAAGGGGATGCAGGCGGCGCAGCCCGGCGGCGGCCTGTACGATCAGCTCATGGATATGGTGGACACCATCGTCCCCGACAATCTGCTGGTTCCCATGGTCAACAACGAGAATCTGGCCGTGCTCTTCGTGGCCATATTTTTCGGGGTGGCGGTTGCGGCAGGAAAAAAACAGGGCAAGACGACCCTGATCGACATCATGGACACCATCCTGGAATCCTTCACGACCATGGTCCGTATGTCCCTCTACCTTTTGCCCTTCGCCCTCTACGCCCTGTCCCTCGAGTTCATCGCCTCCACCGGCCTCGAGCTCATGCTGGCCATCCTACGTCTGGTGGTGTGCCTGACCCTGGCCTTCATTGTCGGCGGCCTGCTGAGCCTTTTCCTGCTCCGCATGCGGCTCGGGATTCCGCTTGCGGCCATCTGGAGGGATTTCGGGCCGATCTTTCTGCTGTCCTTTTCTACCCGCAGCAGTGTCATTTCCATGCCCCTCGGCCTGGAGCGGCTGAAAAACTATCCGCAGATCGACAGCTCGCAGACCACGGCCGCCTATCCCTTCGCCCTTTTGGTGTGCCATTACGCGTATGCGGCCTTTTTCGCCCTGACCCCGGTCTTCGTGGGCCAGGCCTTCGGGGTGTCGTTCACGCCAGGGCAATATCTGGCCATCGCCTTCCTGGCCCTCCTATGCGTGGTGTCGGCCATCGGCACCATCGGCCTGTCCTACGTCCTTCTTTTGGCCATCGTCTGCGGCCCCCTGGGGTTGCCCCTGGAACCGGCCGTGGTGGTGGGCATGGCCGCGGTCTCCATCGTGGACCCGATCATCTCGGGGGTCCAGGCCCTTTTCGGATGCGGGGTGGCGACGTTGGTGGTGGACAAGGCGCAGCCGGTGCCGGACGCCTGCGGCGGCACGGAACTGCCTGCCGGATAAGTCCCGCCCCCGGGGTATGCCGGGAGGCGGGAATGCAAAAGCCCCATGGGAGCGTTCCCATGGGGCGAAGATGCGTGGGTGTCGCGGGAAATCAGGCGGGTGCGGATGCGTTGGACGGGCCGAGACGGATCGTGTCGGCGGCTAGCGTCCCTGCCCGGCGGACTGGCTGGCGATAAACGCCCGCAACGCCGCATTGATGGCCGTCTGATAGCCCTTCTTTTTCCGGGACCGAAACCAGGCCACCACGTCCCGATCCAGGCGCAGGCAAACTTTTTCCTTTGTCTGCGGCATGAAATCCTCCAGGCGGACCCGGACGGCCCGCGCGAAAAACGCGTCGTCAAGCGGCGGATTGTCCGCATCGGACAGGGCGCGTTCGGTCAGTTCCGCGTCGGTCATGGCGTCGACGCGCGGCCAGTCCGATTGCGACGGGAGGTTTTCGGCCTCCTTTGCGGTATACTGGGTGATCGTCCTGCCGTTTTCGGTCCTTTCAGTCGGCATATTCCCTCCTTTCCCGGGCGTTGGCCTTGCGCACGGAGATGATGCGGAAGACGCCCGCGCGTATCGTGAACACCACCACGAGTACCCGGCCTTTGGCCTCCCCGATGGCTATGCAGCGGGGTTCGCCGTAGTCGAAACGGTCGTCGAGAAAAAACGTGGGCATCTCTTCGAGAACGGCCACGGCCTCCACAAAGTCCAGGCCGTGTTTTGCGATGTTCGCAAGCCGTTTGGTCTCGTCCCACTCAAACTGCATGGGCATAATGTATAGACGAAATACCCATGAGGCAAGGGCTGAAACTCACCTGGGAGCGGGGGCCGCCATGAGGAAATCAACATACAACCCACCTCACCGCACCTTCACGACTTTCCTAACCAACGAGGCGATACTCTCCGTCCTTGAAATCGGCGAAGGTGTTTCACGCCCCCTCTTGCCTTTTCCCAAAAACACGCCCATGAAATCGGGGTTTTTCGGCCCTGGTCGTGTGCGCCCAACCGTTCACCCCCATTTAGGAATCACCCATGAACGCCTTCACCCTGGTCTTCGCCGCCCTGTGCCTGTTCGCCATCGGCTACCGGTTTTACGGGCTGACCCTGGCCCGCCGCATGCTGCGCCTGGACCCCGGCCGCCCCACCCCGGCCGTGGCCATGGGCGACGGCGTGGATTACGTCAAAACCGACCGCTTCGTGCTCTTCGGCCACCATTTCGCGGCCATCGCCGCGGCAGGCCCCCTTCTGGGGCCGGTTCTGGCCGCCCAGTACGGCTATCTGCCCGGGGCCCTGTGGATCCTCATCGGCTGCGTCCTGGCCGGAGGGGTGCACGACATGGTGGTGCTGTTCTGCTCCGTGCGCCACAAGGGCAAAAGCCTGGGCCGCATCGCCCGCCTGGAGATCGGAACCTTCGCCGGCAGGGCGGCCGCCGTGGCCGTGCTGTTCATCCTGATCCTGACCCTGGCGGGCTTAAGCCTGGCCGTGGTCGGGGCCATGCACGACAGCCCCTGGGGCGCCTTCACCGTCGCGGCCACCATCCCCATCGCCATCCTCATGGGGCTGTACCTGCACATCTGGCGGCCCGGAGACGTGCGCGGAGCCAGCCTTTTGGGCGTAGCCCTGCTCTTTCTGACCATCCTGGCCGGGCCGTATGTGGCCTCGCACCCGGACCTGGCCAGATGGTTCACCTTTTCCCGCAAGGAACTGTCCATCCTCATCCCGGTCTACGGCCTCGTGGCCTCGATCCTGCCGGTGTGGCTTTTGCTGTGTCCGCGCGACTACCTGTCCACGTACTTGAAAATCGGCACCATCGGGCTTCTGGCCCTGGGCATACTGTGGGTTCGCCCGGACCTGTCCATGCCCGCCCTGACGCCATTCATCCACGGCGGCGGCCCCATCATCCCCGGCGCGGTCTACCCCTTCGTATTCATCACCATCGCCTGCGGAGCCTTGTCCGGATTCCACGCCATCATCGGCACCGGCACCACGCCGAAAATGATCGGCAACGAACGGGACATCCTGTTCGTGGGCTACGGGGCCATGCTGGTGGAAGGGTTGGTGGCGATCATGGCGCTCATTGCGGCCTGCGTCATGGTTCCCGCCGACTATTTCGCCATCAACACCGCCCCGGATGTCTTCGCCACACTGGGGCTTACGACGGTCGACCTGGACGAGTTGTCCCGGGCCGTGGGCGAAGAGCTCCACGGGCGCACGGGCGGGGCCGTGTCCCTGGCCGTGGGCATGGCCCACATCTTCGCCTCCCTGCCGTTTATGACCGATCTCGACGCCTACTGGTATCACTTCGCCATCATGTTCGAGGCCGTGTTCATCCTGACGGCCGTGGACACGGGCACCCGGGTGGGCCGGTTTTTCGTGCAGGAGATGCTGTCGCGGGTCTGGCCGCAGTTCGGCCGGGAGAAGTGGTGGCCGGGAATCGCCCTAAGCGGTGTGATCTTCACCCTGGCCTGGGGATACCTGGTCTACACCGGGGACATCAGCACCATTTGGCCCCTTTTCGGCATGTCCAACCAGCTTTTGGCCGCCTGCGGGCTGATCATCGGCACCACCATGCTCATCCGCCTGGGCCGGGTCGGCTACACTTGGTCCACGGCCGTGCCCGGGCTTTTCATGGCCGTGACCACCATGGTGGCCGGTTACCAGAGCATCCTTGGCAACTATCTGCCCAAGGGCCGCTACCTGTTGGCGGCACTTGGCATCGTGGTCATGATCCTCATGGCCATGGTCATGGTCCTGGCCGTGCGGCGCTGGATGGACCTTCTCAGGACCGGCCGCCCGGCAACCGACCCCCACGGGGACACGGTGCTGGCCGTAGTTCCCGACTGATGCGTCCACATCGCCTCCAACATCGAACATCATGAGCCGGTCGCGGCCATGCCGCGTCGGAAGAGAAAGATTTTCGAGCCGTTACGCTCAAGGGCGTGGCCTCTGGCGGCGCAACACCCCGGTCTCGAAAAAACGGGGTGTAACCATCCGTCAAAACGGCCGGAAGGATGTCACCTCCCGGCCATGTGTCGTCATGACTGTTCCGGCTTTTCCCGACTACTCCCCGAGAAGCAACATATTGCCCGGGGCGACGTCGGTCATGCCCCCGCTCCCGGCCAGGGCAGCGATGGCGGCCTTGAGGTTGACCCGGGGCTTGGTGACGGCCACCTTGGTGTCGGTGACGTCTTTTCCGCTGGAGGTGAGGTAGGTCTTGACCTCGGCCGGGGTCAGGTATTTCCCGGTGACGGCCTTGGCGGCCTGTTGCAGGGCGGCGGCGGCCCCGGCGGCATAGGGGCTGGCGGCGGAGGTGCCGCCGAAGCCGGTGTTGAAGGTCGCGCCCTTGGCCGAGCATTGCAGGGTGTAGCACTTGGTGGACGGGGCAAAGAGCGTCAAAAACGAGGCCGAGTTGGAATAGCCGGCCACCTTGTCGGCAGCGCTTGTCTCCCTGAGGGAGTACGGGCAGTCGGGATCGTCCGGATCGTAGATCTTGGCCGCGCAGCTTTGTGGCTCCACGCACGGGGTTTCGACGCCCACGTTGGCGTCATAGACCGCGCCCACGGAGATGACGCCCGACAGGCAGCCCGGCGACCCCAGGGCGTTGCAGTAGCCCTCGTTGCCGGCCGAGGCGAAGACGGTGATCCCGGCGGCATGGGCGTTTTGCACGGCGGCGACGTAATCGGGCAGCTTGCTGTCGCAGACGGCGGTATAGCGCCCGCCGCCGAAGCTGGTGTTAACGATCCGGATGGGATTTTTGGGATCGTCGTTTTGGTGGGTGATGCTCCACTCCCAGGCGGCGATGATGGCCGAGTCCTTGGCGCTGCCGGAACTGTCGGTGATCTTCAGGGCGTATATCTTGGCGTCCGGGGCCACGCCCCCGATATAATCCCCCGTGTTTCCGGAGGTTCCGGCCACGATGCCGGCGCAGGCCGTGCCGTGGCCGTCTGCGTCCATGGGATCGTCGTCGTCCTCGCCCGTGTCGTAGCCGCCGATGACCTTGCTGTTCTTGCTTAAGGCCGCGCCCCCCAGATAGGCATTTTTATAGTCCACCCCCGTGTCGCACACGGCCACGGCCACGCCCTTGCCGGTATACGTGGACCGGGTGGCGCTGGCGTTCATGAGAGGGATGCCCTGGCGGAGATGCGGTTTGTTGATCTGGTCCTGGCGGATGAAGGCCACCTGGTCGTCGGCGGCCAGGGCCTCCAGTTGTTCGGCGGTCAGGGTGGCGGCAAAGGCTGGCATGTAGCTGAAGCGCCGGGTGACACCAAGCGCGCCGCCAGCACGTTTGCGGTTCAGGAAGGCGTCCAGCGCGGCGGCGGTCTCGGTCCGGCGGGCAGCCTTTCCGGCCTCGGAGCCCAGGCCGGCGGACTGCCTGCGGGTGGCGTCTTCCGCCAGCATGACGATGAACCGGCCCGTTTCACGTCCCGACGCAAACGGCTCCAGGACCTCCTGGGGCGACAACAGTTTGGCGTTCTGGCCGACCCCGGCCGGGAGGCCGCCCGATTCCAGGGCGTTTGCCCCGGAGGCCGGGGCAAGGCACAAGACCATGAGAAGAAACAAGGCCCCCCACGCCGTCTGGGAAGCTGTCTTTCTTTGCATGCTCATCTCTCCCGGCGTTCGCCGTATTCAGACATTTCATCTTGCGTCTCTTTACAACACGTCAGCATCTCTCAAAAACAAGTATTACAAGATCTTCGTTGTAACAATTTGCATACGCCGGTTTCGAGGACACGAGCGCCGCGCCATCCCCTGCCGCACCACAGCGGACGTCAGGATGTAGGCATATCCCGAGCCTCCCGGCCTCCCTTATTCCCCGAGAAGCAGCAATCCCTGCGGGGCCGTGGCATTGTTACCGAGCATGCGGTTCATGGCCGCCTGGAGGTTCACTCGGGGTTTGGTAATGGCCACCTTGGTGTCCGTGATGGACCTGCCCGTGCCCACCAGCAGGGACTTCACCTGGGCCGGGGTCAAAAACGCGCCGAGTTTCTCCTTGGCCGCGCTCTGCAGGGCCGCCGCCGCCCCGGCCGCATAGGGGGAAGCCGCCGAGGTGCCCCCGAATTCCGTGTTGAAGGTCGAGCCCTGGGCTGCGCACTGCAAGGTAAAGCAGCGGTTGGACGGAGCCAAAAGCGTCAGGAACGAGGCCGCGTCGGAGTAGCCCGCCACCTTGTCGGCGGCCGTGGCATCCTCGATGTAGTATCCGCCGGGACATTCCGAAGCGGGATACTTGGCCACGCAGGATTCCGGCTCCACGCAGGGGGTATACTCGCCAAAACCTGCGTCGTAGACCGCGCCCACGGAGATGATCCCGGACAGGCAGGCCGGGGAGCCCATGGCGTCGCAATAGCCGTCGTTGCCCGAAGAAGAGAAGATGGTGAGGCCGGCGGCCAGGATGTTGTTCACGGCTGCGGCGTAATCCGGCATGGTGGCATCGCAGTTGGAGGTATAGCGCTCGCCGCCGAAGCTGATGTTGATGATCATGATGGGGTTTTCAGGATCGTCGTTTTGGTGGGTGATGCACCACTCACCGGCCGCCATGATGGCCGAATCCGCAGCATCGCCCGTGGCGTCGGTGATCTTCAGGGCGTAGATTTTGGCGTCCGGGGCCACGCCGCCGATGTAGTCGCCCGTGTTGCCGATGGCTCCGGCCACGATGCCGGCGCAGGCCGTGCCGTGACCGTCGGCGTCCATGGGATCGGCCGCTCCCAGGCCGAAATCGTAGCCGCCGATGACCTTGGTGTTGGAGCCCAGGGGAGCGGCCCCCAGGTAGGTGTTCATGTAGTCCACGCCCGTGTCGGCGATGCCCACGGCCACGCCCTTGCCGGAAAATTCCGAGCGCGTGGCGCTGGCGCCCATAAGGGGAATTCCCTGGCGCAGATGCGGCTTGTTCATCCGG
>LNQE01001130.1_pt1 | contig 13329 bp, 7 predicted proteins | sample 603111 | NCBI WGS metagenome assembly LNQE01 (sample SAMN04260313, study PRJNA301899) | hydrocarbon metagenome | isolation source: hydrocarbon-contaminated ditch | place: Germany: Bremen | collected 1998
CAACCTCGGGGTCGGGTTTGTCGGCATGGAGAAGAATGTAGGCATGACGGATTGTGGAGGCAGCGGATTTCCCCCGGCGGATGAGCTCTTCAAGGGAGGATTTCTGCTCCTCCGTGAGTGTAACGGTGTATTTGCTTTTCCCCATGAGAATTATAATTGACGCATTATAATATTAATATTGTTATAATAATAAGGGACAACGAGCACTAGCATCTGCAAATCCAACGTCGGCATATAGTAAACCCTAACATCCTCCGTTCAGGCAGCGGTGAATTGTCTGCTTATTTATGCTATTCACCTAGCGCCACCCGTGCCGTAACCATCACCATTTGTTTGCTCTCCTGGATTAACTCTGATTGCCGCAAGACTCCTCATCGCCCTCCTGTTATTGTGAAAAATGGCCATCATCAATGCAAAAGATTATTTAACGGTATAATACTACTAAATGTATTATCGTGCCGTTGCGACAATATGCAGAGGATATAGATCAATGACAGTTCAGGCACTAGCGAGAAAGACTGCGGATTATGCGAAAAGAACGTTAAATTTTGACTCAAGGAGATGTCATGGGATAATAGTCCTTTTCTTGTTTGCGGTTCTCATAATTGCATTTATTACACCTACATTCTCATATGGGAGACTCTTTGGCACTGACGAATACACACATCTCTTCCACAGCACCCAGATGCACTCTTCAGATTCGATTGCAGAATTCTATCAGAGAGTAGGCGGGATGGTGTCCAACCCAGACGACCATAATGCCCCGTTTAAATATCCGTTTGTCGCATGGCTGTTTGGTGGAACGATTGCCAAGATTACAGGAACCGATCCTCACACCGCATCGTTCCTCTTTGCACTGATATTTGTCGGCATCCTGCTTGGTATTTTCTATTTATATGCGGGCATATTTTTGAAGATGAAAACCCAGAAATTGCTCGCGCTCTTCTTTCTCTTATCCATGCCGAATGTCGCCATGAGCATATCAGGTTTCCGACCAAGTGTATTTGTCATGCCTTTTGTATTGCTATCGCTCTACAGCGTGATGAAAGAGAACTTCGACTGGAAGTCTGCTATTCTGATGGTTGTGAGCGTCTTTATGGTGGTCACCACGCATACGGGCACATTTCTCTTCTTGCTATCTTTTTCCATTGCTTTCCTTTTCCTGTACAGCCTGATCTGGGGGAAGTTTTCAAAACCGATGTACATTCTGTCAGCGAGCATGCTTTTTATTTATGTGATGGCTGTATCGGTCTTTCCGCACATACATCCACAATATATTGACAAAGCGACAATGTTTCTCTCACCCGGCAGATTTCTCGCGTCAAATCTCTATATTATGTTCGCTGATGATCTTAGCCAAATATTATACACGAATTTGTTCGTTAATGCTGACTTTGCATATGCTATTCTCTGGTCTGGCCTGATATATGCACTCTCCTTGCTTTTCCTCTTTATTCATGCAATAGTTGCCAAGCGTGCCCCGACCATCAGGGGGCACTTCCAGATTGCATTTCTACCCGCAGGCTTAGCCAAAGGCCTTACGTCCATCCCCATATGGTTAGGCCCCATCCATGTGCTACTTTCGTGCTTCGGATTTTTCCGGCTTGACAATAAGGCAAAGTGCTTAATGGTTGTCGCGCTGCTAGTTAGCGTCTTTCCTGAATTCCAGCGAAGTTTGGAAGATGTTTCAATCGCCACCGGGGCAATGAGGAATATATACTATCTTGTAATTATCATCCCGATCACAGCGGTCCTTGGCTTTGAATATTTTGTATCATGGTTCAATAAATCTGGGTGGAATAAATTAAGAACCGGTGCCTGGATCCTTCCGATCACACTCGTCTTACTATTGTCGTCCTTCGTCGTCATTCCCGCCATAGGGAACTCCTATTATCAGCCGCGAATATCAGGTGACGATTATGTAGTTGACGGCATGACATGGCTGAGTGATATCGGTAGTCCGCAGGAGGGTGTTGCCGGCTTTGGATTACGAACGACTCCCATCTTTACCCAGAAAAAGACCGCATATGATTTGAGCTCCGGCTCTGATGTAAGAAATTATCGGACTTTGCTACGGAATATATTCTTCCAGGGCAGCCCACAGGCGGTTCAGGATTTTCACTCTGCCTATGGAATTAAATACATCCTCAATTCAGATAGAATCGCTGGAAACCTCGGTGGAAATCAGGCGCAGATGCGTGTTGATGTCAATACTGCAGTTGACAGGATATACTCGAGCAGGGATTTCGGGATCTACCGTAGCTTCACTTCTGACCAGCAGCGTTTTGACGATGGATATCTTGACGATGATGTCAGAATTCAACACAGCGGATCCAACATTGAAATAGAATCAATCAGTTATAAGATGATTCTAGGAGATAACTCCCCGCAAATCAGATATATTGGCACGAGCAGCAGGAATTACCTCGGGGAAGGATTCATGAGAGAATTCGTGATTACGAGACTTGCTGGAGAGAGTAGAGCCCATAACTTGGGCGACATGTGCTATGCAACTGAGTTGCTGGATAACCAAATCATTTACAAAGGTTTCCTCCAGGATGCAGGAGGTGAAGCTATTGGCACTATCACTGTAAAGTACACATTTTATCCCGATGCTGTTCAGCGAGAGTTTGTTATATCTAACGATCGATTGCAGAACACGACCAGTCTGATAGTGGAGCCAAGTACACGGTTCTTCAGTCCAATTGAGGGGTTTGTCCTCTTCAACAACGATCAACGGATTCCTAAACAGATTTACCCATCAGAAGACGGTTCATACCTTAGCGACAAGTTCAATGGTATATATCTGCAGAATAGGAATTCCGGCATTTATATTGAGTATAGTCCAACTAATCCCTACCCGATGAATATGTATTATGCGGGTTCAACGAGATATAGCTCTTACGCTTCCATCCAGATCAGGCAATCGAGAACTCTGAACCCGGGTTCATCCTACCAGAGTGTTCAGCACATCACAATTGGCGACGAGCCTACCGCAAGAATCAGAGTGGAGCGTCAAAAGAGCATTGAGCTCCACCAATATCCAGATGGCATCATTCCGATGGCAATTATCGAAGAGATTCCGGGTCCGTTTAGATATGATCTAGCGGCAATCAAAGCGCAGATTGACAGAAGGGCACCCTATATGATCACAGCCCCCATCAGGCCTCCGTTCCGCGGGATTCTCTATGAGGAAGGGCTCAGGCGGCCTCAGATCGCTGTGTATCAGGGCAGCGCAACGGAGCTTGTCCTGCTGCCCGCATCAGATCCGCCAAGCACAGCGCTGCAAAGGGAGGATCCCGATGGTATCGTTGCACAGTGGAGGATGGTGATCGACAGTGTTGCCAAGAACAACGACATGGCCCTCTTCGCCTTCAGGACTGCGGACATGCAAAATCCCGAATATTCCAGGAGATTTGACGACCTCTTCGATTATGCACGTCGCAGTGGACTGACGCCGACGACGCCAGAGGCCATAGCGGACCATTACCGTAAGCTGCAGATGGTCTCCTATACAGCATCCCGGGAGCTGGACACCGCCACAATCACTGTTGCGAGCAGCAACTCCGAACCAATCTCCGGTGTGACCTTCAGAGCCACTATGCCCCGACTTGATGAAGGGGAGTATCGGGTCACGGGAGGGACTGTTGCGAATATCAGGGATTCTGGTGATAACGTCGTCATCTACGCCTCTGTTAACCTCGCTCCGTATGAAACACGGACTTTAACAATCGAACCGGATATGCCGAGAAAGCAACTAGCAATCGTGGTACCGGAGTATCCGATCGAGAAGAGGGTGCAGATAATGGTCAAGGGAGAAGATAGCGAGCCGATAAGGAAGGCCTCAGTTACCATCGAAGGCTTCCCGATTCCCTTTGAAACCGACGCTAAGGGGATTGTGAAGGTGGAGCTTCCGCGTGGCACCTATCGGGTTACTGTGGAAAATCCCGGATATAAAAAAGAGACTTTCACGATGGATGTTGTGGGGAGGATCTACGCCCTCCACCACCTTATCTACGATCGTCTCTGATCAATGAGATGCCTCTTGTCGGTAGCAGCGAAAGCCCGAGCTGGCGCGTAAAGAAATAGTACCAGAAGACGATCATCCAGGCGGAGAAGATGATCCAGCCGATGTGATCATGGGCGACCTTGATGATAATCTCAGAGCCGTAGAGATACCCGCTGATCGCAATCAGAAATACTCTGCCGACGTTGACAGCATATGTCCCGATAAACCCAAGGGAGATGAGAATCAGCCCCCCGCGGGTTCTTCCTTCAGGAAAACTGAATAGGACGATGAGCGATGCCATTGCAAACGTCCCGAGCGACCAGATCCCCGAGCAGTCACCAACAACTGCAAGGCGTATGCTGTCTCCGGTCAGGGAAGTGAATGAGATCACGTTTCCGGAGATAACCGCATCTATTCCGACAAGGTGCAGGAGAAGCATTGTGAAAAAGATCAGGGGAGGCAAAAGGGGCGCCACCACCCAGTCCTGGTGGCGTAAAAATATACTGTAGACCTGGTACCCAAAGACAGCGATCAGCGGAAACGACACCGGGACGAGAAAGGAGGCGTACCTGAGCAGGCCGAAGGCGATAATGGCGATGCCGGAGAGGAGGATTGAGAAGTCGCTGATCGAATAGGGCGGGTTGCCAAATCCCAGCGGGACATTGAGGAAACTATAGGCGCAGACGACGATTCCCACCGCAACCATGATTTGGCTGTCCCGTTCCGTAAGGTGGCTGATACTCCGTCGGGACTGGAAGAAGAGCGCAACGCACGCGAGCACCCAGATGCCGAGGGCATCGACCATCATGTAAGCTGGTCCGGTGAAAAAAAGAAAGAGTGTCACGGAGGCAAGGGCGATGCCAATCCATATCAGCGCAGCCTTCTGCGGATCAACGGATCTGAAGTCGGGAAATCTCATCCTGCCTGCTCCCGCACCCAGAAGTGTACACTCTCGGTGCTGCCGCTTTCGGCCTTCAGGTCCACTCTGATCTTGAGCGGGTATGTGGCATTGGGAGGAAGTTGAACCCGCGCCTCGCTCTCGTAGGTCTCGCCCCGCCTTATCTCAAACGTTTCGCTGCCGTATAGTGTGTCATCGGCATAGAACTCCAGCACATATGCCGTTTTCCCGCGTTCATTGCTGGTCACGCCATAGGTGAAGAGAACGTCATTGCCATCGAGCGCATAAGGGGATGGATCGGGTACGAGGTATAGTGCAGAGTACGGCTCATCGGCGATAATTAGAAAGAAAGCAACCGTCAGCACACCGACTACCGTGGCAACAATGGCAGCAGTCCGTATCATGGGGTACAGGTGTTCGTCCCACTCGTTCTCGTCCATCTGGCTGATCAGCTACTATAGCCTCTGGAATTTAATAACTTCTCCGGTCGCGCAGATCGTCCGGAGGTATCGCTGATACCCTTGGACCGGAAAAGGCATGCCGGTGAACGCCCAGAACAGTGATCTGATCGCTGAAAGTGAATTGTAAGGAACAGAGGAGATGGCGAAGGAATACCGCTTTGCTGATACAAGCTCAAGCGAAATACCGCGCCATATGCAGTCATACAGGGAAAAGAGTATCAGTTCAAAACCTAAATGCTAACAGGAGCCATGGACATCCTCACAGCCGTGATTCTGGGCATCATGCAGGGCATTACCGAGTGGCTGCCCATCAGCAGCGAAGGGCAGACAATGCTTTTTATGCTGAACCACCTGGGGATCGAACCGCATGCCGCCCTTTCATATGCCATCTTCCTCCATGTCGGCACAACCCTTGCGGTACTTGTACGGTTTCGTAGGGAATATCTGGGGATACTGCAGAATCTGCAGCCCGATTTCAGGCTAACAAGGATACTGATCGGGGCCACCCTCTGCACCGCGGTAACAGCCGTCCCGCTGTACTTCTTGCTGAAGGGTGCGCTCCTCGGGGTTGATGTCGCGCCTGTCAACCTTCTGATCGGTATGATGCTCATTGCTACCGGTATTCTTCTCAAGACCTCCGTCTGGTCGGGCACAAAGGAGATCGACCAGATCACCGACAGGGACATCGCAGTACTGGGTTTTGCGCAGGGTTTTGCCATAATCCCGGGGATCTCCCGGTCGGGCATCACCCTCGCAGCCCTTCTGGGGGGACGGGTGAAGCAGGAGGCAGCGCTCGCCGTCTCGTTTCTCATCAGTGTGCCTGCGGTCATCGGCGCGGTCGTCCTGGACTTTGAGGGGATCCAGCAGATTCAGGTGCAGAGCGCAGGTATCCTGATTGTATCGTCGTTTGCCGCTGGATACCTCACAATGGACCTACTGCTGAAATACTCGAGGCGTATCTCATTCTGGAGTTTCTGCGTAATTGTGGGTGTGGTTCTGATCGCAGCAGGGCTGATTTCCCTGTTGTGGTAAGGAAGGGTAAAGGGCTCTTCCGCTCAAATCTATTGTTAAAAATTGACCCTGGGTCAATCAAGGATAGAATGTAGGTTATAGGGCAGTCAGGTCGGATAATGCTTCCTGCATGGCATGAGTTAAACGATTCTGGGCGATTGGAGGATGGACAAAGTCTTCGATAGCCTCATTGGCAGTCATCTGAATAGGTACTGCATTCTGAGAATAGATTGCCATTGCCTCCCAAATTATGAAGATATCATGAAATTGTAGAGTCTGACCATCAAAGTTTTAATATATCCCTTTAGCATTTTAATTTTACATGGAATATATTTAGAAAGATATATCAGTACATAAAAAAAAGTTTAGATTAATCATTCCGTTCGGGAATCGAGAGATCATCAGAAGCCCGCTGATTATAAAGAGCACTAAAATCTGCCCCTTACGCCAGAAACCGCTTGAATTAGCCGAAGCTGCACGACCCCCATCGCCTGCATTCCGCACTGCACCCTTCCCTCCCTGCACGAGCACCGTTCGGAATGGTAGGAGTCCGTATCTGGAGAGGCGAATAGCAGCAGGAGAGCAATCATATCGATGTTGGTGCTGATCGGCCGGCATCATATGGATTGCCACCATTCGCTTAGCTGGGGCTATCCATGCACCGAGCACACCTCGATGTGGGCTCCGTTCAAAAAGCAACGCGAGGTCGAAAATGAACAGAAAGTATGGTATCCTTATTGGTATTGTCCTCCTGTCACTCGTTGCCTGCCAAGTAGCGGTTGCTGCGGATAAGTACGAATTTATTACAACCTGGGACTCGATTGCCCATAGCGACGAAGAGTTCAATTATCCCTATGGCATCGCGATTGATGCCGCTGGTAAGACTCTCTATTTAGTTGATAAAAACAATTGCGTCATCCATAAGTTTTCGCTTAGTGATGACATTTCTCGTATCCCTGAAATCCAATCTCGCAACCTGAACAATGAAATTCCTTCTTTGCCGACGAGAGAATGGACGGTAGGACCGGACTATGATGACGAGTTTGGAAAAATTCAAGATGCAATCGATGCTGCAAATGATGGCGATACTATCATTGTAAAAAGTGGGAGATATCAAGAAAACGTTGTAGTTAATAAACAACTAATTCTACGCGGGAATTGGGCGGTTATTGTAGATTCAGTAACTCTGAGCGCAGACGGTATTGACCTTAGTGGTTTTACGGTGGTCCACGGAATATGGGTGTTATCTAACAACAATTACATTGAGAATGTTTATGCCGGGTGGGATGCTGAAGACACGGGTTGGGGCGTAGACGGTTTTTCCATCAGTGGCTCTAACAACGTCATCACCAATTGCCTGGTTTATGGATATTATTTAGGCGGCCGAGCCATAGGCTTAACCCTCGCCTCTTCCAACGGCAATACCATCAGCGAGATTTATATTATCGATGGTTTCATCGGCATAGACCTCAATGGCTCAAATAATATCTTCCAAGACAGCTCAATGTGGACAAGAGGCTGTCCAATTATTCTCGATGGATCCAATTATAACACCTTTACCAACTGCTTCATTGAGTGCAATACGTATATTGATCATGGCATTTCCCTCTTCAATTCTAACGAAAATACGTTTATTAACTGCGATATTTTCGGCGGAGGTCACGGCGTATATATTTGTGGATCTAACGAGAATTCCTTCACCAATTGTCGCATCGAGGGTTGTTTGTACGGAGTTTGCCAGGAAAGTAACAGCAAAAATAACATCTTTACATGTTGCACAGTTTACGGCGGCATTGCAGACTGGTATGGTTTTCCTGTCCCCGAATTCCCAACAGTTGCCATCCCGGCGGTCATGGTGATGGGGTTTGCCTCCATCATGATGGTTGCCCGCGGGCGGAGGTAGAACGGTCAACTACCCCTCAAACCCAATTCTTTTTAGAAAGAGCATATCCGCCTCATGGAGGAGCTTTGACGCCCAATGATCAGAACAATTGCTAATCTCGACGGTTCGATACAGCTGTGATGCATTGAATGCAGCTTCCGTGCGGTTCAAAGGGTATATTGAATGTGCAAAAATTGAATGTGCAAAATCCTCAATCGATCTTTCGGTCACCTTACATCGCTTTTCACAATCAGACGGATTAATTCTCTGCATCCATCAGGGGTACAGATAATCCATAAAAGGAAGCAGAGTAGCGAAGCAGAGCAATATATTTTATGAGCAGGGCACAGATAGCGTCGGATAAGTATGCGCGCTATCATTTTGTCGCAGGATAGAAAAGCGGTATTTGCTCATTCGTCAGGGGAGTTTGCGATAGAAAATCTCTCAACCTCTGCGATACTGACCGACGCGCGTTTATTAGAAATTATGCATTTGATTAGACGCTCCGGCAAATACCCCTCGAAAACAGATTGTAGCGAATATCATAAAGAATTACATTGATATTGCTTTATAGAGCATCATTTGGCCAACAAGGGGTCGGAGATTCAAATAATTAATTATATAAAATTGTCTGACTTATACCTATTGATATAACTCACCAGCAATGAAGAGGCAATATTTTACTGTCAATAAAAAATATTCGATTAAAATATAAAATATTTCCTTTATTAGGCATAAAAAAAAACAAAGAATATAAATATAAGAACATGTAATTATTCGCTTACCCTTTGAAGTATGTGGAGAATTGTCATGGAGATGAGACTAAAAACAATGGTAATTTTCTCCTGCCTACTGCTTGCGATAAGCATGATTCCGGTATCGGTTTCGGCTGACACCCAGGAGCACCCGGGTCTTCTGTTCAATGATATCAGGGATACGCCGGGGTATCAGAATCGAGATAGTGAACCGTGGAAAAGCTGGGAGAATAGCATAATCCGAAGCGCAAATCGTGCGTTGACACGGGATTTTTCGGATCCTGATTGGTCTCGAGACAATCGAATATCACACAGAGGTGAATTCGCCCTAGAACTAGCACTTTCATATCTAATTTCAGAAAATGAGGACTATGCAGATAAAGCAACCGAGGCACTGCTTAACATCGGTGTTGGAGATACATCAGGAAAGGTATTTCGTGCTAGAGGGTTAGGCAGTTATTCTCTTGCCTATGACTTGATGCAACCCCATCTCTCATCACACGAGGATATAATTATTCGAGATAAATTAGCCGAACTCGCTGACTGGGTATATTATGATCTTAATGATGGTGGAACGAACCTAGATTATGTTACTTTTGCAGATTATCACGGCCAGGCATACCCGCGCGTTGGGGTTGCCGCCTGCGCTCTTGCCGACTACACCAACCCCAACAACCTGCCGCTCACTTCAACGCCAGCTGACTGGCTGAAGGTGGGGACTGATTATCTCTTTGTCAACGACAAGCTACACTCGCACGGGAGATCGCTTCATAGTTTCGGATTTGACGAAGCATCGGGAAAACATCTAAACGGTGCATATAAAAATTACGTTATAAGCGATTATCTTCTGTGGTTCCAGGTCTACAGCCATTTTTTCGGAGAAAATATATTCGACCGTTATCCTACTGCAAAAACGGCATTCACATCTGAACTCTGGGAGAATATGCCGAATTGTTACGGTCCGAATTATGTCACATCAGGAAACGTCAAGTGGACCTACCTTCCTGGAATCGTCAATTTGCTCGAAGGTGACGAGCAAGCCTATATACTGAACCACATTGACCAGGTTTCGGAGACACAAGTATTGCCCCATTCAAGGAGTTTCGGAAGCCCCAGTGATTATCTTCTCTATTGCGCATATGAAGATTATTCCAATGTCCAGCGTAAGTTCCCCGCTTGGACAAGTCGTCTGGACGAGAATACCATCTATCAGGTATTTCGAGGAGGCTGGGACAGAGATGCCGACTGGCTGTCGCTCATCACTTTCAATGTAATCACAGGTAGCAATCGCGATGCCTCTCACCACGACCAGATGAGCTTTGAATACTATAGCAAGGGCGATCTTTTACTTGCTGATGCCGGCGAGGATAAGAAAACAGGAAAGTCAGAAAATTGGGTTACACTTCCGGCATATTACGGCAAGTATGACATCCACCACAATACTATCGCAATAGAAAATCCCCGCATACCGTTTAACGTAGCTCCATGGTCAGACAGCAGTGCAAGGGGCATCTGGAAAGGCGGATCGCTCAATATTGTATCACCGGTAAAGATTTCAACAATTATAAACTCTAATATTATCGAAGCACTGGTTACGGAATGTACGTTCAATCGAGTACTTGGAGATGGTAATTGGGCGTCAAGTCAAACAATTTCATCCCCCATTACCTACGGTCGAACCGTCCTCTACCCAGAGAAAGATTACTTCATCGTCATTGACCGGACTGAGGGCAGCGAGTCATGGGTATACCGGAATGTCTTCCGGCCGACAAGCCTGACCATCAACCCGACGACCTCAACGAGCAGCGTGGGCAACACGAAGGTTGATCTCTCCATCGACGGCACGCCGTACAACTGGCTTGCTCTGTCGTACAAGAAAGAGACGGCAACAGGCAAGCACACAAACTCCATCGAATGGAATACCGTTAACCCGTATGGCGATAAGGTCGCGATGCAGCTCTTCTCCGCGCCTGCATCAGAGGTGCTGGTGACAAAGCACGTCGGCAGGGTTGCCGGGTATGATATGGCATCGGAAGTCTTCGTCCCGATCGTGCAGCTTATAACTGATGCCACCCAGAACCAGTACCGCATCACCACCCTCCTCTCCCGCTACGCCCACGAAGAGGCACGGGTGCCGGTCGAGCTCCCGGTGACCGGGACGGGGAGTGCGATTCGCGTACGTTCGTCCGCCTATGAAGATTATATCTATTCGGGCAGTGGGGAGTCGTCGTTTGCGACGTTTGCGACCGATGCCGATACGGTCTTCCTGAGGACAGCGGCGGCAGGCGATTCGCGGGAGTACACGATCCTGTCCGGGTCGTACCTGACGGACGGGGGAAAGCCCGTGATCAGCATCTCACAGCCCGTGGACTACATTACCCTGAAAGAAGATTCAGACTGCATGCAGTTCAAGGTGGGCGGTTCGGGCACGGTCGATATCACCATCCACCAGATGCCGTATTCGGTCCAGAAGATCACCAAGAACGGAGCAACGTATACGAACTGGGAGGCGGGAGACGACTACTCGGTGACGATCACGACGGACTTGAGCGAGCACGAGTTCAAGATCTATGCGGGATCTCCCCTCGAGCTGCCGCCAGTGGCAAACCTCACGGCGAACGTGACCGCAGGCGAGGCGCCCCTCGTGGTTGCGTTTACGGACCTCTCGACCGGGGATCCAGCGGAGTGGGCCTGGGACTTCGGGGACGGTGTGGTGTCTGACGGGCAGCATCCCGAGCACATCTACACCGAGGCGGGCAACTACACCGTGAACCTGACGGTGACGAACGCCTACGGTGCGGACAGTCTGGAGATTGCGGACTATATCATCGTCACGGAAGCATGTGAGCCGCCTGAATCGCCGGTGGCGGACTTTTCAGCGAACGTGACGGCAGGCGAGGCGCCGCTTGCGGTTGCGTTTGCGGACGAGTCCACCGGCGAGCCTGACGAATGGCTCTGGGAGTTCGGCGACGGGAGCACGTCAGCGGACCAGCACCCGGAGCATATCTATGAGGCCGCAGGGAACTATACCGTCAGCCTGACGGTCACAAACGATGCCGGCAGCGACACCGCCACCGCGACGGACTGTATCACGGTGACCGCCGCCGCCGCGCCGGCGCCCTCTCCGACGCCCACGCCTGAACCAACACCGGATCCCGGCAGGCCGGATCTCGTGGTGACCGGGATCGCCTGGCTGCCGGCAGAACCGGTTGAGGGCGACGAGATCGTCATGCAGGCGGCGATCAAAAACCAGGGCGACGCCCCGACGCCCGAGGGCGTGATCCACGGCGTGCTGTTTGCGACGGACAGCGACCGGATGAGCCCGGGCGTCTGGTCCGACAACCACACGGCCTCGATTGCGCCTGGCGAGTCGGTCATGGTGACGGCAAACGGCGGTTCTGCCGGCGCGGCCTGGACGGCGGTGGAGGGGGCGCACACCATCACGGCGCATGTCGACGACGTGAACCGGATCGAAGAGAGCGACGAAGAGAATAACCTGCTGACGGCCACGATGACGGTCGCGGCTGCGCCGGCAGCGCCGACGCCGGTGCCGCCTCCCGAAGCAGCCTTCTCCGCGAATGTGACCGCAGGGGAGGCGCCGCTTGCGGTCGCGTTTGCGGACGAGTCCACCGGCGAGCCTGACGAATGGCTCTGGGAGTTTGGCGACGGTACCAACGCCACCGTGCAGCGCCCGGAGCATATCTATGAGGCGGCGGGCAACTACACCGTCAGCCTGACCGTGACGAACGAGGGCGGCAGCGACACCGCAACAGAGGAGGGATACATCACGGTTGCCGAGCCCCTGGCCGCAAACTTCACCGCGAACGTGACGGCAGGCGAGGCGCCGCTCGCAGTCGAGTTCTCCGATCTCTCGACCGGAGGGCCGACACGCTGGGCCTGGGACTTCGGGGACGGCGCGACGTCTGATGAGCAGCACCCGGTCCACACCTATGAGTCCGCTGGAAACTACACCGTCAGCCTGACGGTCACAAAGATCCGCTCCTATGCCCCTGACGGCGGCCTGCCGCTCCTCTCGGTAGTCCTCCCGGTGACCGACGGGGAGGAGAGCGACACGATGACAAAGGAGCACTACATCACGGTCACCGAGCCTCCGATCGCACCGCCGGTGGCAGAGTTTGCGGCGGACGTGACCGCAGGGGAGGCGCCGCTCGCGGTTGAGTTTTCGGATCTCTCGACCGGCGAGCCTGACGAATGGCTCTGGGAGTTCGGCGATGGAGCGACATCGACCGTGCAGCACCCAACCCACACCTATACAACGGCAGGCACCTACACCGTCTCCCTGACGGTCACAA
>LNQE01001826.1_pt1 | contig 13328 bp, 11 predicted proteins | sample 603111 | NCBI WGS metagenome assembly LNQE01 (sample SAMN04260313, study PRJNA301899) | hydrocarbon metagenome | isolation source: hydrocarbon-contaminated ditch | place: Germany: Bremen | collected 1998
AATGCTTCGTGGCGGGGTAATTCCCACATCTCCTCGGCCGCTCTGTTCATAGCCAGTAAATGCCCATCATAATCGACCGCCATAATTCCGACATGGATGCTTTCGATTGCCAATTCATGAAAAGTTCTGCGCGGTGAACTTTCTTCGGTTTTAATGTCCATACCACCACTCCCAAACTGGCGTTTGTTCTCTGCGTTCATAAAGCTACCTCCAGTATATCAGTTGCCCCGAGGTGTGTAAGCGCTTAAATGCATTTATGCCGGTAAGCCTGCAGAGCATACCGGCACAAAGCTCATCGCTATCTAACTGTTTAATATGACCCCTGCTGCCAGCACCTTCAATGTTGGTGCGGTCCCCTCCACCTGGGGACCAAAAATCACATCACCCCATACCCGGGATATCTTATAATCTTTCATTAATCCATAAGAACCATGAATACTCATGGCAATACGAGTAATATCTATTGCGGTTTCGGTTACAAATATTTTTGTCAGAGCGGCCTCTTTGATCAAGATATTCTGGTCTTTGACCGTATCCGCTACATAACCCAGATGATATCCATACCATTTACAGGCCTCATATTTCATGGCCATATCGGCAATGGACATCTGTATATGCTGAAACTTATCCGCTATTGGAACACCCCGGTGGGTCTTACCCTTGGCGTACTTTATCGCCTCTTCGTAAGCAGCCAGTGCTGAACCTAAAAATAACCCGACCAGACCAATTTTGCCATATATCATGGCCACCTTCAGCACCCACATGCCGTCGCCTATTTGGCCCAGCATATTTTCAGCTGGTACTCTTACATCTTTAAAATACACATCATAGAGCGGCCCGCCATGAGCCCCCATCTTCTCCCAGGGTTCAGATATAGAATAACCCGGACAGAATTTATCTACGATGAAAGCAGTCGCTTTTCCGCTGTCACTTTCTTTGCAGATAACTACCATCGGCCCTTCATACCCGGAGTTACTGATAAAGCGCTTGGTTCCATTTATAATATAGCTGTCTCCATCTCTGGCAGCTGTAGTGCTCAACTGTTTTGGGTCCGATCCGGTGCCTGGCTCGGTAAAAGCAAAGGAGAACAGTCTCTTTCCACTTATACCTTCTGGCATATGATCCTTTTTCTGCTGCTCGCTCCCAAAAGCATCTACTACTGCCAGGCCTACTGCGTTAACCGATATTATCATGCCAACGCCAAGTGAAGCTTTACAGAGCTGTTCGAGTGCCAGTAAATAACTCAGGAAACCTGCATCTCCACCTCCATATTGATCTGGAAAGGGTATCCCATACATTCCCAGGGTACCTAACCCTTGCATAATTTCAGGAGGTATAAAATTTTCCTGGTCTATTTTGGCCCCGGCCGGTTCGATTACTCTATCTGCATATTCCCTGGCAGCTTTTTGTATTAGTTCCTGTTCCTTAGATAATCTATACATGATCGTTAACCCCGCTTTCCTCATGACTGTGGTGAAAAGTAAGTAAATTATCTTACATGGTAAGTGATCTCACCCCGGTCACCATTCTGGCAATGACTTCCAGGAGCACCTGTTCAGTTCCGGCCCCGATTTGTGCTAATTTGGCATCTCTAAGCGAACGCTCGATCTTGAATTCTTTTAATAAACCGTAACCTCCAAATATCTGGATGGCATCGGCTGCGCTGCGCATATTAGCCTGTCCGATAAACACTTTATACTCGGTAGATTCCATCGCTCCCGGGATTCCATTATCTTTGAGCCAGGCCGACTTGTACATCAATAATTTAGCTATATCATAGTCCAGCTGCATCTGGGCGATTTTTTCGCGTATCTGTCCATACTGAGCAATAGCATGCCCGAACTGCTGTCTTTGCCTGGCATAATTTACTGATAGCTCAATATTGTAACCCAGAATTCCAGTCCATATGGCTGTTAATGCAGTTCTTTCGTATTCCAGGTTCTGTACTCCTACTTTCCTAAAGCCGTCTCCTTCGCCCAGTATTCTGTTCTGTACTGGGACCTTAACATTATCAAAATGAACTTCCGATTGTTCTGAACCGCGGTTGCCAATCTTATCAAATGGTTCACCAACTGTAACCCCTGGCGAATCCATCTCTACAATAAACACAGTTAATCCGGCCGCCCCTTTGCTTTTATCTGTAGAAGCCATAACCAGTCCGACATCGGCTATCCTGGCATTGGTTATGAAAGTCTTGCTGCCGTTAAGAATGTAATGATCTCCTTCTTGAACTGCAGTGCATTCCACCCCGGCTGCATCAGAACCCACATTAGGCTCGGTCAAGGCAAAGCAGCTGATCCATTCCCCGCTGGCCAGTTTGGGCAGGTATTTCTTCTTCTGTTCTTCGCTTCCACATAGAACTATAGGAAGGGTACCTATCGAGCAGTGAGTAGCCCAACCTAAAGTTGAACCAGTATCCCCGCCGGCATGAGTAGCTGCTTCAAAAGCTATGCAGGCTTCCATCAGCCCTAATCCAGCTCCTCCATATTCCACCGGCACCATTAGACCGCACCATCCCATTTCCCGGAGTTTGTCCCACAGCCACATAGGGAAACGGTTGGATTCATCGATTTCAACGGTTCTAGGTTCCCATTCCTTTTTAGTAAACTTGTATATGGTATCATGAAGCATTTGTTGTTCTTCGCTAAATTTGAAATCCATGCTTTTACCTCCTGTTTATTCTTAAATAAATTTTAAGCGTACGGCCTCTGACTTCAGCCAGTCTCTGAAATCAGGATGGGCAATGTTGATCATTTCCCTTATCCGATCCTTCATGGTCTTCCCCTTTAAGTAAGCGATCCCATGTTCTGTGACTACATACTGGGTATTCCAGCGGCTTATGGCAACGAACCCATTTACGGTCGGAACGATCTTGGATTGCAGTTTCCCTTCCTTGTCAGTATAAGTTGAATAAGTAGCCAGAAAAGCCTTGCCACCTTTAGAATACCATGATGCCTGCAGGAAATCTTCCTGCCCGCCCAATCCGGAGTAGGGACTATATCCTATTGACTCCGATATACATTGTCCTGCCAGATCAACTTCCATAATGGTATTGATGGACATCAAATTATCATTTAGGCCAGCTATCCTGGGATTGTTCACAAAATCAGTAGGATGCATCTCTATCATAGGATTCTCAGCCACAAAATCATATAGCTGCTGGCTGCCTAATACAAAAGTAGCTATCCATTTACCAGGCATGAAAGTTTTCTTCTTGCTGGTTATTACTCCCTTGTAATAAAGATCCATCATGGAGTCACAGATCATTTCCGAATGAACCGACAAATCACGTTTATTCTCTAACAGCTGGCCCACCGCATTAGGTATTCCCCCGATACCCAGCTGCAGACAGCCTCCGTCAGGAATCTGTTCCGCGATATACTCGGCTATCAAGTTATCCTCTTTATTGGGCTGATCGGGAGGCAGGGCGATAAGATTCCAGCTGCTTTCAACGATAGCATTTACTTCCGATACATGAATGTGATTGTAACCATAAGTGCGAGGATATTTGTCATTGACTTCTACGATTATCTTCTTGGGACGATCTTGCATAGCAATAGGAAAAGCGTAGTCAGGATATATCCCGGTGCTGAAAAAGCCATGCTGGTCCATGGGAGCTACGGTACAAATAACTACATTGAAGTCTCTTTCCTCTCCAATAGTACGAGGGAGGTCAGATAGTTTCATAGGCTGATATTCGCCCACCGCTTCTGCAATAACATTTCTGGAAAATGGGGTCAGGTAACCGTCTTCATAATGAAACTTTGCGCTTACCTCAGGTTTGGCTAAACCAGGACAATTAAGATTTAATCCACAGAGGTAACGCAGTTCAGGATAACTACCCTGTTTGATCATTTCAGCCAGAGCAGCACCTATAGCCCGGGGGGCTCCATTTCCCAGCGGAGCTACAATTCTATCACCGTTATTAATAAGCTGCACGGCTTCCTGCGGGGTTTTGAGTTTCCCGTTATACATGTCTTTCCATCTAATCATACAGCACTCTCCTTACTTATGGTTTAAGATCAACTCCGGAACGCAAAAGATACTACGAATAGCTTTACCCGCTATGTTTTCTCACCTCCCCAGTTCCAGCAGCATATGTTCACAATAGTGCAAAATCCGTGCCATAGACCAGGGTATTAAAAAACACGCTATAATCGCTCTGGTCTCCTTCATGGCATTAGTCTTTTGCGGCTTGTGTTATGCATTATTTGTTTATATTGCTGTGAATGCCGCTCTGTCTGCATACTTAGTGTCACAAAAATTGCACAGTTAAATGCAATAAAATGAAACAGAAGCAGATATAGTTTGTTTTCGTCCTGATATCCGTATCAAAACTGGATCAGGCAGGGTGAAGATATGAAGAAATAAGGAGAGTGATTGGATCCTGTACCAGAGACATGGGCATCTGGCTCGGGAATATAATCGAGACTGCTGCTTAATTACCTGGCCAGCTATATAAGGCTTATAGAACTTATGGCATATTACATTTGAACATTCAACTGATTCGGAGTTTATGGCAGGAAAAAATACTGCTATGGGGTGCAGCAGACTGGTGATTTAGTCCGCATCCCCCTAGTATGCTAGTTTGTCAAAGTATGTTGCTTCCGGCTTATCTTAAAACAGCTTCCAGAATAGCAAATCCAAACTCAAGGGCTATCAGGATTATAATAATCCACTCAAGAAAATATGAATGCCGCACATCTACTTCATTGCTCAGCAGGGCATAATTGCGCTGTATTACCTGCAGTTTGCGCTCTACGCTTTCGTTCCATTGCGCCGTTCGCAATACCTTTAACGCTGTTTGATATACTCGGGCGTAATACACATCTTCTGTTATTTTTATAAGGTTCCCGATTTTTTCCGTAACCTCGGTCAAATCTGCTATTAATTCCATCTGGGCAGATATGATCTTCCTATATTGCCTGGTCCGAGAGAATCGGCTCTTCTTTTCGGCTATTTCTATATCAACATACATTTTATCCATATTCTTGCTCAATTCGTTATCATAGTACCTCAATTCCAGCAACTGCACATTGGCAAATTCAATTAGATCTCTTAGATCATTGGCTGATTCGGGATCGCAAATTAGAGCCGTATCCCAGGTTAATATCACATAGTCATCAGTGCTGTAACTGAGGCGGTTGCTTAAGACCTGCTCTTTGATCAGCGAACTGAACTCTGCTTTTTCCCCCATAAGCAATGATACCGGATCATCGATCTCTGAGGGTTGGTTTATATAATAGATGGTGTAGTCTTCGTAGAACTCTGAGTCCATTATCAAATCTGCCACACAAACTTTTAGGACCGAATGGATAATTCGAAGCTTTTCTTCAAATAATGCTTCCATCCCTTCCTGTCCTGCGAAAATCAGTGCCAGTTCTTCCAGATTCGATTTATCTTCGTTACGATTTATATAGCTAAGGCAGATGCTGATCGCACCGATATCATAAATCCTGGCCTGCACCTCCATCTCCAGGAGGTATCCGTCTTTTTCCACTGAGCCTGTCCCCAGTCTTAGCAGCAGGGGCAGAACTTCCATCTGTATAGACTTGGTTTTCACCCTGGATAAACCAGTCCTGGAATAGCTATGCCCACTCCCGGGCAGACTTACTTCCAATTGATTTAGATCAAATAACCCTGAAGATTCGTATATCCTATAAAAATGCATAGCATACATAGACCTGGCACTCCTTCGATTATAAATACACCATAGATATTATGCCCGATGCGTCAAAACCATATAAATAAGCATTTCTAAGTCAATCCTATTTTGAATTGCTGAGTAGTATTTGCGTCGTACCACTGCCCCCGTGGTCAGAACTCATCCAGCAGATATACTAATCATACTAAATATGTTAATAGGGATAAACCCGGATTTTACCAGACTTAAGTTTGCTCAGAAAGTATGTTCGTCATATACGGGCATAAACACGATGAGGCTGACCCTATCCGTTTATGGACTTCGGTCAGCCTCTGTTGTCCCATTTTATTATCTCCGTAAATACTTTTACACTTCCTTCTCCACCCGATCCAGGTATTCATTGAGAGCTTGTTCAGTAATATGAGCTTTATTTATATACTGTTTCCTGGTTGGCTCTGCTGCTGCCAGAGCTTTTTCAATATATTGCTCCAATTTCTGAATAGTCTCTATAGCAATTACTGTATTATAAAGGATTTTCATATGCAGTTCCCCTCCTCTCCTAGGTTATTATATGTATATTCCATTTAAACCTAATTATTATTGTTTCGTATAAACCGCTTGCACCTCGTACCCTGGATCAAAATGGTCAAAATTAAGGAGCAACACTTTTAATAGTGCTGCTCCAGAGGTAATAAATTTTTCAGTTTTCTTACAATAAATATAATCATGGGGCAGTCAGTTCCTGATTGGAGTCCTGCCTGTAAGAACTATCCGGTTACTGCCTTAAAACCCTACTCTTCCACAACCTTCATAATACATCCGGTAATTTTGCCTTCATCCCATACCGGCCTGATTTTGATCTTAGCCGCCTGACGTGTGCCATCCTTTAGAATTAAATTAACATCATAGATTTTAGGACCTTCGAGCTGAAGGGTATCCAGTAAATTCCCCCCTATAATCATATCATTACTATCCTCGATAATTTCTGCAATGTACCTGCCGGCAAGTTCTTCCACTCCATACCCTAATAAATGACTAAACTTAATATTAGCCATCCTTATCCTTCCACGGAGGCTACAGGTAAGAATCGCACCTTCCAAATTATCTATTAGGGTGAATAAGCATTTGCGATCCCTCCTAACTTTTTCTTCCGCCTCCTGGAGGGCCTGCCTGCTTTTATAACGCTCTGTTATGTCGCGCAGGGACTCTATCGCGCCGATCAGATTACCCTTTTTATCATACCAGGGCATAGCCTGACCCCATAGATAGTGCCCTCCCCCTCTTAAATTAGGGGTATCAAATTCACTGATCATCGTATAGCGCTCTACTTCAATTATTGAGTAATACTGTTTGACCTCTTCCGGTCTTAACACTAGATCCACCATAATTGGCCTTCTCTTATTATAAAATGCCAGTCCATACTCATAGTCGCCTTTACCTAGCATGTCTTCAGCCTTGATTTCAGTTAGCTCTTCCATGGCCTTATTCCAAACTACTACTTTACCATCCATATCGATAGCCATGGTAGCGTCAGGCAGATAATCTACGAAATTAGCCAGGTTTTCTGCAGTTTCAATGCAAGCTACTTCCTTCAATTTTCGCTGAGTTATATCACGGGCAATACCCAGTACTGCAGCAGCTTTCCCGCCTTTAAAAATAGGACTGATGTTGACATCCAGAAATACCCGGGTATCATACTTGGTAACAACTTCTAACTCATAATTGCTGCTCTGGTTTGGTGTCAACCTCTGGTATTGGAATCCCCGCAGTAATTTGAGACTGTCGTCACTGGCCAGTTGCTGGATGTTCATTTTAACCAGTTCTTCTATCCAATAACCAGTAATTCTTTCTGCAGCCTGGTTAAGCGACACAAAATTACCGGCCAGATCATGGATAAAGACCATGTCAGATGGGTTTTCAAATAGACCTTCATAACGTTCATACAGTTCCCGCAGTTCTTTTTCCGTATACTTGCGACGGGTGATATCCTGGATAACAGCAACTACTCGTATCTCATCCCCAATTTTCATCCGTTTGGATGTCAGTTCAATCCAGAAGGTACGACCAGATTTATCTCTGGCTTTCCATTCCATGCGTTTTATTTTTAACTCAGGCGGCTTTTTAAGCCAGCGCAAAAAGTCTTCCTGGTTGTAAGGTGGTTCATCCGCAGTTAGGTCCCCCATATACAACTGCAGCATTTGGTCCTTTTCATAGCCAAACATATCGCAGGCGGCCTTATTGACATCGCAAAGCCGATTATCATTCACATCATGGATAATAACCGCATCATTGATCTCATCGAACACCGCGCGCTGATCAGTAGTTAGGGATTCCACGGCTGCCTCCCAGCGTTTGAGATTGTTCACGTTATCTGCCAAAGATAGTATACCAACCGGGGTTCTAAATATCCGTTCACTAAAATATTGATTTCCCATTTTACCTTCAGCAGTTGTGGACTGTCCCGTTTCAAGGACCTCTAGATAGGCAAGATGAGAAGCGTTTCCTGTGTACTCCGGAAATATTTCCAGCAGATGACGCCCTTGTATTTCATCCACCTGCCTTCCCGCCTGTTTTGCATAAGCAGGGTTGCAATATATGACCGTCAGGTCATCCTGCATAGCTACTACCGGATTTTCAATACTGTCCAGCAAAATTTGATATTCAGTATTTTCCCCAGGCATAGAATTCACCCCTTTTCCCTTGTTCATTACTAGCTTGTTTCTGCTCCGGTCTCGTGTATTACCATTATTCGTGAAAGTAACCTAAAAATCAATCGCTTCACTTTAAGTACTTTCTTTCACATTGTTAGAGCAGAAGTAGTGATACTTCTGAATTGGGTTTGTTATAATTTGTTAAATTCTACAACATACTAAAATTTCCTTCTATTAAGTGACAAGGGACTCCGATTTATCATCTTTCTCACGTGGAAGGCGGAAAATGAGTACGAGAGTCTCGCGCTAAGGGTACGGGTACACACCCAGGGTCATTATTATTGTTCACAGGCTAGTAGTGCTGCCCCCAGTGCTCCCGTATACTGACATAAATCAGGTATGATTATCTCACAGCCAAGCTCTTCACCTAGAGCTCTTCTTACTCCGTTGTTAATGGCCACTCCACCGGTAAAGGCCACTTTTTCCTGTATTCCCAGCCGGCGCGCCATAGCCGCAACTCTTTTTCCTACTGATTGATGCAGGCCGGCAATAACACCATTCCTTGATATACCACCGGCAATCAGCCCTATTATCTCTGATTCCGCAAAGACGGTGCACATACTGTTTATACTTATTATCTGCGATCTGTCTTCAGCAAACGCCAGTTCACTTACATCCATACCCAAAGCGTTGGCAGTCACCTGCAGGAATCGCCCGGTACCGGCAGCGCATTTATCGTTCATGGCGAAATCAACTACCTGACCGTTTTCATTAACTTTAATAACTTTGCTATCCTGGCCGCCTATATCAATGATAGTCCTTACTTCCGGATGCAAAATGGACACCCCCCGGGCATGACATTTGATTTCGGTTAGAGTCTTATCAACATCGGATATCGCTATTCGACCATATCCAGTGGCATAGATTCGGTTTATATCTGAACGATCAAGACCGGCATTATCAAGCAGTTTTTCGATCAATTGTCCCGCAGCATCACGAGGACTCCAGCCGGTTGGCATTATTTCACAATAATGCTTATGATCATTCTTGATCAGTACTCCTTTGGAGGCCGTGGAACCTATATCAAGACCAATTCCCACCATCTTAGATCAACTCCTGTCTGAATATAATGTGGGGTTAAATTTTTTTATAACATTTTGTTATGTTTGCAATAATTAATTAGCAATACTATTATAGCACAGGATCAGCTCATATGCTTATGCTGCCCGGACTAGTTTACGTTTTTGGGAATGCATTATGATGACCGTTTGCAGCACCCGGTTTTATAATGACTGCGGCTTGGCAGTACCTCCTCGATTTTCCTTTCAGATAGCAAATATTCATTCCTTTTGGTTATATATATAATATTTCATTGTTATTGCCATGCTCCGTTGGTAAAATACTATTGTAGTAACCTATTTATTTTTCGTAACAAATGTTGTCTTTCTAATATCGGAGGTGCAGTATTAATGGCAACGTATCAGGAAATCAGACAGATGTGGTCTGATATCGGAATGGACCTTGATAAGCATGACGGTTTCTTAAATACCTTCCCTGGTATTTACAATAGGATCATCCAGCCTCAAGAAGGCCGTCCTGAAAAAATTGATTATTTCAGCAAGGTAGTTACCAGCGTACATGGTCGTCGTCCTTATGAGCTTTACGAACATAAGCAGAAAGGCGGCAAAGTATTTGGCACTTACTGTGTTTATGTTCCAGACGAAGTTCTTCTCGCTCTAGGTGCTGTCAGCACAGGCCTGTGCGGTGGAGATCAATTTTGGGTACCGGGCGGCGAAAAATATCTCCCTGCCAATACCTGTCCCTTGATCAAGTCTTCCATGGGTTCACGTATGGATAGAACCAGTCCTTTTTGTCAGGTAGCAGATATGTTTATTGGTGAGGCTACCTGTGATGGAAAGAAAAAAGCCTGGGAAATTCTGGCCCAGGATGTACCTATGCATATTATGGAAGTACCACAGATGAAAAGAGCAAAAGATATCCAGCGCTTCGCCGAAGAAATATGGCAGCTGGTTGAAATAGCACAGGAATTGACCGGGAATCAGCTTAGACCTGATACTCTGGCGGAAAGCATAAAAACTATTAACAATAAACGCAGAGCCCTTAAGCGTCTTAATAGAACCCGTCAGGCATCTCCTGTACCTATAAGCGGAAAAGATGCCCTGATGGTAATCCAGATAGCATTCTATGATGACCCGATCCGTTTTGCGGAGATGACCAATATTCTCTGTGATGAATTAGATGAAAGGATAATCAAGCAAGAAGGTCCTTTTCCTGCAGAAGCTCCACGTATACTGGTAACGGGAACGCCGATGGCGCTGCCTAACTGGAAACTGCATCACTTGATAGAAACTTCAGGTGCGGTTGTAGTTTGTGAAGAATCCTGCACCGGCACCCGTTACTTTGAAGAACTGGCAGATGAAAACCGTACTGATCTGACTGGACAGATCCTGGCTCTGGCAGAGCGGTATATGAAAACCAATTGTGCTTGTTTCACTCCCAATCAAGCACGAGCAGATGATATCATTCGTTATGCTAAAGAGTATAAAGCTGACGGAGTTATCGACTATACCCTGCAGTTCTGCGGCTTGTATTCCACTGAGAGTTACCTGCTCCGAGAATCATTGAAAAATGAAGGAATACCATTTCTTCACCTCGAAACTGATTATAGTGAACAGGATTCTGAGCAGCTGCGCACCAGAATTGAAGCATTCATTGAGATTTTAGTGAACTAGAAAAGCCTGGACTAAACGCTGTCATAAAAGATGAAAAATAAAAAATCCCGGGTTTTCCAACCAGGGATTTTTTTCATTTATTATTATCTCACATCATTACATAGCTCTTCCGCTAACCGTCTGCTCTGCTCTGATAATCGCATGGCCAGGTCAGCTGCGTCTTGATGCCGACCGGTGATCAAAGTTGATGCCAGATCAGCCAGAATATTTTTCAATTCAAGAAATAATTTAGTTATCATAGATGAACCCCTTACGAGTGATATTATCCTTCAACAAAACTCAACTGCTTTTATTGTATTATACAACAATATTATATACAATATTATTCTGTTTTTATCATCTGCTATCTGACCACTATCATTGAAGCAGTATATTTATTCCAAATTCAATTCTAATAAGATCGGGCAGTGATCTGATCCCGTTACCTGGTCTAGTATTCTGCAGTCCCTGACGTGTCTCATCAATTCCTGGCTCACATAAAAATAATCAATTCTCCATCCTGCATTTCTTTCTCTGGCCATGGTTCTGTAGCTCCACCAGGAATACTGGATCTTATCTGGAAACAGGTATCTGAAAGCATCTATATATCCCCGGGCCAGAAATTCATCCAGGACTTCTCTTTCCACCGGCAGAAATCCGGATCGGTTTTCATTAGCTTTAGGGTTTTTTAAATCAATCTCCTGATGAGCGGTATTAAAGTCTCCACATATAATCAAATGGGGTTGTAACATTTTCAACTTATCGCATAATTCCATTACTTCGGTATAGAAACGCAGCTTGTATTCTAACCGGGCCTGGTTCTGCTGGCCGTTAGGGAAATATATGTTCAATAATGTGAAATTGTCGTGGGTGCTAATAATTACTCGGCCCTCATTATCAAATTCTTCTACGTCTAAATCATAATCTACCGCCAGAGGCAGTTTCTTGACATAAGTCGCTACACCGCTATACCCCCTGCGTTTAGCAGCATTCCAGTAGCTGCTATATCCCGGGATATCTACCAGTTCTTTTTCCAGCTGATCAGGATGGGCTTTGGTTTCCTGCAGACATAATATATCTGGAGACTCATCTTTTAGCCAGTCCAGCAACCCCTTTTTACCAGCAGATCTAATACCATTCACGTTCCATGAACAGATCTTCAAATTTCCACTCTCCCCTGTTCTACCCTGATAACACACTAAAAAGCCGGGGACTCCACCCCGGCTTAGATGCAATCTTTTTATGGTAATTTTGCCACGATTTTGTCTATTATTTTTTCCATCTCTTCTGACTTATACTCTTCTATTTTACCGGCGTCAACCAGCTGATTTAGTTTCATATCCCAGGGCAGACTCCCCAGGTAGTCTATACCAGCATCACGAGAAACGGCTTCTCCCTGATTCTGACCAAATATTTCAATGATCTCATTGCAGTGAGGACAAATAGCGTGACTCATATTCTCCACGATTCCCAGAATAGGTATATTCATCTTCTGAGTCATCTTGATAGTTTTCTTTACTACCATGAATGCCAGATCCTGTGGAGAAGATACTATTACTATTCCGTTTACCGGCAGAGATTGCATTACGGTTAAAGGCACATCACCGGTACCAGGAGGAAGATCTACTACCATATAATCCAGGTCTCTCCAGTCAACTTCTCCCCAGAACTGATTAACCGCGCCAGCCAGCAGCGGTCCTCTCCAGATAACTGGATCATCCTCATTGGGAAGAAAGAAATTGATGGACATTAATTTGATACCCAGCCGAGTAGTAGGAGGTATTATTCCGTATTCCGATGCCAGCATACCAGCGTCTTTGCTCACCCCAAATGCTTTGGGCTGACTTGGTCCGGTTATGTCTGCATCCAGAACTCCAACTGTTTTACCCTGTCTGGCTAAACTGGTAGCTATCAATCCGGTAACTGAGGATTTTCCTACTCCCCCCTTACCGCTCATAACCACTATTACATTGCGAATCTTATTAAATGCCCCCAGAAGGCTTTTATCCTGCTTAGCTTCCCCACACTCGGCGGGATCTACATTACAGTTTCCACTAGAAGCACAGCTGCCGCATTGGTCCGACATTTTCATTCCCCTTTCCAATAATAATTCTTCTCTATTATACACCCTTAATCCTGTTTGTTAATAAGTATTTAAGGCATATGTCCTTTTGTTTTAAAGTATCTACTTATCACCTTCATTGACCATACCCTCAATTAGGTTGATAAACTCTTGCCTGAAACGAAGATCATCCTGGGTAGTCCTCTTTTTGGTTCGTGTCGTTTTGATTCGTGATTCTC
>LNQE01000254.1_pt1 | contig 13270 bp, 10 predicted proteins | sample 603111 | NCBI WGS metagenome assembly LNQE01 (sample SAMN04260313, study PRJNA301899) | hydrocarbon metagenome | isolation source: hydrocarbon-contaminated ditch | place: Germany: Bremen | collected 1998
CCCGAATCCCCCACGCCCCCGGGTCCGGAAAAGTCCGCCGCCGCCCGGGCGACCAGCCCCACGGCCGCCGCCTCGGTGCGCGACACGGCCGGGAATCCGGCCTCGATGACATCCACCCCGGCCGCAGCCAGGGCCCGGGCCACGGTGAGCTTGCCTTCGGGGTCGAGCATGGCCCCGGGCATCTGTTCGCCGTCGCGAAGGGTGGTGTCGCCCACAAGAAGCGGGGAAAGGACGCATTGACCGGCCATGCGCCGCTTGTGCGACATATTCCCGGGAAATGCAACGCGACCGGCCACGGTCTCCATGGCCCGGCTCCCATGGCCCGGTCCCCATTTGACGAATCACATCCCGCTGGCTACACATCTGCATCTGCACCACACGCTACGCCACGTCCACAACGACACAGGAGGCGACCATGCCCACCATCGGCGTCATTTTGGCCGGTTGCGGCAACATCGACGGCGCGGAGATCCACGAATCCGTCCTGACGCTCCTCTACCTGGCCCAGGCCGGGGCCACGACAAAAATCTTCGCCCCGGACGTCCCCTTCGCGGCCGTGAATTTCCTGACCAAAAAGCCCATGGGCGAGACGCGAAACGTCCTTGTGGAGTCGGCCCGCATCGCCCGCGGCGACATCGCCGACGTGGCCACGGCCCGGGGCGCGGACCTGGATGCCCTGATTTTGCCCGGCGGCAACGGCGTGGCCAAGAACCTGTGCGACTTCGCGAGCAAAGGCCCGGACGCCGCGGCCCATCCCGAGGTGGCCCGGGTCATCCGCGAGGTGCATGAGGCGGGCAGGCCCGTGGGGGCCATCTGCATCGCCCCGGTGGTGCTGGGACTGGTGCTCGGGGCCAAAAAACCGCGCCTGACCATAGGAAGCGACCTGGGCACGGCCCAGGCCCTGGAGAAAACCGGCGCGGTGCATGTGGAGTGCGCCGTGGACGGCATCGTGGTGGACGATGCCCTCAACATCGTCACCACCCCGGCCTACATGCTGGGGCCGGGCATCGCCGACGTGGCCCGGGGCATCGAAAAGCTCGTGGCCGAGATCGTACGGCGGGCGCAGCGTGCGGGGTGATATGCCTCCGGCGGCCAAAGGGCTTTCGCCCTTTGGAATCCCGTCACGGGACATGTTTCGCGACGGGAACCCGGATGGCTTGACGCCATGAAGTCTGCCACGGCGAAGCAAACACAAGGAGCATCATGCGCCGCCTCATGATCAACTCCGATGATTTCGCCAACACACATAAAAATACTTCGTATTTTTATAATACGCAGCATCTTCAGGCTGCAATGTAAAGACGTGCAAGGAACATCATGCGACGCCTCATGATCAACGCCGATGACTTCGCCCTGACCGACGGCGTCTGTCAGGGCATTCTCCAGGCCATGGAGCGCGGCGTGGTCCGGGCCACCACGGCCATGACCCGCCCGGAAGGCGCAACAGGCCGCATCACGGCCCATGCCGCGGCGCTTTCCGGCCGCATGGGCATCCATTTCCAACTGACCGGCGGCCACCCCCCCTGCCTGCCGCCCGAAGAGGTGCCCTCCCTGGTGACCGCCCAGGGCGTCTTCCCGCGCAAGCGTATGGACATCGGCCAGGTGTCGGCGGACGAGATACGCCGCGAATGGCGGGCCCAGCTCGATCTGCTGCGATCCTGCGGCGTTTCCCCCTCGCACATGGACACCCACCACCATGTCCACAAACGGCCCGACGTGTTCCCCATCTACCTGGAGACGGCCCGGGAACTGGGTATCCCGGCCCGGGCCACCAACCCGGCCATGGCCGCCGCCTTGCGGGCGGCGGGCGTGCCCTGCGCCGACGCCTTCATCACCGGCTTTTTCGGCGAGGATCTGACCACCGGGCGGTTTCTGGAACTGGTGGCGGCGGCCTTCGCCCTGCTGCCCGGCTCGGCCGTGGTGGAACTCATGTGCCATCCAGGGAAAAACGACGCCGAACTCAGCCGCATCTCGGCTTACAACCAGGCCCGGGAACAGGAGATCGCGGTGCTGTCGTCCCCCGAGGTCCGCATAGGGCTTGGGGCCATGGGGGTCGCCGTCTGCGGTCCCGAGGACATCCCCCGGCCGTAATCCGTCCCCGCGCCGTCGTGCAAGAACGCTTTGCCGCGCGGCAAAAGCCGTGTACCATCCGCCCGGCTTCCTCCCATGAAACCGCAACCGCCTTTCCGCATGGAAGGAGTACGACGTGACCCACGAGGCGACGACGGAACTGCGCAAGTTCGTGGCCCCGGAGTTCGTGTTCGGCCCGGGGGCGGCCCGCCTGGCCGGGCGCTACGCCAAAAACCTCAGGATCAGGAAGGCTCTGGTGGTCACCGGCCCGAACCTCATCCGCCTGGGCTGGGCCGGACAGGTCATCGACAGCCTGCGCGAGGCGGGCATTTCCACCACCATCTTCGCCGACGTCACCCCCAACCCCCGCGACTATGAAGTCATGGCCGGGGCCGAGGTCTACCGCCGCGAAAACTGCGACGCCATCGTGGCCGTGGGCGGCGGCAGCCCCATGGACTGCGCCAAGGCCATCGGCATCGTGTGCACCAACGACCGCCACGTCCTGGAATTCGAGGGCGTGGACAACGTGCCGAAACCCGGCCCGCCGCTCGTCTGCGTGCCCACCACCGCCGGCACCGGGGCCGACGTGTCCCAGTTCGCCATCATCAACGACACCAAGCGCAAGGTCAAAATCGCCATCGTCAGCAAGACCGTGATCCCCGACGCGGCCCTGATCGATCCCCTGCCCACGGGCACCATGGACCCCGAACTGACGGCCCATACCGGCCTGGACGCCCTGACCCACGCCATCGAGGCCTACGTCTCAAACGCCCATTCCCCGATCAGCGACCTGTTCGCCCTCAAGGCCGTGGAGCTGGTGCGCGACCACCTGGTGCCGGCCATACACCGCCCAGGCGACCAGGCGGCCCGCTCCGGCATGATGTTCGCCAGTCTTTACGCGGGGCTGGCCTTTTCCAACGCCATTTTGGGCGCGGTGCACGCCATGGCCCACAGCCTGGGGGGGTTTCTGGACCTGCCCCACGGCCAATGCAACGCCATTTTGCTTGACCATGTGGCGGCCTACAACTATTCCAGTGCCCCCGAGAGGTATACGGACATCGCCCGCACCCTGGGGGCGCGCATCGAACCGGACATGCCCGGGGAGGACAAACGGCAGGCCGTGGTCACGGCCCTGCGCGACCTCAAAACCGCCGCCGGGGTGCACCAGACCTTAAGCGACCTGGGCGTTCGCCCGGGCGAACTGGCCGAATTGTCGGCCAAGGCCATCAACGACCCGTGCATGATCACCAACCCTCGCCACCCAACGGTCGAGGACATCCGGTCCCTGTATGAAGCCGCCTGCCGATTCCACGCCTGATTGGAACGCCTCACGGGAAAAGCTCATCGGGCTTGGGGAAGGTTCCTTGAGCAAGAGCTATTATCCCGAGTTGACCGAGCGGCTGGCCGAGCTCGAGCGCTTCCGGGAACTGCTCGACCAAAGCAACGACGCCATTTTCCTCGTGGATGCGGATAGCGGCCGCATCCTCGACACCGCCGGCTCCGCCCCGGCCCTGCTCGGACGGGACAAGGGCCGCATCATCGGCGCGACGTTTTACGATTTCCTGCGTCCCAAGGCGGCATCCCGGGTCGCCGGCGTCCTGTCCACCCAGGGAACCGACGCCCCCCTGGTCACGGAACTGGCCAGCCCCGACGGGGCCACGGTTCCGGTGGAAATGACCATCCGGGTGGCGAATGGGCCCACACGGCGCGAGGCCGTGGTGGTGGCCCGGGACATCTCCGAACGTAAAAAAGCCGAACGCGCCCTGCGCCGGGCCGAGGACCGCTATCGTAGCATCGTGGAAAACGCCGTGGAGGGTTTTTTCACCACCACCCCGGCCGGCCGCTTCACCAGCGCCAACCCGGCCATGGCCGCCCTGCTGGGCTACGGCACGCCCGAGAGGCTCATGGCCGGGGTCACGGATATCCGGTCGCAGATCTATGCCGATTCGGGCGACCGCGACCGGCTGATGCAACTGCTCAAGACCCGCGGCGGGGCGACCAATTTCCCGTCCCGCTTCCGGCACAAGTCCGGCCGCATCATCTGGGTTTCCCTGAACGTCCGGGTGGTGCGCGATCCCTCGGGCCTGCCCCTTTTCCTGGAAGGCTCCTGCGAGGACATCACCGCCCGGAAACTGGCCGAAGAGGCCCTGCGCGACGCCCATGTCCTTCTGGAAAAACGGGTGGAGGAACGCACCCGGGAACTCAACCAGGCCAACGAACGGCTCATGCGCGAGGTCCAGGAACGCCGCCGGGCAGAAGAGGCCGCCGAGGCCGCCAACCGCACCAAGTCCGACTTCCTGTCCATGGTGTCCCACGAGATCCGCACGCCCCTGACCTCCATCCTGGGATTTTCCAAAATCATCCAGAAAAAACTGGAGCAGATTTTTTCCGGCCTGGCCCTGCCCGATCCACGGCTGCAGAAGGCCGCGACCCAGGTATCGGGCAACCTGGGCATCATCATCTCCGAGGGCGAACGGCTGACCACCCTCATCAACGACGTCCTGGACCTGGCCAAGCTGGAGTCGGGCCGCATGGCATTCACCATGGAGACCATCGACCCCGCCGAACTCGTCACCCGGGTCATGGCCTCCACCTCGGTGCTCCTGGAAGGCAAGGACGTGCGTATGGTGCGCTGCCTGGATGACGGCCTGCCCGCCATCACGGGCGACCGGGACCGCATCATCCAGGTTCTGGTCAATCTCATCTCCAACGCCGTCAAATTCACGGACAAGGGAACGGTACGCCTGAGCGCCGCCTGCCAGGACGGGTTCCTGCGCCTGAGCGTGGCCGACACGGGCATCGGCATCGCCAAAAAGGATTTCGGGAAGATCTTCGAAAAATTCAACCAGGTGCATGGCGGCATCACGGACCGGCCCAAGGGCACGGGCCTCGGGCTGCCCATATGCAAACACATCGTGGAATCCCACGGCGGGCGCATCTGGTTCGAAAGCACGCCCGGCAAGGGCAGCACCTTCACCTTCACCCTGCCCCTGCCGCAGCCCATGTCCGGATAAACCTTCCGGCAGGGATTGTCTTTTCTCCGTTTTTCGACGACAAGGGCCGCCCGGCAGGACATTTCCCCCCTTTTCCCGTCATCAAACCGTAAAGCCGCGCGGCCTATGCACCCTGCGCGAGGACATCCATGAAAAACCAGCCACGTAACGACTCCATCCGAAACATCGCCATCATCGCCCACGTCGACCACGGCAAGACCACCCTGGTGGACCACATGTTCCGCCAAAGCGGTCTGTTCCGCGAAGGCCAGGACACCCCCGAACGGATCATGGACAGCATGGACCTGGAACGGGAACGCGGCATCACCATCGCCGCCAAGAACTGCGCCGTGACCTGGCGCGACACCAAGATCAACATCATCGACACCCCGGGCCACGCCGACTTCGGCGGCGAGGTGGAGCGGGCCCTGTCCATGGCCGACGGCGCGGTGCTCCTGGTGGACGCCTCGGAAGGTCCCCTGCCCCAGACCCGCTTCGTGCTCAAAAAGACCCTGGAGGCCGGGCTGCGGGTCATCGTGGCCGTGAACAAGATCGACCGTAAGGACGCCCGTCCGGAAGAGGTCTTAAACGAAATCTACGACCTGTTCATCGACCTGGACGCCGACGAGGACCAGCTCGAATTCCCCGTGCTCTACGCCGTGGGCCGCGAGGGCCGGGCCATGCGCGCCCTCGACGAGGAAGGCACTGACCTGACGCCCCTTTTCGAGACCATCATCGCCGAGATCCCCGGCCCGGCCTGCGATCCGGAAAAACCCTTCGCCATGCTGGTCTCGGACCTGGGCTATTCCGACTTCCTGGGCCGCCTGGCCATCGGCCGGGTATTGGCCGGAACGGCCAAAAGCCACGACTCCCTGGCGCGCATCGACGCCGAGAACCGCCGCGTACCCCTGCGGGTCACCCGCCTCCAGGTCTACGAGGGCCTCAAGGTCGTGGACTCGGAAACCGCCCATCCCGGCGATATCGTGGTCATCTCCGGCCTGGACGAGGTGACCATCGGGGACACCATCTGCTCCCCCGATGCCCCGCAGGCCTTGAAGCGCATCAGCGTGGACGACCCCACGGTGGCCATGCGCTTCACCATCAACACCTCCCCCCTGGCCGGACGCGAGGGCAAATACGTCCAGTCGGCGCGCATCCGGGAGCGTCTTTTCAAGGAAACCCTGCTCAATGTGGCCATCCGGGTGGAAGAAAGCGACGAGCGCGACAGCTTTGTGGTCAAGGGCCGGGGCGAATTTCAGATGGCGATTCTCATCGAAACCATGCGCCGGGAGGGCTTCGAGCTGTCCGTGGGGCGGCCGGAGGTCATCTACCGCATGGAAAACGGGGTGCGCAAGGAGCCCATCGAGCACCTGTTCATCGACTGCGACGAGTCGTTCACCGGCATCGTCACCGAGAAGCTGTCCATCCGCAAGGGCCGCATGAAAAACCTGGTGAACCACGGCTCGGGCCGGGTGCGCCTGGAATTCACCATCCCGGCCCGGGGGCTCATCGGCTACCGGGACGAGTTTCTGACCGACACCAAGGGCACCGGGATCATGAACTCCTATTTCCTGGGTTACGAGGAATACCGGGGCGATTTCCCGTCGCGCTTCACCGGCTCCATCGTCTGCGACCGGGCCGGTTCGGCCGTGCCCTATGCGCTTTTCAACCTGGAGCCGCGCGGCCGGCTCTTCGTGGCCCCGGGCGAGCCGGTCTACGAGGGCATGATCGTGGGTGAGCACAACCGGGAAAACGACATCAACGTCAACCCCTGCAAGGAAAAAAAGCTCACCAACATGCGCGCTGCGGGCAAGGACGAAAACGTCATCCTGACCCCGGTCCTGCCCATGACCCTGGAGCGGGCCATCCATTTCATCCGTGAGGACGAACTGGCCGAGGTCACGCCCATGTCCATCCGGCTGCGCAAGACGGAGCTTTCCGCCCAGAAGCGCCACGTCATCAGCGGCGCCAAGAAGAAGGCCAAAGAGGAGGCGTGATGGACCAGCCCCTTTTCACCGTGGACGAGACCCTGTGCCGCCGCGACGGCCTGTGCGCGGCGGCCTGCCCGGCCAGCCTGGTGCGCCAGGACGCCCCCGACGCCCTGCCCTATCCCCTGCCCGGCAAGGCCGAGCACTGTATCCGCTGCGGCCACTGCGTGGCCATCTGTCCCACGGGGGCCCTGCGCCACAGCCTTTTGCCCCTGGAGGATTTCCCGCTCATCGACCGCAAAAAGACTCTGCCCCCGGCGGCCCTGGCCGAGCACCTGAAGACCCGGCGCTCCATCCGCACCTTCCGCGAGGAGGCCGTGCCGCAGGAGACCTTCGCCGCCATCCTGGACACGGTGCGGTACGCGCCCACGGGCCACAACCGCCAGGAGGTGCAGTGGACCATCCTGGACGGACGGCGGGCGGTGCACGAGTTTCTGATGCGGGTCAACGAATGGATGCGGTCCGAGGTCAAGGCCAGGACGCCGTTTTCCCGGGCCATGAGCCTGGCCGGGGCGGTGCGGGCCGTGGACAAGGGCAAGGACGTGGTGACGCGCGACGCGCCGCATGCGGTGTTCGCCCATGTCCCGGACGAGGGCGTCACGCCGATGACCGACGCCATCATCGCCACGACCTGGTTCGAGATCGTGGCCCATGCCCATGGCGTGGGCACCTGCTTTGCGGGCTACCTCATGTTCGCCCTGGAGCATAAGCCGGAGCTGGCGCGCTGCCTGGGCATCCCCGAGGGCCGTACGGTCCCGGCGGCGCTTTTAGTGGGCACGCCGAAGTACCGCTACCGGCGCATGGTGCCCCGCGACGAGCCGAAGGCGGTGTTTCTGCCGGGGCTCGCCGGGGGGGAAGAGTAAAGCCGCTCGTCCCCGGCGCAAGGAATCCCCCTGCACTTCTGATTGTGATTCAGCCCCTGGGTGTCCCTGTCTGCCCGGCAATCGGGCACTTCTTGTGCAATTCCCCAAAAACTCTTGCACACCTTCCGATTCCGGGCTAACTTGCGGATATAGGTGCCTCCTGGCAGACCAAATCCGCTCGTTCCTGTGGGCAGCCCTCATGCCGCGCCGACCGGATTTCGAATCAAAAAATCTGCCGCCGTACAGTAGTACCGCATCGCGTTTCACGAATCACCCGACATGCCGTTCGCTCTTTCGGTTGGGAGTAGCCCAAGGCTTCAACGCAGCACAGGGAGCCCCACGCGCCTGGCGTTCCAGGCATCCGTAACCATGGGGTTTTTGGGCGTGCCAGCCAGAGCCCCATTCTCTGCGGAGGGGAAAAACATGCGGCGAATCATCGTACACCTCGCATTAGCCTTTCTATTCCTGGCAAGCCCGGCACGATTGTGGGCACAAACCGATGCAGATTCCATTCTGACCTTTCTTCCGGCCATCCTGGCAAGCCATCCAGGAAAAATGAACGGCGTCAAAGTCACCATAGGAACCAATACAATACAAGCCAAAAGGCTTATCGGCAGCGCCGGCGGCACGATATCCGTGACATCGGGTCCGCTGGCCGGGGTCAAGGTGGTTTTCCCTCCCGGAGCCGTGGATCAGGATACGGCCTTCACACTCTCCTACAACTCCGGAACGCTTGTTCCAAAGTCAGGAACCGCCTCCGGGCGCCTCCTGGACATCCACAGTTCCGGGGCCACGACCTTCAACGAGCCCGTGTCCGTCACCGTCCCGTACGACAAAACCGCCAACGTGGTTCCGGTGCCCTATCATGTCGACTCCAGCGGATACCTCGAGCCCTGCCAGGTAAAAAGAATCAACCGTACGGCAGGAACCATCACCTATGACATTTTCCACACCTCCCTTTTCACGGAAATCTGGGCGGCCCTGACCGGCGAGGGGGGAGCCACAACATATCGCCCGGCCACAAACGGCTTCCAGATCGTCAACACCGGTTCTTCCTATAACCCAGGCGGGGAATGCTTCGGTATCTCGGCCTTTGCCCAATGGTATTTCAGTAACAAAGCAGATGGCCTGTACCCAAAGTATATGGAAGACATCCCCTTGCAGTCCGGTGGAACACGCAAGGGTCAAAGCATCATCGCCACCAGGGCCCACACCTCTCTTGGGCAGCAGTGGAACAGCTATATTCCAGCGGTTACAGCCCAGTACAATTTGACGCAGGAAGACATCTACGTCTCCATCATCAACGCCATCAAAAACGTCAAGCTCCCGGTCATGCTGTACCTAAAGGACAAGGAGACGGCCGAGCATGCCCGGCACGCCGTCCTGGCCTACGACTACTATGCGTCCTCCGGGGCCATCTCCATCAACGACCCCAATTACCCCGGACAGGTTCTCACGGCCCGCTACGACGGAACCACCAAGAAATTCCTGCCCTACAACGGGTACAAGGGAATTTATCTCATCGGTCTTGGCTCATTTTTTACCGAGTCCTTCGACAGCATCTACAAGGATGCCGAATCCGGTTTCGACGGCAGCGGCGACGCCCAGGTCACCATCACCTCCCACACCTTCGACCAGGAGGTGAACCAGCGGACGGTGACCATCGTGGGCAAGATTGAGAGCGGCCAGGTTCTGGTCACCAAGATCAAGCTGACCTTAAACGGCACCACGCCCTTCGAGGCCGCCGTGGACGCCCAGGGCAATTTCAGCGTTCCCGTGAGCCTCAACTACGGCGAGAATACCATCGCCTTCACGACCTATGGCAAAAACGCCAAGGGGTTTACCGTCGAGACCCCCAACAACCAGCTTACCCCCTTCAAGCTCAAGCTGATCCTGAACAAGGCCGTCATCCTGGTGACCCTGACCTGGAACACCAACAACACGGACCTGGACCTGTACGTCATCGATCCCACGGGCGACGCCTCCTGGTACCAGCACAAGACCACCGCCGACGGCGGGCAGCTCGACTACGACGACACCAGCGGGTACGGCCCCGAACACTGGACCCTGCTCGACACGAACGTCGTGCGCTGGGGCCAGGCCTACCGCGTACGCGTCCACTACTATTCCGACCACCAGTCCGGTACTCCCGAGCCGCCGACCATCCCCAGCGGCTACACCATCAACGTGCTCCTCTACGAAGGCACGGCCAACCCGGTCACCCTGAACTACTCCGGCGTGCTCAGTTCCGAGAGTACAAGCAACATCAGCCCCACCGCGACAGGTCCGGACTGGGCCAACGTTGTGGATATCATTCCGGTACAGCCCACGTCCGGAGCGCAGCCCCAGTTCATCCGCGACCCCTCGGGACCGGTGAAGCTGCTGGTTCCGATCTCCGAGGAAATGCTCGCGCCCAAGCAGGAGTCGCCGCCGCGCCAGTAATGTCCGTCTCTTCGCCCTTCCCGGCCCCCCAGAGGGCCGGGAAGGGCTGAAGACCTGCGGCAAAGACACGATCTCCATGCACCGGGACACCACGCGCCGCGTCTCTCGGCGGGCGGGCATGCGGGCCTTTCCAGGCGGCGGCAGGTAGGGTATCGTCCCGGCCGACACGGGGCGAATCAACGGCGAGGATGCAACCATGCGAAAGACTCTCGCGCTGCTGTGCCTCCTCGTTCTGAGCGGGGGCATCATGGGACAGACGGGATCATCGGATCAGGCGGCCCGCTTCACCTTTGGAACCACCCGGTTTCTGGCGGAAAAAAACATCGGCCCACAGGGGGGGCGATTGGAGATCCTCGGGACGGGAACGCCCCTGGACGGCATGATTCTGGACATCCCCCCGAACGCGTTGGAACGCGACGTCGCCGTCCGGATAGGCTCCAATTCTGGGAGCCTGTTGCTGCCTTCGGGCCTCCCCTCGGGCATGGTGGCGGCGATCGAGTTCGGGGAAGCCCCGGTCCTGGCCCAGCCCGCAGCCATCATCATCCCCTACGACCCGGAAAAAACCGGCGGACCGATCCAGGGCTACGCCATCAACGACCAAGGACGCCTGGAACTGCTCATGCTGGCCCGGCTTGACCGCCCGGGCGGACAGGCCACATTCCATACCTTCCGGCCCCTGACCATGACCTGGGTCTACCTCGAAAAGTAGGACGTCCATCTTGATGGGCGACGTCCGCCCGGGATCGCGTCACATCCCGTTCCAAGGCATCCTGCGCCTCGAGTGCCGGGACCATCCAGGACGACAACCCCATAGTGCGCCTGAACACACCTGCACCCGAAAAATTGACGCCGGGGGGGCGGATCAGCCGGCCTTTTTCGGGGAATAGACGGTCTTCTCCAGGAAGCCCATGACGGTATCGAGAAGAATGTCGTTGCCGAGCTTGTTGAAATGGCAGCAGGTGTCGAAATAGACATCCTCGGTCACGTTTTGAAAAATCATGGTGGCGTCGAGGAAAAAAACTCCGGCCTGTTCGATGTCCGCGCTGCGTTGCGCCAGGCGTTCGTATCCCTGGGACGTGGTTTCAGCCATCCCCGGGGTCGGGCTGAGGGCGATGTGTTTTTCGCTCTCCGACAACGGTTTGGAGCCGGACACGTACTGGTTGGGTTGCAGCACATGCACGTAGGCGAATTCTCCGGACGTGGCCAAGTCTCCCAAAAGCCGGCTGGACGTGGCCCAGGCATTGGCCAGCCGATCCTGGACCGTATCCCGGTCGGCCTGGTCCGGAGGGCCTTTCTGGAAGACCTTGAGCGTTCCGCTGGTCCGTTCCAGCTCGTTGACCTTTTTCCTGGCCTGACCCGACAGGACATTGTCCAAAAGAAACCACGTCAGGTTCGCGGTCATGGACCAGTCGATCCCGGGCCAGGAAAACCACCGGGCCAGGGTGGTCCGGGCCGTGTCCACAAGGCTCAGTTCGCCGATCAGAACCCGTTGCCGGGAGTCGCCGAGGTCGTCGGTCAAATCCTTCCACATGGTGGGATAAAAGACGGAGATCCCCTCTGGCTGATTCTCGGTCAAAGGGATGACCATCTCGTTGAACCCGTCGATGTTGATGAGCAGGTCGATGCGCGCTCCGAGGGAAAGCAGATAGGCGACCGACAGCAACTGTTGCGGCTGCTTGTATCCGGCCGTGGCGATGCAGGCCATGTTGATCTTTCTTCCGGCCAGGGCGGGAATGGCCTGCACCCGCTTTTTCATCTCCATGGCCTCCATGACGTAAAAATTCCCCGCCACGGAACCGCCGGTCACCACAACGTTGTAGTTTTCATCCCCCACGGCGGCCACGATGTCGTCTCCCACAAAGCCGTACGGTCCCACGGCGGCATTGTAGGTGGCATCGTATACAAACCCCAGATAGGGATGCAGGATATACTGAAACTGCTTGGTGCGTCCGGCGGAAATCAGCCCCGCCTGGGTGGTGTCCACGGAAACCAGAACCTTCCGGCTTTCCCTGACCCGGCCCGGGCCGTCGAACAGGGCGGCGAGCATGACGTACGACGCCAATTCGAGAAAAACCACCGGCAAAAGCACGAGGGCCGTCACATAGACTGTCTTGCGTTTGATCATAGCGGGGATACATACTCCGGGAGGACTTGTGGAGTGAAAGGCCGGGGCGATACAAGCCCAGCCGCTCCAAAAGGTTTTACCTATTTCCCCCGGCCGGTACTGTCAATGGTGAGATTGCCGCCCCCCGGACGCCGCCGTCCGGCCCCGCCCTCCGGATCATGGGCGCCGAAGGGCCCATCCGGACGTCGGCCGGCCAGTGCCAGTGTCACAATGTTTTTCATCCCCGTCCATTTTCTAAAAAAATGAAACGGCCGGCCCGTTGTTTCAACCGTTGCCGGAGAGCGGCTCGCCGGGGGCATCCGGTCCATCCCCCTCCACGGCGGGGGGGAAACCATGTCAAAGGCACGGGCTAAAATCCGTCTCCCTGAGCATGGCATGGTTCATGCTGCTTTTCGAGGGGGAGTTTTCACACCGCAAGCATGGGCTGGCCATCGCGCAGGGGGGGGGAAGGCATGCGCCGGATTTTCCAAGTCATTTTTCTCATCGCCATCCTGGTCCACGGCTCCGCCTCACAGGCCATGGCCAAGTCCAAGGTCAAGGCGACCCCTGGCGGTCTCGACGTCCGGGCGGCCATGGTCATGGATTTCGGCACCGGAGCCGTGCTTCATGAACAAAACCCCGACCTGCGCATTCCACCCGCCTCCATCACCAAGATCATGACCATGTACCTGGTTTTCGAAGACATGGAAGCCGGACGCCTCCGCCCCACGGACCGGGTCAAGATCAGCGCCCGGGCCGCCGCCACCGGCGGTTCGAGCATGCGGCTGCGGGCCGGGGAGACCGTCACCA
>LNQE01001328.1_pt1 | contig 13214 bp, 11 predicted proteins | sample 603111 | NCBI WGS metagenome assembly LNQE01 (sample SAMN04260313, study PRJNA301899) | hydrocarbon metagenome | isolation source: hydrocarbon-contaminated ditch | place: Germany: Bremen | collected 1998
CTGGATACCCTTGGTCATGTCCAGGAAGATGTTCGTCCCCTCGATCGCCCGTACGTTCTTCGCCTCCTCCTTGTCCATGCCTGCAGCGGTCAGCACGTCGCGCCGCTCGAGCGCCTGCTGGTTCATGGAGACCTCGCCCTGCTGGATCAGCGCGGTGATCTTTTGATCCATCGGTTCAAGCTCGAGGTAGAACCTGTTGTGGCGGTTCGGAGATTTCCCCTCAACAGGCCCGGCTCTGCCGGTCACGGTCTCACGGTAGACGACGATCGGGGGCGACGTGATGATCTCGACGCCCTTATCGCGCTTTATCCTGCCCGTGACGATCTCCAGGTGGAGCTCGCCCATGCCGCTGATCAGGTGTTCGCCGGTCTCCTCGTTGATCGAGACCGTGATCGTCGGATCTTCCTTTGCCACCTGCCGCAGCACCTCGACGAGCTTCGGCAGATCCTTCATGTTCTTCGCCTCGACCGCAACGGTCATGACCGGTTCGCTGTAGTGCTTCAGCGCCTCAAACGGCGTCATCTCCATCAGCGTGGTCACCGTTGAGCCGACGATGGCGTCTTTGAGCCCGGTCACCGCGGCGATATTGCCTGCCGGCAGCCCCTCCACCTCGATCCGCTCCGCACCCATGAAGATGCCGACCTGGGTCAAGCGGTTCACCTTCTTTGCCGTACCCATCACATAGAGTTCCGTGCCGCGCCGGAGCGTCCCTGCAAAGAGCCGGCCGGTTGCCACCTCGCCTGCGTGCGGGTCGAAGGAGATGTCGGTGATCATCAGGCAGACCGGTCCGTTCGGGTCGCAGTTCAGCATGGCCTTCCCTTCGGAGACATCCTTGTCGCCGTGCCAGATGATCGGGATCCGCCGCTTCTGCGCAACAGTCGGGTCCGGCAGGTGCTTGACCACCATATCGAGAAGCACGGCATGCAGCGGGCTTGATTTTGCCAGCCACTTCATGTCTCCTGACTGGCACTTCTCGTAGACGTCCTTGAACGAAACCCCGCTCTTCTGCATGTAGGGCACCGAGACCGCCCACTTGTAGAGTGCGGAACCAAACGCGACCGTGCCCTTTGCAGCGTCGAGCTTCCAGCCCTCGTTGTACATCTTCTCGTTCATGCCCTTGATCAGCTTGTTGACCTTGTCGATCACCCGTGCGAGTCGGATCTGCATCTCCTGCTGATCCACCTTCAGCTCGTTGATCAGGCGGTCGACCTTGTTGATGAAGAGCACCGGGCGGACGCCTTCCTTGAGCGCCTGCCGGAGCACCGTCTCGGTCTGCGGCATGGTGCCTTCCACCGCGTCCACCACGACGACGGCACCGTCCACCGCCCGCATCGCGCGGGTCACGTCGCCGCCGAAGTCCACGTGACCGGGAGTGTCGATCATGTTGATCAGGTACTCCTCACCGCCGTACTCGTGGACCATGGAGACATTGCTTGCGTCGATCGTGATGCCGCGTGCCTGTTCCTCCTCATCGGAGTCCATGAAGAGCTGCCTGCCGGCGAGCTCCTCCGAAATCATCCCGGCGCCTGCAAGCAGATTGTCCGACAGGGTTGTCTTTCCGTGATCGATGTGTGCGACAATGCCGATGTTCCTGATGAACTGCGGTTTGTCCATCAGCTCTGTCACACGCTCTACCATCTTTTTCCGTCTCGTCATGAAAAACACCTGAAAAATAGGAGATTGGTATCAGCGCGCTGCCTTCGCGATACGCTCTCTCTCTTCCTTCTTCGACACCGCGTAGGACCGGGTATCTCCGTTTGCGGCCGATATCAGTTCATCTGCGAGACACTCGCTGACCGACTTCTTGCTCTTCTTGGTCGCCTGCAACACACCCTTGCAGATGAACTTCAGCGATGTGTCGACGCGGCGCTGGGGGGCGGTGTCGACCGACTTCGGGACGTTGATGCCGCCGTATTTCAGCCGCACAGTCTCTTCGCGCGGGCCGGTATTCGCCACGGCGTTCACGAGCACCTGCACCGGGTTCTTCTTCGTCTTTTTGTGGATGATCTCAAATGCATCCCTCACGATCCGGATAGCAAGCTCCTTCTTGCCGGTATTCTTCTCGCTCTGCATCATCTTGTTGATCAGCCGCTCGACGATCAGCATGGAGCTCTTGCTGAACTGGTGGCCGGCAAGTTTGCCGCAGGAGTGCGGCACGATCATGGTGTGGAGATTGACGTACCGCACGAGGCTCGGATCCTGAATCTCGACCTCTCCCATGTCCCAGCGATTGAAGAGGAGCTGTTTGGTTTCTGTATTCTCTTCCATAGGTCTACCTGCGTGGCTTTTCCTTTCTTCCGATGACCATCTCGTGCAGGCTGACGTTGTTCACCTTGGTGACGACGAACCGGACTCCCGGGATATCGCCCATGGAGCGTCCGAGCCTGCCCCCGATACCCTCGACCTCGACCTCGTCGTGCTCGTCGATGAAGTTGATCGCACCGTCGCCGACGGCAAAGGCGGTGATCTGGCGGCCGTTCTTGATCAGCTGCACCCGGACGCATTTCCGGATCGCCGAGTTCGGCTGCTTCGCCTCGACGCCGATCTTCTCGAGCACGATCCCCCGCGCCTGCGGTGCTCCCTCAAGCGGATCCGACTTTATATCGAGCCCGAGCTGGCGGCGTGCATAGTTCGTGTCGTGCCATCTGCCCGCTTTGGCATCGCGCTTCAGTTTTCTGGCTGCAAATTTTCCTTTTCCCATGAGATACCCTCTTATCTCGTATTGTTGTACGTACAGACAACCCTCAGTGTGGTATAAAAGAACGCGTGGAAGGAATTTATATATTGTGGCAACCCGCGCCTTCTTCCAGTTTGTCTCAGATATGTTGAACGCAGTTGATAATAATATTATATCCCCGGGGCACATTTCTATGATGAAAGCCCGAATATACAAGGAAGTTTTTTTTGAAGCGAGCCACCGGTTGCTCCATTATGCCGGAAAATGCTTCCGGCTCCACGGCCACCAGTGGCGGGCGGAGGTCTGGGTCGAGGGTACGGCCGACGAGCGAACCGGGATCGTGATCGACTATAACTGCATCAAGGACGCCATCTCGCAGTTCGATCATCAGGTCATCCTGAACGAGGAAGATCCGATGGCCGCATGCCTCCGGCAGTTCCATCCGGTCGTCACGATGCCCGGCGATCCGACGAGCGAGCGCCTCGCCGATATGATTGCGGAGATGGTCAATGCCGAGGCTGCCGGGCAGGGGCTCGATGCACGGGTGGCAAAGGTGCGTGTCTGGGAGTCGACGAGCTGCTATGCCGAGCGGACCTATGAGAGTCAGTGAGATCTTTCGGAGCCTGCAGGGCGAGGGGCTCAGCCAGGGGAAGCCCTGCATCTTCGTCAGGCTCGCGGGATGCAACTTAAACTGCCTCTGGTGCGACACCCGCTATGCCCGCACCGGCGGCAGGGAGGTGTCGGTCGACGAGATCCTGGATCTGGTCTGGCGCTTAAACGGCGGGCATATCTGCGTCACCGGCGGCGAGCCCCTCCTGCAGCGGGCGGAGCTCCTGGAGCTCGTCAAGAAGTTCCGCGTCCACGGCTACACCGTCGAGATCGAGACGAACGGGACGATCGACTTCCGGCGGCTGCAGGAATACGCCTCGATCTGCATGGATGTGAAGTGCCCCTCCTCAGGAGAGGAGAGCAACCTCGATCTCCTGCAGTACATCACCCCCGATGACTGCGTCAAGTTCGTCGTCGCAGACCGGGCAGACTGCCGATACGCGCAGGCGGTCATCAAGCATTACGATATCGCCGGAGAGATCCTGGTCTCTCCGGTCGAGGGATCCGACTATGCCGCAATAGCAGCCTTCATCATCGAGCAGAACCTCCCGGTTCGGTTCCAGATCCAGCTCCACAAGATCATCGGGGTGCGATGATGAAGGCGGTCTGTCTCCTCTCCGGCGGCATGGACTCGACGACCCTCGCCTACACTGCACGGGATATGGGCTACGAGATCCTCGCCCTTCACTTCACCTACGGGCAGCGGACGGAGGAGAAAGAGCGCGCCTGCGCACGAACCATCGCCCGCCTCCTGGACGCCGTGGAGTTCGTCGAGATACGCCTCGACTATTTCAGGACGATCGGGGGGAGCAGCCTGACCGACCGGCGGATCGGGGTGGATGCTTATGAGGAGGAGCGGGAAGGCCTGCCGAACACCTACGTGCCCTTCCGGAACGCAAACCTCCTTGCGATAGCGACCAGCCTCGCCGAGGCGCGCGGGGCCGATGCGATCTTTGTTGGCGTGCAGGCAGGGGACTATTCCGGCTACCCCGACTGCAGGCCGGAGTTCATCGAGGCGTTCCAGAAGACAATAGACCTCGGAACCTCGCCCGACACCCATATCGTGCTCATGACGCCCTTTGTCAGGATGACGAAGGCCGATATCCTCAAAAGGGGCCTCGAACTCGGCGTGCCCTACGAGCATACCTGGTCCTGCTACGCAAGCGGCGAGCGGGCATGCGGGATCTGCGACTCCTGCCACTTCCGAAAGAAGGCGTTTCGCGACCTCGGGATCCCGGATCCGATCCGGTACGGGGGGTCATGAGATGGAGATCTATCGGGGCCGCCGCCTCTCCGTTGAAAAAACCAGCATTTCCCTCCCGGACGGCACAACGCGGGAGCGGGTGGTGGTGCATCCGGGCAACGCCGTAGCGATCCTCCCCCGCGAAGGGGAGTCCTGCTACCTGATCCGCCAGTTTCGCCCGGTGATCGGTGCATACATCTATGAGGCGCCGGCGGGCACCATGGATGAGGGGGAGACGCCGGAGGAGACCGCGTATCGCGAGCTGATCGAGGAGACGGGAATGAAAGCGCTCTCCTTTCGACCGGCAGGGTTCATCTACACCACGCCTGGATTCACCGACGAGAAGATCTACCTCTTTGAGGCACGCGATCTTTTGCCCTGCACCGACTATGAGAAGGACGACGACGAGGTGATCGAGGTGGTGAAGGTCGGCATCGGCGAGATCCGGAGCATGATCCGGGACGGGAGGATCGTTGATGCAAAGACGATCTGCCTTGCCTGCCGCTGCCTGGTCTGACCCCGGGAGGAGCAGGCGTACGCAGGTTTATGATCCTGTGGAACAAATATTTGATAGCTTTATAATCTGGTGAATAGTGAATGGCTGAAAAACAGGAGATGGACGAGGCGCGAAGGCGGTACGAATTCAAAAAGATGCTTGAGAAGCTGGCGGCAAAGGAAGGGAGCGGCACCGAGCTGATCACGCTCTATATCCCGCCTGACAAGCAGATATCGGACGTCACCTCCCAGCTCCGCGATGAGTTCGGACAGTGCGCCAACATCAAGAGCAAACAGACGCGCACCAACGTCCAGAGCGCCATCTCATCGATTCTGTCCCGGCTGAAATACTTTAAGCGGCCGCCTGAACACGGGATGGCGGTCTTCTGCGGCACCATCAACGTCGGCGGCGACCGGACGGATCTCCAGTGCGAGATCATCGAACCTCCCGAGCCGCTCAACCTCTACCTCTACCGGTGCAGCTCGAGCTTCGAGCTCGAACCCCTGCAGGAGATGCTCGGGGAGAAGGAGGTCTACGGCCTGATCGTGATCGACCGGCGGGAGGCGTACTTCGGGTTCCTGCGGGGCAACCGCATCGAGCCGATCGGCGGGGCCACCTCGACCGTCCCGGGAAAACAGCGGAAAGGCGGGCAGTCGAGTGTCCGGTTCCAGCGCCTGCGGCTGATCGCCATCAACGAGTTCTACAAGAAAGTGGGCGAGCGGGCGAGCGAGGTCTTCCTGGCCGAGAAGGACTTCTTCGAGCGGTTCAGGGGCGTCCTCATCGGCGGCCCCACGCCGACCAAGGAAGAGTTCGCCGACGGCGAGTACCTCCACCATGAGCTGCAGAAACGGATCATCGGGCTTTTTGACGTCGCCTATACCAATGAAAGTGGGCTTGCGGAGCTCGTGGACGCGGCGGCTGATGCCCTGAAAGGGATCGAGGTCATCAAGGAGAAGACGATCATGAACCGCTTCCTGCAGGAGCTCGTCAAGGACAACGGCAACGCCGCCTACGGCGAGGAGGGCGTCCGCAAGAACCTGGAGCTCGGTGCGGTGGACGTCCTCCTCCTCTCCGACAAACTCCGGAAGTCCCGGCTCCGCATCGTCTGCCAGACCTGCGGCTACCGGGAGGAGCGGACGGTGCAGCTCGAGGCGGGCAGGAGCTTCAAGGAGATCGATCTCGGGACCTGCCCGGAGGAGGGCGCCCCGCTCGTCATTGAGGAGGAGGTGGACATCATCGAGGAGCTGACCGGGCTTGCCGATCAGAGCAGCACCGAGGTGAAGATCATATCGGATGACTTCGAGGAAGGAGCGATGCTCTACAATGCGTTCGGGGGCATCGCGGCAATACTCAGATACAGGACCGGGTACTGATGTTTCGGGAGAACGTAAAACGGGTTGAACGCATGTTGCAGGCATGCACGGGGGAGGAGGACGTGCTGCTGTCGGAGGGCGGGGATCACGCGGATCTCGCCTCGACGGTGGCCTTTAAGCTCGCAAAGAAACTGAAGAAATCCCCCGGGCAGATCGCGTCCGAGCTCGCGGAGAAGGTCTCTGCGCACCCGGATATCGGGGATATCCGGGTCGAGGCGACCGGGCCGTACGTCAACTTCCACTTCGGCGAGACCTATATCAGAGAGGGCGTCAGGGAGGCGCTGAAGCCCGGCTACGGGAGGCTCCCCCGCAGGCACGAACGCGTGGTGCTCGAGCACACCAGCGCCAACCCGAACGGCCCCCTGCATGTCGGGCACATCAGGAACACGGTCATCGGCGACACGCTCGCCCGCACCTTCCGAAAAGCCGGCTATCCGCTCGAGGTGCAGTACTACCTCAACGACATGGGGCGGCAGATCGCGATCGTCGCCTGGGGGTTTGAGCACCTCGACGTCCCCCGGCAGGAGGGCGAGAAGGAGGATCACTACGTCGCCCGCGTCTATGTCGCCGCGAACCGGGCGATCGAGGCGGATCCCGGGATCGTCGCCGGGATCGATCGCCTCATGCAGCAGGTGGAGCGCGGCGACCGGGAGACGGTCGGGAAGTTCCGCTCCGCGGTCAGCATCTGCATCGCGGGGATCAGGCAGACGCTCGAGGAACTCAACGCCACCCACGATCGGTTCGTCTGGGAGAGCGATTTTGTCCGGATCGGCGATGTGGACCGGGTGATCGACCGCATCCGCCGCCTGCCGCAGTGCCGCCAGAACGAGACGCTCTGGCTGGACCTGAGCGGATCAGGATTTGAGAAGAAGTACATCCTGCGGCGGAGCGACGGCACGTCCGTCTACAGCACGCGGGATCTCGCGTACCATACCTGGAAAGGGCGGAACTACGATCGGATCATCGACGTGCTCGGCGCGGATCACAAGCTGATCGGCGGGCAGCTGATCGCCACCCTGCAGCTCCTCGGGGAGAAGCAGCCCGAGATCGTCCACTTTGAGTTTGTCTCCCTCCCGGAAGGCGCGATGAGCACCAGGGCGGGCACGTTCGTCTCCGCGGACGAGCTGATCGAGGAGATGGCCGCAAAGGCGATGGAGGAGGTGACGATGCGCCGCCCCGACCTTCCCCTCGAGGAGCGGTCGGCAATCGCCCGGTCGGTTGCGATTGCCGCCATCCGGTACAATATCGTGAAGGTATCCCCGGAGAAGAGCACGGTCTTTGACTGGAAGGAGGCGCTGGATTTCGAGCGGCAGAGCGGCCCGTACATCCAGTACGCCCATGCGCGCACCTGCGGCATCCTGGATCGCGCAGGAGCGTTTCCGGAGGCGTTCGAGTTTGTAAGCCCGCACGAGATCGCGCTTGCGAAGCATATCGCACGCTTCCCTGCCGTCATCGAGCAGGTGGTGCGGGAGCTCCGCCCCCACCTCCTGGCCGCCTACGCCCGGGAGCTCGCCGATCTCTTCAACACCTTCTACCACTACGAGCCTGTGCTGAGGAGCGAGGGGGCGACCAGAAACAGCCGGCTTGCGCTCGTGGCGGCAGCAGAAAACACCCTGAAAGAATCTCTGGAAACACTCGGGATTGATGCACTCAGAAGCATGTGAGGCCTTAAAGAGGCAGGGCTACCAGTTCTTCACCCCCACCTCCTCGGCCGCCCTCAAGCCCTGCATGTGGAACAAGCGGGCGCTGAGGGGGGGTGAGATGTGCTACAAGCACCGGTTCTACGGCATCGAGAGCCACCGCTGCATCCAGATGACGCCAACCCTCCGCTGCAACCAGCGCTGCCTCTTCTGCTGGCGATCGTTTGAGCACGAGGTGACGGAAGAGGAGGAGTGCCCGCCGGAGGTCATCCTTGCATCGGTAAAGAGACTCCAGAAGAAAGCGCTCTCCGGCTATAAGGTCTCCTCGTACGTGGAGCCGGAGCGCTTCTCCGAGGCGCTTGACCCGAACATGGTGGCCATCTCGCTCTCGGGCGAGCCGACCTGCTACTCGGCGCTCCCGGAGCTGATCGACCGTTTCAGGGACGGTGGATACACAACGTTTCTCGTGAGCAACGGCACCCGTCCCGACGTCCTCGCCCGCTGCCGCCCGACGCAGGTCTACATCTCCCTGGACGCCCCCGACCGGGAGACGTATCTCAGGATCTGCCGCCCCCGCCGTGACTACTGGGAGCGGATTGGGGAGAGCCTCGCTCTCCTCGGCTCCCGCCGGTCGGCGATCCGGATCACGCTCGTCGAAGGGGAAAACGACTTTGCGCCGGACCGGTATGCGGCGATGATTCAGGATTCCGGGGCGTCATTTGTGGAAGTGAAGGGTTATATGCATCTGGGATACAGTAGATATCGACTGGAGCGGGATCAGATGCCTCTGCACGATCGCGTGCGGGCGTTTGCCGACCTGATTGCGGAGCACTGCGATTATGCCATCAGGGACGAAAGCCCGGTGAGCCGGGTTGTCTGTCTGGAGCAGAGACCATGAGATTTGATGTGGAAGAGTTTCGGAAGAGGGCGAGGGATGACTTTGAACGGGCATGGCATGAGGGGCCGTCGGTGCTGACGCCGCCCGCATCAGCCGGACGGTATCCCAGATTATCCTACCGGCGGGCGGCCCCGCACCCGGTCTTTGAGATCGTGGCGCGCCTGCGGGCGACCTATCTCTCAATGGGGTTTGACGAGTACGTAAATCCCCTGATCGTCGACGAACAGGATATCTACCGGCAGTTCGGGCCTGAAGCGATGGCCGTCCTCGACCGGGTCTTCTATCTCGGAGGGCTTCCCCGCCCGAATATCGGGATTGCACGGAAGCAGCTGGACGAGATCGCCGCGATACTGGGCAGCGGGATATCAGCCGAGACCGAGGAGCAGCTCCGCGAGACCCTGCACGCATATAAAAAGGCGACGATCGACGGTGACGAGCTGACCCACGAGCTTGCCACGGTCCTCTCCGCCGACGACGCCCTGGTCGTGCATATCCTGGATCAGGTCTTCCCGGAGTTCCGGGAGCTCGCGCCGGAGTCGTCCAGGAGCACGCTCCGCAGCCACATGACGAGCGGCTGGTTCATCACGCTCGGCGCCGTCTGGGAACGGCTGCCCATGCCGATCCGGATGTTCTCGGTGGACCGGTGCTTCCGCCGCGAGCAGGAGGAGGGGCCGACCCGGCTGATGACCTACCATTCGGCGTCATGCGTGGTGGCCGGGGACGACGTGACGAACGAGGAGGGGAAGGCCGTCTCGGAAGCGCTCCTCTCTGCGTTCGGATTCACCGACTTTGAGTTCAGGCCGGACGAGAAGCGGTCGAAGTACTATATGCCCGATTCGCAGACCGAGGTCTACGCCCGCCACCCGGTCCACGGCTGGGTGGAGGTGGCCACCTTCGGCATGTACTCGCCGTCGGCCCTTGCCGGGTACGGGATCGGCGTCCCGGTGATGAACCTGGGCCTCGGCGTCGAGCGGCTCGCCATGCTCGTCTACCAGGCAGACGATGTCCGCCAGCTCACCCACCCGCAGTTCTTCCCGCAGGCGCTCTCCGACCGGGCGATCGCAGGCGCGGTCAGGCCGAAGGAAGAGCCAGCAACGCCGGAGGGGAGGGCGCTTGCCGCCGCCGTCGAGGCCACCGCCCGGGAGCACGCCGCTGCTCCCGGACCCTGCTCGTTTCAGGCATGGGAGGGGACGCTTGGCGGCCGCCGCGTCGAGGTCTTTGTGGAGGAGACCGAATCGGGCGCGAAACTCTGCGGTCCCGCCTGCGCAAACGAGATATTCGTGCATGACGGCTCGGTCCTGGGCGTCCCGGATACCGAGAAGTGGGCGCATGTGAGGTCGGAGGGCGTCTCGACCGGGATCACATACCTGGCCGCGGCCGCAGCCCTTGCCGCCGCACGGATCGAGGAGGCGGCACGATGCGGCGCGCCGGCACGGGTGCAGGTGAAGATGGCAAAGCTCCCGAGCGATATCAACGTAAAGATCGAGGAGTACGCCATGCGCTTCATCACCGATAACAACAAAAAGGTCGATGTGCGGGGTCCCGTCTTCCTTTCGGTCAGGTCAGTGCTGCCCGAGTGAGAGTCTCCGATGCTTATCCGACCCATCGAGCGGCATCCTGACCGCCTCCCTGTCACGGTCGATGCAGTACCGGAGGAGCGGTATCACCTGCCGCTGCGATGCGAGGTTGAACCGCGCTTTTGACGGGGCATGGCCGATCTTGATCGAGTATGCCGATGCGGGCAGCACCTCGAAGAGATCTTCATCCGTCCGGTCGTCGCCGACTGCCATGATGAAGTCCCAGGTCCGTCCGGAGAGCCAGGTCATTGCCGCCCGGCCCTTGTTGATCATGGCGTTCTTGATCTCGATGACCTTGTTGCCTTCGAGCACGGCAACGTTCAGGTTTGAGGTCAGGTGCAGCAGGTCGTCTTTCAGCTCCGCCACCCGGAGCGACCCCAGTCCCGGTTCCGCCTTCCGGTAATGCCAGACCAGGGAGTAGTCTTTCTCCTCGATGAACGCGCCGGGCGTCCTGTCTGCATAGAGTTCGAGGATCGGCCGGACCTCCTCTTTCCACTCGGTGCTGAGCGGTTCGATCATCCGCCACTCCTCTCCCCTCTCCCGGATCCAGACCCCGTGCTCGGCGATGATCCCGACATCCAGTGCGCCGAACCACTCGTCCAGCGTCTTTCTGTCGCGCCCGCTGATGATCACCAGGTCATTGTACGGATCCGTTGCGAGCTGCTCGAGCAGTTTCCTAACGCCGCTGTCAGGCACCGCCTTCTCCGGTTTTGCCGCGAAGGGGACGAGCGTGCCGTCATAGTCCAGGAGGATCAGGCGGTTCTTGCCGGTGCAGTAGTCCGCAGCCAGCTGGTTTTTGATCGAGGGCGTCAGGATCTGTTCGGAGCGCTCCTGCTGGGTCTTTCTCGTATCGTCGAGCCGCGTGAGGAAGTCGTCTGCCCAGTGCCTGATGTGGTAGCGCTTGAGCCTTCTCTGCATGATACGGTTCCGTTCGATCTGCTCCTTCTCGGGCATGGTGAGCGCCGTCTCGATTGCTGCGACGACCGCCTCCTGATCGTTCGGGTTCACCAGAATTGCCTCCCCGAGTTCCTGGGCCGCTCCGGCCATCTCGGAGAGGATCAGGACGCCCTTTCCGTCGACTTTCGTTGCAATGAACTCCTTTGCCATGAGGTTCATGCCGTCCCGCAGAGGCGTCACGAGGGCGACGTCGGCGGCGTTGTAGTAGGCGATCAGCGTCTCAAACGGCAAGAAGTTGTAGAAGTACTGGATGGGAAGCCAGTCCGCCGTCCCGTACTTCCCGTTGATCCGCCCGACCATCTCGTCGATCTGCTGTTTCAGGGCCTGGTAGAGCCCGATGCTCGTCCGCGAGGGGACGGCGACCATGATGAGGGAGATCTTCTCCCGGTATTCGGGCTTCTTCTCGAGAAACGTATCGAATGCCTCCAGACGGAGCGGTATCCCTTTTGTATAGTCCAGCCGGTCGAAGGAGAGGATGATCTTCCGCCTGCCGTTCTTCTTTCGCGTGCGCCGGATCTCTTCCTGAACCTCCGGGCGGCCGACGGCGTCAGAGAACTGCTCGAAGTCGATCCCCATGGGAAACATGTCCACCCGCACGACCCGGCTGCCGGCGGTGATCTCGCCGAGCGTGTGCTCGTATCCGAGGATCCGCCGGACGCTGCTTAAGAAATGGCGGACGTAGTCATAGGTATGGAAGCCGATGAGATCCGCCCCCAGGAGTCCTTCCAGGATCTCCACTCTCCAGGGAAGGAGGCGGAAGATCTCGTAGGAGGGGAAGGGGATGTGGAGAAAGAAGCCAATTTTTGCATCGGGGAGGTGCTCGCGGACCATCTGCGGCAGGAGCATCAGCTGGTAATCATGGATCCAGATCGTATCGCCGGGCTCTGCGACCTCGACGACGGCATTGCAGAAGGTTTCGTTAACGCGTTTGTTCACGCCCCAGAACTGCCGGTCGTAATCGGCATAGTGGTTGAAGTAGTGGAAGAGCGGCCAGATCGTGTTGTTGCAGAACCCGTCGTAGTATTTTCTGACATCGTACTGGGAGAGGAAGACCGGGTGGCACTTCTCGGCCTGGAGCGCTTTGACGATCTTCTCTCTCTCGTCCTGCTGCTTCTTTCTGACGGTGATGCCGGGCCATCCCACCCAGATACTTTCATATGATTTATAGAATGATCCGACACCGGTGGCAAGTCCCCCCGCACTGCGCTGAAAGCGGAGCTCGCCGATTCTCTTGGAGATACTGATGGGCAATCTGTTTGAAACGATTAATAGTCTGCTCATGCTTTCGTGCTCACCATCCTGTGTCTGGATGAACCAATGACAGAGTAATTCTCAAATAAAATTAAGTTTTCGGGTAAAATACTTAAATTAAGGGCTGCTTCTCTCCGCCGTCACCCGTGGTGCGGCACCGGCGTTTCGGCAAACAGCCCCTGATGACTGCATCTGAACCGGATCTGACGGATACTGCATGCAGTTGTGGTCTTCAGGCTGTGCTGCGTGGGCGTCTGCGGATCCGGCACCCGGCCCGGATGCCGGGAAAGAGGCTTCCCGGGCGTGGTCCGGTGATCCTGGCTGTCGCATGGGGGCACGCGGCCGCCGTTCTGGATTGGGAGTTTTTCAGGGGAGAACCTGCGCCCCGCGATCCTGCACAGACCGGATGGAAGCGGATGGCGAGGATCAAAATACTGCCGCTACGCCGGCGGTACACCCGGCTGCCGCCCGGGGACCGCGGGGAGGGCCGGGG
>LNQE01001873.1_pt1 | contig 13202 bp, 8 predicted proteins | sample 603111 | NCBI WGS metagenome assembly LNQE01 (sample SAMN04260313, study PRJNA301899) | hydrocarbon metagenome | isolation source: hydrocarbon-contaminated ditch | place: Germany: Bremen | collected 1998
GTTTCTCCCCACCCCCGCCTCTCTTTTTCATTATTGGGAATAAATATCGGGTCCGGCAATCTTTCAATTATCCGGTAACCATCACTAATAGCCAGGCCGATACGGGAGACTTCATCGTCCCCATAAGCCCGGTATAATATATAGACCCGGTCATCAAGCCGCAGAGCTGCAGCATTCAGTACATATTTACTTTCCCAGTAATGATCTTTGATGGGATTTAATATGGGATTACCGGTATATCTGATCAGGGGTTTAGCGGGTAGATAAGCAATGGCCTCCTGAGCCACCACCGATACATCTTTAGGCCTGATACCCAAAAGGGAATCCAGAACATTTTCACTGGCTCTCCCTTCTCCGATAAACTGCTGAACTCCAGAGTCGATCCCGGAGATGTCGTAACCCAGTTCCTGGTAAATATCCTCCAGCAAATCTTGATTAAACCATTTTTCTTCTATGTGACTGGAAAGAGGAGTGGGAACTCCTTTTCCTCCTTTATAATTGTAACTGGACCAACTCCAGGCTGACAGGGGAAGAAAAGTGCCATCATCAAGCACCTGGCTCAAGCCATAACTATCACACATTATTCTTATGATATGAGCCTCTTCGGGCATGCCCTGATCCTGGATCTTATCTGCCAGTCCTCTGAAGTTTTTTACCAGGGTGCGGTGATGAAGATTTTCAAAAATATTATGGGCTGAAAAAGCGGTAGTTTCGTAGCGGCCAATCAAGGAATTCCTCATCTTGGTCCCCAAATTCTTGCGTTCCCGGGCAAAGGTTCTCCAAAGCTGGGCATAGTTCTCAGCTATGGTTATATGGCGGGCTATGAATAAGCAGAAACGTATACGGGGAAAATCTCCCCCCATACCTTTATTAAAAGGTGTAGTTACTATTCGGGTAGTAATTTTATTAAGATTGGAAATATTGCCCAGCCGTGCTATCTGACCAAACTTTGGCCCCAACACAATATACTTGATATCTACTTCTTCCAGACCTTCCGGACGGATGTTATCTAATATCCATAATAGTGCCCGGTCAGCGTATTTGCGAGTCTCAATCAAGTTAGCCAGGCTAACTGCGTCTCTTATATCCATTTGCTCGATTAGATCCCGGGTGCTCTGACATCCAGCCGGTATCATTACATTGACCGGTGGAAATCTCACTATCATTTCTTTGAAGGTATCATCTTTGACCGAATACATCTTCTGATGGGGGAGCAGCTCAAAAAGACGCTGCAAGACCTGTGCAACTCCTTCTTCGGTATATAGGTCACCAGGGAAGAGAGATTCCATAGTTTTTTCCAATCGACACATGTACTCTTTATAACGGGTACATATTGTATCAGGTCTCGCATCACGAGGTACTGCCAGGGAATCGTGAATTACCTCTTCAAATGCCTCCTGATAACGCTTTTGCAGCCGGTTGAATACTTCTTCAGTGTATACCCCTTTCCCACCCTTGCCGATAATGGTGTTGGGCAGGACTATTGGTATTCCCGGAACATACTCCAGGTAGCGGGAAGGAGTGATAGGAGGCGTAACCTCTAGCAGCTTTTTTACCCACTTATCTTTAAAGTTATCCTGTATCCTAAGAAAATACCGGCGCTGTTCAGCTTTCATGGCCACTGCCTGAATTTCAAGCAAATGGCTGGTATCAATACCCTCCATACCTTCCAATTGTTCTTGTAAAAGCTGCATATGCAATACATAACCTGCTATTCTTCCATTAAAGGCTGACGTAAGGGTATTCAATATATCATCTCGATTTAGTTCCCGGGCAAAGCAGTATTCGAACAGCAGAGAGAGGACCAGTTCAGCCCAGCTCTCAGGATTGAGTTTAAATTCTTTGCTGGGAGTCAGGACCGAGTTCTGTATGTCTTTATACACGGTTTCCTGCAGGGCGGTTTCATATATACTTGCATACTGGTTAAAGTTTCGCTTGAAAAACAGAACCATTTCTTCGGCACAGAAGATCACTTCCACTGGCTTTTCTTGGTTTCTAACTCCATATATATCGGGGACTCGTGAGATGGTCTGGTTTTTTAACCAGTAATCCTCATCCCGTTTGATACACTCAAATAGGGCCCGCGCTATTTCCTTGAAAACATAATTGACCTTCTCCAGGGAGAATCTCTCCAATTTAGCTCCCAGTGAAACTTCGCATATATCTTTGTTCCACATCATGACCCTGGTCAATATCCAGGGGTCAATGCCGTAACTTCTGGTGATGTCAGGCCAGAACTTAAATTCCAGGCACAGGTCTTCCACCAGGTTATGGGAAAGAGCATAGATGCCGCTCATAGGGCCTTCTATCCTGTACCCATAGAAATTCTCCAGCAACGGTGCTACCAGAAAACTGTTAACGATATTATCAAAATAGTGCTGTCGATAGGTGGTCAATACAAAATCATATTTCAGCCTCAATGGTTCCACAATTCGGGTTATCCATTCTGCTTTTACACCTCTATCGACTTCACTGGCCAGATCAGCAGCAAAGACCACTATATCAGCGGTCAAATGATCAGCTATTTCCAGCATAGCTCGTATGCTGGCACCCCTGCCGTTGCTGCCAGGCTTCATAAGGAATTCATAGTGGACAAAAGTAAACTCCATCTTCTGAATAGCCGCTAACGCTTCGGCACCTTCAGGATCACCTATGCATAAAATCAAAGGATTTTTGTAGTTTTCTATAGATACTAAAGCTTCTTCAACAATCTTTAATATCTCAGGCAGAGTTTCTTTTTCATTATAAAAAGGTATCCCGATGATCAGATCTGACTGAAGGGCTCCTAATTCCTGCCAGGCCGCTTGCAGACTCTCATTAAATAGAGTTTCGCTTTCTTTCTGTTCTAATTCTGCCGGATCAGAATGCATGATTATACCCCCTCCCTCAATTATAATTATACGTTGGGAGCAGGTATTATGCCAGGTATATATGAGTCCTGGGTACGGTTTGAAGTGACCCCATGACTCATTAAGACATATTTACCTTAAATTAATATTAAAGCTGAAGAGTAATTTAAGATTTCTCTGTTAGAATAGATTATGTAAATACTCTAATTAATCAGGTTATCGCCGAGCAGCACCGGGGGAGAATTTATGCCCGAAGTCGGAAGGGAATAGATACTACGTTTATAGTAGAACTCCCGCATAATGATAAGTAAAGGGACCCAGGAGGATGGTTTTCATTATGTCTCTGACAGCAATAACGGAACTTGATTATTTGAACATAACATAAATGATCCCGGGAAAGAATTGCTGATGTGGAGGAAGATTTGCATGAAATTTGTTACTTACTTTGCCGATGGAGAAAAAGTTGGTGTTTTAGTCGGGGATAGAGTAGTACCATTAAACGGAAATATTGATTCCAAGTTCGATTCCATGCTCGAGTTGATAGAAAATACGACAGCAGGTTTATTGGATAAAATCGAAAGTATGATCGTTGATGATCCAACATCGCTTTCTATACATTCTGTTAAATTGTTGGCACCTATTCCCTATCCAAGAAGAAATGTCATCTGTCTGGGCAAAAATTACGCGGAACATGCCCGGGAGATAAAGATGACCAAAATATCAGATACGGGTATACCAGACGATCCTATCTATTTTACCAAGATGGCGTCACCTGCCATAGCCCATGGCGATGAAATACGATTTTCCCGGGAAAATACCGGACAGGTCGACTATGAAGTTGAACTGGCCGTAGTTATCGCCAGAGAAGGACTAAACATTAAGCCTGAGGAGGCTGAAGAATATATCTGGGGCTATACCATAGTCAATGATGTTTCTGCCCGTGATCTGCAAGGAAAACACAAGCAATGGTATAAAGGAAAAAGCCTGGATACCTTTTGCCCCATGGGGCCAGCCATAGTCCATAAAAGAGCCATTCCTTTTCCGGTGGAATTGAATATTCAATGCAGTATCAATGGCGAATTAAGACAGAACTCTAATACCAGTAATATGATTTTTGGTTTACCATATATCATCAGTGATCTGTCCCAAGGAATGACTCTTAAACCTGGGGACATAATTTGTACCGGAACACCGAGTGGAGTCGGAATGGGTTTTGAGCCGCCTAGACTCCTTAAGGATGGCGATATCGTGGAATGTTACATTGAAGGAATAGGGAGACTGGTAAATAAGGTATCCATAATTGATGGAGCCTCGGGCTGTCAGGGGGCGGGGTTGTTGACAAGTCATGATAGAAAGTGTTGAGAAAAAAGTCCACCCGGCATGTTCTGGAAAGAAATAGCGTATTTAACTCAACTGTAAGAAATGTTAAGATTTTAACATAGTATTAACAGGTACTTCAAAAAACATTTAGAAAGGGGATTGGGCAATGAAAAGAAGAGTTGTTATTATTCCACTTACTCTCCTGTTTCTTCTACTCATGACGATTCCAGCTTTTGGCCAGGCACAGCTGGACTTTAATGGAAAGAGCTTGGACAGCTCCGGAGGAATCGTGCTTCAGGATGGAGTAAGTTTTTCTTCTGCCAGTGCCATAGCCAATGTACTGGGCTGTGATGTAGTAATTGAGGGCGAGACTGTTACTATGCAGGAAAATGATGAGGTGTTGATACTGGAGGTTGGAAGCAAGGTTGCTTCTCTGAACGGTGTGGAGAAGCAAATCCCTGGTGCTCCTCTATTGATAGATAAGCAGATATATGTACCAATCCGGTTTGTCTGCGAAAGTTTCGGAGCTATTGTATCATGGAATGACCTGGAGAAAAAAGTTCTGGTCAATTATGATGAAAAACGTAACGGAATGAATGCCGAGGACCTGATGGTCAAGACTTCAGAAAAAATGCTAGAGGCTAATACCTATAAGATGATCATGGATATGGATATGGATATTGATATATCCGGTCAGGAGAATGGTGGACCCGTTGAAAATATACAAGTAAAGACCCAGAGTGAAGTGGAGTGCTGGGTTCAGTATGATCCGCTCCTGATGTACATGGTCCAAAATGTTAAGATGTCTGGAAATGAAGAGATACCCGCAGACACGATCCGGACAGAAATGTTGATAAAGGATAATGCCATGTATATGAGTATGCCAGATATCGGTTGGGTAAAAATGGACATACCCGGACTTGATATGCAGGAGTTGATGAGTCAATCCATGTCCCTCGACCCGGCTGCGAGCCTAAAAATGTGGAGCGAAATGGGGATATTAGCTTCACTTGCTAATAATAGCGAGAAAAATGGTCAGGAATATTGGATCGTTAAATATAACATGGGTAAAGAAATGATGGAGAGTGATTATTTCCAGCAGATCATCCAGTCAATGTCCAGCCTGGGAACAGCAGGAATGGATATGCAGAGTCTATTTGACAGTATAGACTTCGATCTTAACTCTGCTACCTGGATCAATCCGGAAACTCTCCAGACTGATTATATGGATATCAACGGAACTATCAAAATCGATATGGATATGTCCAGCCAGGGAATACCTGGTCATATGGCAATGAACATGGTTATGGATGGCAGCTATTCCATATCAGATTATGGCATAGAATTTGAGACCCCGGATGTAAGCAGTGCGGTGGATTATAACACCTTGCTAACCCAGCAGTAAAACAAGCAAACTGTTGAAACAGCTGTGAGTAATGGGTCGAACCCGGAAAGTAGAAACATAAGACATCTCATCACTAGATTTAATGAAACAAGGGGTAGTGCCATGGTACTACCCCTTGTCATTTTCTTTAGCTGCGAAATTGATGGATCATATACTCAACGGATAAGTTTAAAATTATTCTGGCCTCGTTTAGACATCCTTCTTTGCTTGCAAATGATCAAACATGACCTGAGCAATCATCCTTGCTGCATTGCCAATAACGGTAGGGCATTTCTCTGATGTATGGGCACCGGCGTCACAAAAGGCAGGATAATCTACTTCTGCATCGGTCATATCATAAGATCTGCCAAAAATACAAGTTTGCACTTCTTTGCAATTAACTCCTACGTATTCCTTGATAAACTTCTCTCTTAATTCCTGAACCAGACGACAGGCTTCCCGGTATTTGTTCTTGCCTTCCTCGATATCACCTTGCAGATCATCAAAGCTGCGCCCAACCAGGGTTCCAATTAAGATAGCCCCACCGTTATATGCCCCACATGCATCACCTTTCATCCCAATACCGCCGGCCAGGCCTGATCCTGCTTTAAACAGCAGCGGATCAAAACCCAGGTATTCGATAAAAGGTACCAGAACGCACTGACCGCAGTTGAAAAACACCACTTCAGCCTCGTTGGCACGATCGAACAGCTTTTGAAAGTTATCTTTGCTCATTTCCTCGAGTTTGTTTAGAAGATCATTAGTATCCATATTCTCTCCTTCCTTAATGAACTGTATATTAATCAACAAATACCGATTTTAGGGCATTTTCCTCATATCTTGATCAAAACTACCACATTTATAATTTTTTTAGAAATTTATCCATGGCCGCTGCCGCTTTACGGCCGGCTCCCATGGCTAGAATCACCGTAGCCGCACCGGTAACTATATCTCCCCCGGCGAAAATGCCTATACGGGAAGTCTGACCATCAGAATTTGCCTCGATGGTACCATATCTGCCGGTAGTTAGTCCCTGGGTGGTAGTCTGTATCAGGGGATTTGGACTTTGCCCGATGGCGACTACCACAGTGTCTACCGGTATGCCGTATTCAGAGCCAGGGATATTGATGGGGGAACGACGTCCGGACGCATCGGGTTCACCTAGCTCACATTTGACACAGACTAGTTCCTTGACCCAGTTTTCTTCGTCTCCCCGGATTTCAACCGGTTGGGTGAGCAGGTGGAAGTGGATCCCTTCTTCATGGGCATGCTCGACTTCTTCTACTCGGGCCGGCATTTCTTTTTCCGATCGGCGGTAAACTATATATACTTCTTCTGCCCCCAGGCGTTTAGCACAGCGAGCCGAGTCCATTGCTACATTTCCTGCTCCCAGAATGGCTACTCGTTTTCCGATGCGTATAGGAGTCAAATATTCAGGGAACCGATAACCTTTCATTAGATTGACCCGGGTCAAAAATTCGTTAGCAGAGTAAACCCCGTTGAGGTTTTCGCCGGGGATGCCCATGAAATTGGGAAGACCTGCTCCGGTTCCGATAAACACGGCCTGGTAGCCCTGCTCCATCAGTTCATCCACCTTCATAGTGCGGCCGATTATTACGTTAGTCTGGATATCGACTCCCAGCTGACGTACATTGTCGATGTCTGCCTGTACAATTCCCTTGGGAAGCCTAAATTCTGGTATCCCATACATTAATACTCCGCCGGCTACGTGCAGAGCTTCAAAAATAGTAACCGAGTAACCCATCTTGGCCAGTTCTCCGGCACAGGTCAGCCCGGCTGGTCCGGAACCCACAACCGCTGCTTTAATGCCGTTGGCTGCTGCGATTTCCGGTGTCTTGATGGCTCCCTGAGCACGTTCATAATCTGCTACAAAGCGCTCCAAGCGCCCTATAGCTACCGCTTCACCTTTCTTGCCGCGCACGCAGTATTGTTCACATTGGCTTTCCTGGGGACAAACGCGACCACAAATAGCCGCCAGACTGCTGGTCTCCTTGATCTTTAGAGCAGCAGCCTCATAGTCCCGCTCCTTAATCTTCTTGATAAAATCAGGGATAGCAATATCCACCGGACAGCCCTGACGACATTCTTCTGTTTTGCATCCAAGGCAGCGGGCGGCTTCGAGCAGTGCGTCTTCTTCGGTGTAACCTAGAGCTACTTCATCAAAATTATTTACCCGATCCTCCGGATTCTGCGAGGGCATAGGTTTCTTTTGAGTATTTTTGGCGGCTTTTTTTAGTTCTTCTGCTGTTGGCATCTGCATCCGCAACCACCTCCTTCATTATGGTGTTCGAGCATGGCTCGCTTTTCTTCTGCGGCAAATATAAGTGATCTCTGGCGGGCCAGGGGCCAATTAACCTTATGGCCGTCAAATTCAGGTCCGTCTACACAAGCGAATTTGGTGTCGCTTCCTACTTCGATACGGCAAGCGCCACACATTCCAGTGCCATCCACCATGATCGGGTTTAGACTGACTACGGTGGGAATATCAGCTTTCCTGGTGACTTCGCAAACGGCCTGCATCATGATCATGGGACCAATTGCTACCACCAGGTCGATTTTCCCGCGTTCATCAATAAGCTCCTGCAAAACCCTGGTAACCAGGCCAGTTCGGCCATATGATCCATCATCAGTAGTGACGATCACTTCAGAACTAACTATTTTCATCTTTTCTTCCAGAATCAGCAGGTCACGGTTTCGAGCACCTAAAATGCTTATCACTTCGTTTCCAGCCAGCTTCATTTCCCTGGCAATTGGGTGAATAGGGGCTACCCCAACCCCTCCGCCGATCATTACTACACGTCCTAAATTCTCGATATGTGAGGGTTGGCCCAGTGGGCCTGCAAAATCCAACAGATAGTCTCCTTCTTCCATGGTGGCTATTAACTCCGTACTCTTGCCAACTACCTGGAAGATAATTGTAATAGTGCCTTTTTCCCGATCAAAGTCGGCGATGGTTAGTGGAATTCTCTCCCCCACCTCATCCTTGCGCAGCATCACGAATTGGCCGGCCTGGCAACTGCTGGCAACCAAAGGTGCCTTTACCTCGAACAAGATCATAAGATCAGGAACGAGCACCTGCTTTTTTAGTATCTGATACAAGCCTTATACCTCCTTTATATATATACACTACATGGTAATCACCACTATCTATCCTGCAAATTATGCTGCAAAAACCGTGCCAGCAGGCAGAGGAAGGGTATCCTCAATAACCTAGTAGCTTAGGAGTTCATTCATTCCATGTTTATAGGAACCAATAGGCCCAGAAGATAATGAATGAATATATACTTATCTTCTGCATCAGTTTTACGTTAAAGTAATTATTTGTTATGAAATAAGTGATATCTGGCTTTGTGATTATTGTTGATCAGCGAGTTAGATAGAAGTGAAAATAGCTAAACGATTCTTAAAGGACTTACACATTACTAAAATGTCCCGGGTTTTGCTCTTTGGCAGTGTTAGCACATTACGAGTCAGATTCGGTCAGGAATTGTTAGGAATCAACAGGTGGGAATGATGGTATTGGTTTGGAATGATGCAGCAGATTGCTCGAACCTTGCATTTTAGCCTTTTAATTAGCTTGATGGATTTATAACGACAACTTTAAAACGAGTATTTAATCAGCAACCCATAAATGACTTGATGTGCAAAAGTTGAGTTATCAGGGGTTTACGAGGAATCAGGGAGAAAATCGTATATTTATAAACCGAAAACGACTTATAACACAGGCTAAATTTACATCACTTTATAATCTCCATTTCGATTTCAACTGACAGAAAATGAAGCAGATGGCCTTTAAAGAGAAGTTCCATAGATGCGCTGGAACACTTTGATTACAAATATCGGGCATGGCATAGTATTTGCAATTTATATGGCAAAGTCCATATGTTTATAAAATTTATTGAGGAGGATTAAGATGTCGGATAAAAAATTTGTCGATCCCTATGGTGTTTTCACAACACGCATTGATGTTCCTGACACATTCCCTTCTAATTCAGATTTGTCAGGCAAAAAAGTATTAGTAACGGGAGGTGGAAGAGGTCTGGGGGTAGGAATAGCTTTGGCATTTGCTGCCGCAGGTGCCGATGTAGCCGTTTCTGCCAGGACAGAGACTGATGTTAAGGAAATTGCTAAGCGTATTGAAGCCAAAGGAGTTAAAGGACTTGCTGTTGCCGGTAATGTTAAGGATGCAAAAAGTGTCCAGGAGATGATAGCTGCGGTGGTAGCAGAATTTGGCAGGATTGACGTTCTGGTCAATAATGCAGGCATCAGTCCATGGGTATTGCGCCCTGAAAAGTATACCGAAGAACAGTGGGATGAAATGATGGGTATTAACCTCAAGGGATGCTGGCTTTGTGCTAAAGAAGCATTTCTGCAGTCAATGAAAGATCTAGGCAAAGGCAGAATCATTAATACTGGTTCAGCTTTTGGTATGATCGGTGACCACCGCGTACTACCTTATTGCTCCAGTAAAGGTGCGGTATTAAACTTTGCACGGGCCCTGGCTATAGATTGGGCTCAGTATAATATTACGGTAAACAATGTGGCTCCAGGATTTTTCGATTCTCCCCTTATCGAAGGATATAAGAATAATGAGGCATTGGGGCAGCAGATACTGGACCGGGTACCAATGGCTCGCTGGGGAAAAATCGAAGAGCTGGTAGGATCATATATATTCCTGGCATCAGATGCATCCAGCTTCATAACCGGGCAGACCATTTATGTTGATGGCGGTATGACCATAATCTAATTATCAATACTTTTCCTAAAGAGGGAATACGCAAACAATAAACAAGGCGAAATATTCAAGGAAAGGCAGGATATTTTAATATGAACTTCGAGTTAACAGAAGAAGAACGATTAATAAAAAATATGACCAGGGATTTTGCAAACGAAGTCATTATTCCTCAAATTGAAGAATTCTATGAAACCAAGGATTTTCCTCTGGGAATATTCCAGCAGATGGCTGACCTGGGATTGATGGGACTGAAGTATCCAGAAGAGTTTGGCGGCAGTGGTGCCAGCAATATGGCATATATAACAGCTATGGAGGAAATAGCCAGGGGTGACTGCGGTGTAGGTCTCACCTGGGGAGTACATCAGACTTTAGGAAGCGTTTCTATTATTAAGTTCGGAACTGAACAGCAGAAAGAAAAATATCTGCCCAAGATGGCTGCTGGAGAGTGGTTGGGTGCATTTGGACTTTCTGAAGCCAATGCCGGCTCGGATAATCAGGGTATGGAATGCAAGGCCGAGCTTCAGGATGATGGAACATGGAAGGTCAACGGGACCAAGATGTTCATCAGTAACACGGGTACTCCAATTAGTTTCGGCGGAATCTTCCTGTTTGTTACCGGCAAAACCCCCAGCGGGAAAAAGGAATTCACATCATTTATCGTGGATAAAGACACACCTGGATATAGCATTGGAACCAAGTTCAAGAAAATGGGTTTTGACTGGGGCGATACCCGGGAGCAGATTTTTGAAGATTGTATTCTTTCCGATGAACAGCGCTTAGGGCCCCGTGGCAATGGCTTTAAACAGATTATGGATACTCTGGATGCTGCCAGGATTGGATATGCAGCCAACAGTCTGGGTATGGCAGTACGTTGCTATGATGAAGCATTGAAGTATGGTAATGAACGCAAGCAGTTTGGACAGACCATTAACAGCTTCCAGGTTACCTCTTTTAAGTTAGCTAACATGGCTACTAAAATCGAGCTGGCCAGACTCATGGTTCAAAAAGCAGCCTGGATGCGTGACAACAATATACCTCATACCAAAGAAGCAGCCATGGCCAAATATTATGCTTCCAAAATATGTATGGAAGTAGCCAGTGAGGCTGTTCAGATCCATGGTGGTTATGGATTTTCAGAGGAATACCCGGTTTGCCGGTATTTCAGATATGGCAAGATGATGGAGATCGGTGAGGGTACCAATGAAATTAATCAGATTGTTATTTCTCGTCACCTGGGAATCGTTGGACTATAGATGTAGAGAGGAGAGAGGGATTTGAAAAGACCATACAGGTATACTCATGACTGGAAAGAAGAATACAACAAAAAACTAAGGTCTGCTGAAGATGCAGTAAAAGTAGTGAAATCATTCGATAGAGTATTTTTGCCCGGGTTTGGAGGGGATCCTCCTACTCTTTTAAATGAACTTGCCAAACGTGCAGACCAGTTAGAGGCAGTCGAGATCGTCAGCTGTAATCCGGTTATTCCATTTGAACACAGCAAGCCGGAGTACAACGGAATATTTATTGATAATCCGTGGTTTGTTGGCGCTGGAGCACGTAAAGCGGTTATGGAAGGAAGAGGAACCTATACCCCGGTCAACTTTGGACATTATGCCAGATTTATGAAAGATGTCAAGATCAATGTCGGCATGATCATGGTTTCGCCTCCAGACAATTACGGATATATGAGCTTTGGAATCATGACTGGTTATTCTGCCGCTATAGTTGAAGAAGCAGATATCGTGATTTTACAGATATCTGAACAACAGCCCAGATGTCTTGGAGATTGCTTTGTTCACGTTTCCGAAGTTGATTATATCGTAGAAGCCAACGACCCCATTCCGGCATTTCCGAAAGCCCAGGCGTCGGATATCGACAAGACTATGGCTGAGATCATTGCAGCAGAAATAGAAGATGGATCCACCATTCAGTTGGGAGTGGGCGGAACACCTAATACCGTGGGAATGCTGCTGGCCAGCAAACGCGAGCTCGGGGTTCATTCGGAAATGATGATAGATGCTTTTATTGATCTGCTGGAAGCTGGCGCTATCACCAATACCAAGAAGACTATGCATCCCGGCAAGTTCATCTGCACATTCGCCGGTGGTACCCGTAAACTCTATGACTGGATGGACAATAATCCTCTGGTTGAGAATCATCCGGTGGGTTATACCAATGATCCCTATATAATCGGTCAACAATATAAACAGGTCTCTATCAACGCTACCTTGGAAGTGGACTTGAGTGGACAAGCATGTTCCGAAAGCATCGGGACACGTCAATACAGCGGTTTTGGCGGACAGCTGGATTTTGTTAGAGGATGTATGTTGTCTCCTGGGGGCAAATCATTCCTGGTGGTACCTTCCACAGCTAAGACCAAGGATGGAATCGTATCCAGTATTGTGCCGACCCTTAAACCCGGTGCAGGAGTGACAACACCCAGAGGGGATATACACCATGTAGTAACCGAATACGGAATGGTCAACTTGAGAGGCAAAAGTGTCAGACAGCGGGCCATGGATCTAATAGCCATCGCACATCCGGATTTCCGTGCGGAACTAAAAAAGGAAGCCCAGCGCTTATTGATGATGCCGTAGAAAACTTATGGCAATGTATTTAATTTCAGTATTATAACGTTCGAAAAATATGATTGCCTGGTCTACCTGGAGTTCAACCTGAAGACTGTTACATTATTTTAATTAAAATACAATGTACAGAATTTATTGAATCTAGATGGAGAGGAGGGAGAGACGATCACAAATCAAGGAGATGTAAAATACCTGCTATCGGTGAATACTATGAGGGATATGATGATATATTGTCATTCTCACTTATACTAGAATCAATAACCGGTAGGTTTCGACATAGTCATAATCCGTGGCCGGTATTTACA
>LNQE01000840.1_pt1 | contig 13189 bp, 12 predicted proteins | sample 603111 | NCBI WGS metagenome assembly LNQE01 (sample SAMN04260313, study PRJNA301899) | hydrocarbon metagenome | isolation source: hydrocarbon-contaminated ditch | place: Germany: Bremen | collected 1998
AATATGCCCGCCAAAACCTTTTCTATGTCTGCGGTGTATGGACAACCAGTTTGATTGCCATGGTGACCAACCTTGTTCAGGCTTTATACAGGAAAATCGCCAATGGCGGTGGTCCTATAAATAAGATTCTCTGGGATATGGGACGTGATCATGATCATGTTTCGAGTTTCGCCTTTGACCGCCTTAGTAAATTCAATCGTCAGGCAAAATATGGGGCGACCGGCTGGCGCTCACTCGAATTGTTTTACAACTATCACGAGAAAATAAAACCGCAATTAAAAGATAATTTCGAAGGATGTATAACGCGGTACTGGATTGGTAACTTTGAAAATCGTCAGGCTGTGACTAACAGGTTTAAAATTGTTATTAACCTTCTGGTTGCCACCTTTTCTGAATTTGCGGCAGAGAAGGAAATTCGTCTCCTTTCGATTGCTTCCGGTTCGGCCCAGGAGTTATTGGAAGCAATGAAAAGGTGTCCGCATCTTAATATCAACGTCCTCCTTCTTGATGCCGATGCCAGTGCCATCAGTGAGGCTAAAAAAATGGTCGAAGAGGCCGGATTCAGTGATAGATTTTCTTATGTTCATGATACAGTAAAAGTTGTTGAAGATGTTGCCCGTGTTTTTCAACCGCACATCATTGAAATGGTGGGTTTTCTGGATTATCGTTCTCGCAATAAGGCGATAACTTTAATTAATCTGATAAAAAAACAACTTCCCGGAGATGGAATTTTCATCACCTGTAATATTAGAAAAAACAGAGAGAAAATATTTCTTGATTGGGTACTCATTTGGCCAATGATCTACCGTAATGAAGAGGAATTTGCTGACCTGCTTGTCCATGGCGGTTTTCCTGTAGAAAATATACAACTTATTTATGAACCGTTTAAAATTCATGGAATTGCGGTATGCAAAAAATAAAGTCATTGTTATGATGGTAACAATTTTTTATGAGGAAACAATAAGAATTAAATGAATCTAAAAGGTCAAAAGATATCAGTCAATAATATTAATTTGAATGTATTTATTGAGGGAAAAGGCCGTCCGGTTATTCTTCTGCACGGATTTCCTGATTCTGCCCGTGTCTGGCGCAATCAGATTACATTTCTAACAGGCCATGGTTTTCAAGTGATTGTTCCGGATCTTAGAGGATTTGGTGATTCCGACGCCCCCCCTGGCAAAGAAAATTATACTCTGGAGAACATAATCGGTGACGTGACCGCCCTTATGGATCTGCTTGGCATAAATCAGGTTCCTGTCGTCGGTCATGACTGGGGTGCCGTTATAGGTTGGATACTGGCCATTAGACATCCGGAACGTGTAGAACGCTACGTTGCCATATCCGTAGGTCATCCGCGAGCTTACCGTTCTGATTTTATACAAAAATTACGTTCCTGGTATGCAGTTTTATTTCAAATTCCCTTTCTTTCGGAACTGGGGATTAGCGCCATAGACTGGTTTCTTTTGCGAAAGCTTACGGGAAACCATGCGGAAACAAATAACTGGATCAGTGATCTTTCCAGGAATGGTCGCCTGACCGCAGGCTTGAACTGGTACCGCGCAAATTTTTCGCGCATTCTTTCTGAGGATTTCCCCAATGTGAAAGTACCGGTTTTCGGTATTTGGAGCAGTGGAGATATATTTCTGTCCAGAGGGCAGATGTTGAAAAGTGCTGCCTATGTTGATGGTCCGTGGCGATACGATATGATTGACGGCGCGAGCCACTGGATTCCACTTGATGTACCGGAGCGCTTAAATCATTTACTGCTCGAATATCTGGAAAGTGTTCCGTCATCTTCTAATATCAGTTAAGAGAAAGCGTAATTGAAGAAAAGAAACAGCAATCCGGTCTTGTCTTTTGCGTTCTGGAAAGACACAAAAAATAATTTCATATCGATAAAAATTATGATTAATCGTTATACGTATATAGTGTTTTCTGAGAAAATATCTTGCTTTAGATTAGTTAGTATTTTAAGAACAGTTTAGTTGAAAAAATCGGATTTTAGTTAAAACAGCAGATATTATAATCAAAAATGAAGAAACTTATATACGAACCTGCACTCAGTATATTTGCGGCAATGAAGCTGCATTCCTGTAGCTCTACAGGAAAAGATAAACTGAAATCATTATTAAATAAATTGCATCCTGTGTCATGTGACAAAGGATTGATTCGTTTAGGACCAATGAGTGACGGAGGTTATCTTATTCCGGATGATCTTGAAGGGATTGAAGCGTGTTTTTCGCCTGGCGTTGGCTTTAATTCAATATTTGAAAAGGATTGTGCGAACAGAGGGATGAAGGTTTTTCTGGCGGATAAATCTGTAGACAAACCAAAACAGTCTCACGAGTATTTTGTTTTTACAAAAAAGCATATTGGAATCATGAACAACGATAGTTTTATGACTATTGATGATTGGGTGGAATCATCTTTGCCAGATTCAAAAAGTGATCTATTGTTGCAAATGGATATAGAAGGTTCTGAATATGAAGTATTATTGGTTGCTTCGGATGATATTTTACAACGTTTCAGAATTATTGTAGTTGAGTTTCATTCCTTAAATGAACTTTGTCGCAGATCCTTTTTTATATTGGCATCGCGAGTGTTTGAAAAACTTTTACAAACGCATACATGTGTACACAATCATCCCAATAATTTTTCTGATTTAGTAAAATTTAAAGGTTTGGAGATTCCTACGGTAATGGAACTTACTTTCTTGCGTAATGACCGGGTCAGCAGTCCATCGTTTGCTAAAATTTTCCCACATCCTTTAGATGCGGATAACACGGGAGACTATCCTTCTCTTCCTTTGCCTAAATGCTGGTACAAAGGGAAATAGAAGTAATACCGATTCTAAATCAAAGATGATATTGAGGCGGCTAGGCGGAGGCGACGAGACGTATTATACACGCGTGACCTTTAGGTTATACGTCGAGAAAGCCGACAACGAAGCCAACAAAAATAGCGCTTTGATGTAGAATTGGTACAAGCAAGAAAATATCTTGATATATAGATTCCAATTCGCTAGTATTTCATGCCAATTCGCTTTCTTTGGCTAACTTTGTTGACACAGCCTGCCCCGGCGCAGGCCGGGGTCGTCGGCTTCCTCAACGTATTATTAATACGCCTGCGGGGCCTCCTCCTTGCCGTCGCGTTATCCTTTGAAATCAAAATGGTATAAGAAATTGTTGCTGACGAGGTTCTGATGTTCGTTAAGGTAAACAGCATGAGCGTTATTGGTATGGAATCTTATCCTGTTTTTGTAGAGGTTGATACATCTCAGGGTTTGCCTCAGTTTTCTACAGTAGGTCTGCCTGATGCTTCAGTTAAGGAAAGCAGGGACAGAATTAAGGCCGCTATAAAAAATTCCGGATATCGTTTCCCCCGCAGTCATGTAACTGTCAATCTCGCGCCTGCGGACATCAAGAAAGAAGGTACCGGTTTTGATCTTCCTATTGCTGTGGGTATTCTGGCTGCGGAAGAATTAATTAAAGAAGCTGCTTTGCGGGATTGTTTTTTTATCGGAGAACTATCTCTTGATGGAAGTATAAAAAGAGTAAACGGCGTTTTGCCGGCTACTTTCAAGGCGAAGGAAATAGGCATTAAGTCTGTCTTTGTTCCTGAAGAAAACGCTGCGGAAGCGGCCATGGTGGAAGGGATTAAGGTAATCCCGGTAAAAACATTGCCGGATGTTGTGGAATTTCTGGAAGGAAGAAAGAACATTGAGCCGCTTTCTCTGGACATAAATAAAATTTTTCAAAAAACAAGTAAATATGATTTGGATTTTAACGAAATAAAAGGGCAGAAGCAGGCTAAAAGGGCGTTGGAAATTGCGGCAGCCGGCGGACATAACGTTCTGATGATCGGACCGCCCGGCTCAGGAAAAAGTATGCTGGCAAAAAGGATGCCGACGATTTTACCGGAGCTTTCCTTTGATGAAGCGATTGAAGTGACCAAAGTATTTTCTATTGCCGGATTCCTTAATAAGGAAGAAACGTTAATGGCCGTGAGACCTTTTCGTTCGCCGCACCACACCATATCGGACGCCGGTCTGGTGGGAGGCGGCCAGACACCGCGCCCGGGAGAAATAAGCCTTGCTCATTTGGGCGTTCTTTTTCTGGACGAACTTCCCGAGTTCAAAAAAAACGCTCTGGAAGCTCTGAGACAACCTTTGGAGGATGGCACAATAACAATCACTCGTTCTTCAGTAACCGCTTCCTTTCCCGCGAAATTCATGCTGGTAGCGGCAATGAATCCGTGTCCCTGCGGCTATTTCGGCGATCGCGTGCATACTTGTCGCTGCACCCCGCAACAGATTCGTCAGTATCAGTCTAAAATATCCGGGCCACTATTGGATAGGATAGATTTACACATTGAAGTGCCCTCAGTTAAATATCGGGCCCTGTCCGATAAAGAAGTTGGTGAAATTTCCGCGAGCATTAAGCAACGCGTTAATAAGGCACGTGATTTACAGAAAAAGCGTTTTGGTTCCAATGGTATTGTTTGTAACGCCCGAATGACTGAAAAGCAGATTCGTAATTTCTGCCAGATAGACGAAGAAGCTCATAAACTCATCGAAATGGCTATTGAAAAACTGGGATTAAGCGCCCGGGCAGTAAACCGTATATTAAAAGTGTCCCGCACAATCGCCGATATGGAAAACAAAAAGAATATTGAACCCGCTCATGTTGCTGAAGCAATTCAGTACCGAAGTCTTGATAGAAGTTTAATTTAGTGCTATGTCAAAGAAAAATTTTTAATACCAGACCGATTTGCGGATAGTAGAAGAATATATCTGAGGCTACAGCCTGGTGAGAGAGGCATTTATGGAAATTAAAATAAGGAAAACACCAACTAAAGAAAGAAAAGCTAAGCCACGTGATGAGTCCAAACTTGGTTTTGGCAAGGTGGTTACGGACCACTTTTTCAATATGAAATATAAAGAAGGCAAGGGGTGGTATGATCCGGTAATCGAACCTTACCGTAAATTACAGTTGGATCCAACGGCTATGTGTTTGCATTACGGTCAGGAGATATTTGAAGGTCTCAAGGCCTATCGCGGTCCGAAAGAAGAAATTTATCTTTTCCGCCCAATGGAAAACATTAAAAGAATGAATGTATCTGCGGAAAGACTCTGTATGCCGCAGATGGATGAAGAAATTTTTCTGGAGGCTATCAAGAAACTGGTTATTCTGGAAAGGGATTGGATCCCCCGCGGTGAAGGAACATCTTTATATATACGTCCGACGATGATTGCCACTGAAGCGGCACTGGGCGTGCATCCCTCCAGCGAATATCTCTTTTTTATAGTGGTAGGTTCGGTGGGAGCTTATTATCCGCAGGGGTTTGCTCCGACAAAAATGTATGTATCGGAGGAATATGTTCGTGCAGTACGTGGAGGAATCGGTCATATAAAGGCAGCCGGTAATTACGCCGCCAGCCTCTACGCCAGCAGAATAGCCACTAACATGGGATACACGCAGGTTCTCTGGCTTGATTCTGTTGAAAAGAAATATGTGGAAGAAGTCGGAACAAGCAATATCTTTTTTGTCATTGGCGATAAATTAGTTACGCCTCCTTTAGCCGGATCGATTTTACCGGGTGTTACACGAAATTCAGTGATAACTCTGGCAAAACATTTAAAGACCAAAGTCGTGGAAAGGCCAATATCCATTGATGAGGTTATAGCAGCTTCCAGGAATGGTTTATTGAAAGAGGCTTTTGCCTCCGGAACGGCGGCAATCGTTTCACCGGTGGGACATATTCACTTCCGTGGTAAGGAATATTCAATTAACAAAGGTAAAACCGGTGCGCTGGCGGAGAAATTATACAATGAAATTCTGCAAATCCAGTATGGGTTAAAAGATGATCCGTTCGGCTGGCGCGTCAAAATATTAGACGGAAAAAAGACGAAAAAGAAGTAAATATTTTGTTTATGAGACTCAAAATTTAATAGTTAGACGCATTAAAATTTGTAAGTCGAACAATCCCGCCATAGGCGGAGGGTTGAATAACCTCAAAGCTTGCTTTGAGGTTTCATACCCGTGGTTTTCCCTTTGATACAGGCACTTGGGTTTGTATTCCACAACACTGTGGAAATGGTTGTTGATAACTTTGTTGATAAGCTCTGTAAGTGCGTAATTGTTACGATTTTACACCAAATTGCACAAGGTTTGGGCAATTAAAATATTCAATATTATCAATAGCTTATTAATGTAGCCTTTTGTCATCGTTATTTGTGGAGCATGGATAAACTTAGATATAAACTTCTTAGGAAAAAGTATTCCATCACAGGCCTCTTTTTTATAAAAAATGATAAAAATTTTTTTCAAAATAAATAAGCTATTTACGACGACAGGGATTGTTTTTTCTCTTATTCTATCAATGTTATCTCTACCCCTTTGTGCTTTTTCCGAAGAACTTCCAGTCGTTGGCGATATAGCGCAAAAACTTCAGAGCTCTTATGAGCAAACGAAAGACCTGAAAGCCGATTTCATTCAGGAAGCAAATATAAAATCTATAAAGAAGACTGAAACGGAAGAAGGCAAAGTTTTTTTTAAGAATCCCAGGAATATGCTCTGGGAATACTCAAACCCCAAAGGTAAAAAGCTGGTAATAAATAGTCAAACGGCGTGGCTTTATCTTGCCAAAGAAAAGGTTGCTTATAAGCAGAAATCGGAAGGTATCTTTCAATCGAAGTTTTTAATTAACTTTTTTGCCGGTTCGGGAAAATTAAAAGATGATTTTACAATCAAATATGCCGAACCAAAAGCTCAGGATAAAAACGGGAATTATTTGCTTGCCTTAACCCCCAGGGAAAAAACATCAGCCTGCAATTCAGTCAGGATGACTATTGATAAATACAATTTTTATATTTTACAGGTAAGCTTCGATGATGTTTTGGGCAATTCCACGACGCTGAAATTTTCCAACATTGCCATTAATACGGGAGTGGTGCAGAAAATTTTTCAGTTCCAGCCGCCGGCCGGAGTACAAGTTTTCGAAATGCCGTAGGGAAGGGCTGTTGAAAAACACTCATATGCGGCGTTGCTCTTCAGCCCTCGTCGTTGCGACGTACACAAAAAGTACATCTCACTTCTCTGGCTTCGCGCGCCTGCATCTGAACATTTTTGAACAGCCCCCTAACATGGAGTTTTTTACAGCCCCATTATTCATATTTTTATCTTTTTATTCTAAATGAAAAAGTGTATGAATGTGCTTACAATCGAAAAATATCAACCAAGTATCTTCATCGTTTAGCGTTACGCATCTATTATATTTAATAAAGGTATGGTATAATAAAAAGCATGAAATTTGAATGGGATCTGAAGAAAGCCGGGACAAATTTACGAAAGCACAAAGTCACATTCGAGGAAGCCGCAACCGCCTTGAGTGATCCGATGTCCGCAACAGGTGCCGATCCAGACCATTCAATTACGGAGGATAGATACATTACTTTCGGCGTTTCAGAGCGAGGGCGGTTGTTAGTGGTAGCTTACGCTGATAAAGGTGAAACTATTCGAATTATAAGTGCTCGTGTAGCGAGTAAAGGAGAACGAAAAATTTATGAAGAAGGTTAGTAAAATTGATAAAGACGAATTACGCGCTGAGTACAAACGTTCGGACTTCCCCAAGGGGTTGGTACGCGGCAAATATGTGAAACGTGTACGTGAGTCCTCAAATATTGTTGTTCTCAAGCCGAAAGTGGCCGATGCCTTCCCAAATGAAGAAGCCGTGAATAGTGCCCTGTTGTCGCTAATTGAGCTCGCGCATAAAACTACACACATATCAAATCGCGCAACCGGACGCGCCAAAAAGCTGCGTGCCGGTTAACTTTTCGGTTGTCCACCCAAACAGGCCATTTCTATTAATCAAAAGGATTTTCACGATCAAAATCCGGGGTTAATTCGTAGTCGCTGACTTCCTGAACAAAGACATTATCGAAACCTAATTTCAATGCATAATCGGTAACCTGTTCATATTCGTTTCGTTTGATTCTGCGTCCTAAAATCGGATGATTCCGCACCTTGACTGTCGGTGTGTATTGTGACATCAGGCTTAAATAAACTTTTGTGGAGATTTCTTTTTTAATTAATCTCAAGACTTCTTTGGAATTTTCTATTCTTCTGGGTAAAACCAGATGACGAATAATGATTCCTTTTTGAGCGACACCGTTTTTCAACTCCAAACCGTCCCCGACCTGCTTCACCATTTCTTTGATGGAATCCAAAGCGAAACGGGGATATTCCGGCGCGGAAGAAAAAATGACGCTATCATCTTCCAGACCGTATTTAAAATCCGGCAGATAAATATCTACCATGCCGTCGAGCAAATGAATAACATCAGGATTCTCATAGCCGCCGCAATTGTAAACAAATGGTACCGTTAGACCCTGCATGCGCGCCATGCATAGCGCCTCCATAATTAGCGGAGCCTGATGTGTCGGTGTGACCGGTTCGACATTGTGACAGCCGCTTTTTTGAAGATCAAGCATGACTTTAGCCAGGTCCAAAACCGTCAGGCTGTGCCCCTGTGTTGTATGGGCAATCTGGTAATTCTGGCAATAAATACAGCCCAGATTACATGAAGAAAGAAAGATTGTCCCGGCTCCCCGTGTTCCTGATAGGGGTGGCTCTTCGCCGTGATGCGCTAACGCGCAATCCATTACGATATCGGCAGGCAGATGGCAATAACCCAGCTCGCCTTTCGTCCGGTCAACCCTGCAGGCGCGCGGACAAAGCGTGCAGGATTTATAGAGATCGAGAAGGGCTTGAATAATCATATTTAAACCATCTTATACCAAGTCGCATTCTTTGGCTGACTTTGTTGGCACAGCCTGCCCCGGCGCAGGCCGGGGTCGTCGGCTTCCTAAACGTATTAGTTATAAGCCTGCGGAGCCTCCTCCTTGCCGTCGCGTTATCCTTTGAATGCAAGTTGGTATTAAACATTCAACATAGAACATAGAGCTTACAGCTTACAGCTTACAGCTTACAGCTCTTCCACTATATCACGAATCTTTCCGCTTTCCACCAGTTCCAGAAATTCTTCACCCAGTGGCGCGGATAACTCAACAGCCTTCCGCCAGTTTTTAATTCTTGTTTGCGGATCGTTAATGAATGTAACCAAATCAGTGCGGTCTGGCACCTTGCCACAGGGGAGATTTTCGACAAAGCTCTGTGTAGGGAGAACCATCAAAACATTGTTTAAAGTATAAGGTTCAGGTAAACGCCGGGTAATATTTTTATCAAGCCAACCCGGGATAATCCTTTCCTGGTGATGAAAGAAAAGCACTATTTCATTTTCTTTGGCGGCAAACTGGTGCGTAAGATGGTAATCGATAAGTCCTCCGTCGCGATACACTCCGCGGGGAGCTCCGTAAATGTCACGCACACCATCAATAACCAGAGGAATGGCGCCTGAAGCCAGAACAGCATATTTAAAATTAATCTCGTTCATCTGCACATAAGTGCCACGAAATTGTGATTTTAAACAAAATGCCGGCGGTTTGGAGGCGTTGTAAAAAACGACTCTGTCGGCAAATTTATAAATGTTTTCCCTGCTGAAATAATTGAATACAAGACATGCTGCCAGTCCCAGTTTTTGTAGCCAGGTATTGCTGGAAGCCATAAGACCGCGTGCCCGTGCAGTAATCACAACCAGACGGTATTTCTTGCTGGCCAGTGCGAAAGACAGAGCGTCGTCTTCCAGATAGGCATTAACAACGTTGGTAATTTCTTTCAGCGATCTTGCTGGTGTATCGTGTTTTGCATAAGTTACATTTATGTATGCTTCCAGAAGTTTTTGATAGGATTCTATAGCTTGGGGCTGCAGCCATGCAGCAAAGCGAAACGCACCCGCGGAGGCACCTACCAGTTGGACTGGTTTTAAACGTCCTAAGAAACCTCCTTTTAGAAGGGTCAAATCGAATCCACTGGTAATAAGCCACCTTGGCCCCACCGCCGGTCCGAAATAAGTTGACACAGAATTAAAGTTAAATCCGCCATCCTTGATAATTTTGTAAATGTTCTTACCGGCTTTAATTCGTATTCGGCTCATAATTTCTGCTGGGCAAATGTCTTGACACGTAAACTTTTGTTTTGTAGATTAACATCAGTAATTCTTATTGTTAGAAGTTGAAAACAATCAAGTTCTTCAGTGTTATTTGCTTCTTGTTTAGGCGTGGAGTTTTTACCGATAATTTGAGAAAATGCAAGAAGATTTTCGGATTCCTACTCTTGTTTTGGGATTCCAGAAAATATTTTGATTTAAGGATTAAGTTGTGGATATAAGAAATTCTGTACAACAGATTGCCCGGGATGCAGCGTTGGCATCACGAAAACTTTCCCGCGTATCGGAGACCCAGAAGAATAAGGCACTTTTGCGCATGGCTGAAGAACTGGAGCTAAACACTAAATTTCTTCTGGAGGAAAATTCCAGGGATGTTGTTAAGGCTAAAAAATCCGGTATCCCGCGAGCCATGCTGGAACGTCTGACGCTGAAGCAGTCTACAATTGAACAGATGTCCCAGGGTTTAAGAGAGGTAGCTTTGCTGCCTGATCCCGTCGGCAAGATAATTTCCATGTGGCGCAGACCTAATGGGCTTCTGGTCGGTAAAATGCGTATTCCTTTGGGGGTTATCGGTATTATTTACGAATCGCGTCCCAATGTTACCGTTGATGCTGCTGCTTTGTGTCTCAAGTCCGGCAATGCCGTGATTTTACGTGGCGGTTCCGAATCAATAAAATCCAATCTGGCGATTGCTTCCCTCCTGCAGAAGGTATTGCAGGAAACATCACTGCCTGTAAATTCTATTCAGGTCATTCCATTGACAGAACGTGAAGCTGTATCGGAGATGCTGCAATTGGATGAGTACATTGATTTAATCATACCACGCGGTGGGGAAGAATTGATTCGCGCGGTAGTTGCTCAATCCAGGATACCTGTAATCAAACACTATAAGGGAGTATGTCACATTTTTGTTGACGCGCAAGCGGATATTGATATGGCTATCAATATTTGTTTGAACGCCAAGACTCAGCGCCCGGGCGTCTGCAATGCAATGGAAACTCTTCTGGTGCATAAGGATATAGCAGGTAAATTTTTGCCGCTGGCAGCAAATAAATTGAAAAAAGCCGGTGTTGTCTTGAGGGGATGCGCGAAAACAAAGTTAATCCTGAAAAATATTGAAAAAGCCGGAGAAGATGATTGGCATGAGGAATATCTCGATTTGATACTGGCTATTAAGGTTGTTGAAGATATTGATGAAGCTATCGCTCATATTGAAAAGTACGGTTCCTTGCATACGGAATCAATCATTACTAATGATTATGGCAATTCTCAGAAATTTTTAAATGAGGTCAATTCTTCAACTGTGCTGGTTAATGCTTCAACGCGTTTCAGTGATGGCTTTGAACTGGGTCTTGGTGCCGAAATCGGCATATCCACGACAAAGCTTCACGCTTTCGGTCCTATGGGGTTGGAGGAATTAACGACTTCGAAATTTATAATTTACGGTAACGGACAGGTGCGAACATGAGATGGGGACTTTTAGGCGGAACATTTGATCCGATTCATTTCGGTCACTTGCGTGGCGCTGAAGAAATGCTGGAAATTTTTAACTTAAACCGCATTATTTTCGTGCCTTCGTCGAGGCCGCCGCATAAACTGGAGGGGGAAATAACTTCTTTTAATCATCGTGAACAAATGATTCGTCTGGCAATTGAAGACAATGTTAATTTTTCTTTTTCCGAAGTGGAAAAATTACGAGCCGGTAAATCTTATTCTGTGGAAACGGTGGAATATATTCTTAATAAATATATGAAAGATCTTGAACTCTATTTCATTGTAGGGCAGGACGCTTTTCAGGCGGTAACGACCTGGAAAGATTGGGAAAGACTTCTGTTATTATGCAATTTTGCTGTAATGACCCGTCCGGGCTATGATGATATGAGACTTAATGAAATTCTGCCGAAAGAATTCGCAGAAAAATTTACCTATGATGAAAAAAATGACGGATTTAATGGCCCGACAGGACATACCATATATTTCCGTCATGTGAGTTTTCTGGATATTTCGTCGTCGCGAATGAGAGAAATGGTTAGAGAAGGAAAATCAATAAAGTATCTTGCACCGGATAAGGTCCGGCAATATATAACTAAAAATTCTCTATACAAAAAATTATGAGGAGAAATATATGACGTACAAATTTATTGAACTCGATATAAAAAATTATGTCGCGACAGTAACTTTGGCCAGACTGGACAGCCTGAATGCTTTAAGTATTGAATTGGCTAATGAGATTACTGATATTTTTAAAAAACTTGGAACAATGGAAGAGGTAAGAGCAATTATTCTGCAAAGTAAGGCCAGAATCTTTTGTGCCGGTCTTGATTTGAAAGACGCTGCTTCAGGCTTTGGTGACTCCGCAAAGGGCGTTTTTAACGCCATCAAGAGAATCCAGCCGTTGTTCGATTGCTGCAATGTGATTGAGGAATGTCCTAAACCTGTAATAGCCGCTGTACATGGTAAATGTATCGGTGGCGGGCTTGATATGATTGCTGCCTGCGATATACGCATATGTACCGAAGATGCAGTTTTCAGTCTAAAGGAAGCAAACATTGGATTAGTTGCCGATATGGGTGTATTGCAGAGACTTCCACTGATAGTCGGGCATGGTTTTGCAAGAGAGATGGCTTATACGGCAGGTAATTATCCGGCGCGCAAAGCCGAAAAGATGGGGTTGGTCAGTGATGTTTATGCGAACAAAGAGGAACTTTTGGAGGCTGCGCAGCAATTGGCAAGTGAGATAGCTGCAAACGCTCCGCTGGCCATACAAAGTACCAAAGAAGTTCTTAATTTCAGTCGTTATACAAATGTCAGCGAAGGCATGGCGTTTGCTGTACAAAAAAATATGTTTTTAATTACAACTGATGATATGAAAGAAGCTATTATCGCTTTTCTGGAGAAAAGGAAACCGGATTTTAAGGGTAAATGAACATTCCGTATTAAAAGAAGACTATTGAAAACTTTAAATAAAAGCGGCGCTCCTCAACTGAGGAGCAGTCCGAATCGGCGCGTTTGGGAAACGCGCCCTACCACGCCGTATTGTTATTAAAATATTAGGAAAAAGTTCGGATAGTAATTGTTATATCTTAATATGTTTATAAGATAACTTGGTTTAGGGAAACTGCAC
>LNQE01001259.1_pt1 | contig 13165 bp, 9 predicted proteins | sample 603111 | NCBI WGS metagenome assembly LNQE01 (sample SAMN04260313, study PRJNA301899) | hydrocarbon metagenome | isolation source: hydrocarbon-contaminated ditch | place: Germany: Bremen | collected 1998
GCAGGGGGAGGCAGGCCGCCCGCCTGCTCCGGTTCAGGATCGTGAGGGTGTTTGCTGGCGCAAGGCGCAGGGCATGGTCGAAGGCGCTGTCCCCTGCGCCGATGACGGCGACGTGCATCCCCCGGGCCCGGAGAAGCGGGAGGACGGAGTACCAGACATATCCGGCAGCGGCGTCGGGCACGGCAGGAGCCTCCAGACGCCGGGGGCGCGTGCCCGAGGCGACCACTGCAGAGGATGCCTGCGCCTCTCCGCGCTCCGTCGCAATCCGGAATGTTCCCTCCGTATACTCGAGTTTTGTGACGTTCTCGTGCCGGATCTCGACTCCCGCGGCCGCGAGCTGCCCGGCAAAGAGCGCCGCAAGGGTGCTTCCCGGAATCCCGCCCGGGAAGCCGGGATAGTTCTCCACCAGGTTCGCCTCCCGGAGGAGTCCTCCGGCGGCGTCCCTCTCGTACAGGATCGCCTCGATGCCGTACCGGGCGAGCTGGACGGCCGCCGCGATCCCGGCCGGCCCGGCCCCGATGATGCAGGCTTCAGCGGTTCGCATGCCCGCCCCCTCCCAGTGCGGCGAGCAGCGTTTCGGCGAGGACGGGCACGGCAAAGCCGTGGGACGCGCTCGTGAGCGTCGCCCGGTGCATCCTCTCCGCAGGCGCCGCGCAGCCGTCGATCGGCAGAAAGACCGCATAGCCTCTCACAAAGGCGGACCGTGCGGTCGTCTCGCAGCAGAGATGGGTCATGACCCCGGTGATGACGACCTGCCGCACGCCTGCCGCCTGCAGCACCGCCTCGAGCTCCGTCCCGTAAAAGGCATCGTACTGCGATTTTTCCATGACGATCGCCGCAGGATCGCTGAGTTCGGAGATGATCTCGCTTCCCGGATCGTCCCGGGTCAGCGCCGTTCCCCACCAGGCATGCATCAGGCCGCCCCCCTCCCCGTCGTCCAGGTGCCGGGTCAGTATGATCGGACGGCTTCTCGCGAGAAAGCCGTCCATCAGCGCCCTGACGTTCCTGACGATCGCCGGCGCCGCGGGAATGTACGCAGGGGAGCGGCGGTCCAGGAAGTACCCCTGCATATCGATGACGAGCAGCGCGGATTGCCCGGGGAGAAAGCGGATACCCGTTCGCGCCCGGCAGTCCCGGAGCATCTCCACGGCCCGCTCGCGGAGGGTTGCCGCGGTGAAGTACGCCTCTTTCGTCGTCGTGATCAGTCTTTCCGCCGCCGCGCAATAACCGTGCCGATTCCTGCTGGCACCGCCGGATCAGTTCCCGATCCTGACGAGCATCTCCTCGAGCGTCGGATACCGGGACTCGATCCGCTCGATCGTCCCGCCCGATGCCGCGATCGCCCCGACGATCCGGTTCAGATCCCGCGTCTCCCGGGCAGTCGCCGTCCACTGCCCGTTGCTGCCGGCAGCCTCGATTGCAGGATCGAGGCGGGAGGCGTCGTCGATCCGGAAGTGGATCCAATAGGTGACCGAGCCGAACCGCTCGCGGAGTTCGTCCATGCTGCCGCAGGCGACGGCCTTCCCCCGGCGGAGGATCATCACGGCGTCGCAGATCTCCTCGACCTGGTAGAGGTTGTGGGCGGAGAAGACGACCGTCTTTCCCCGGCGCCGGAGGCCTTTGATGTACTCGATGACGAACCGCGAGGTCATGGGATCGAGCCCGGAGGTCGGTTCGTCGTATATGAGGAGGGACGGGTCGTGGATGAGCGACCGGGCGATCGCCACCTTTCTCTTCATGCCCTTTGAGAGCTCTCCGAGCTTCTTCCCATCCGCCTCAAGGGCCAGGGATGCAAGCAGCCTTTCCCGCCTCTCCGCGATGGCCGCGGCAGGAAGCCCGTAGATCTCCCCGAAGAAGGCCAGGTAGGACTCGGCCGTCATCGTCTCGTACAGCCGGGACTCTTCGGGGAGGTATCCGAGCGTCTGCCGGAGGAGGAGGGGTTTCTGGACTGCGTCGATGCCGTCGATCGCGAGGCTGCCGGACGTCGGGGCGATCAGCCCTGCCAGTATCTTGAGGAGCGTGGTCTTCCCCGCCCCGTTGTGCCCGATAACGCCGAATATCTGACCGTTATCGATATCCAGGCTCACGTCGTCGAGCGCGGGAAAACTGCCGTATACCTTCCGGAGCGAGCGGGCGGCGATCATGCAGTATGTTGATAGACCCTAGGGCTCTTATAATTTATCGTACAACAAACCAATCCGAAATAAGGCCGCGATATCATGGATACGCTCTCCTCGATCTGGATCGTCTCCCGGTGGGAGGTGAAGCGGACGCTGGCGACGATGAGCAGGAACGTCCTGCCCGCAGCGGCCGCACTCCTCCTGCTCCTCTTTGCAGTGACCGGGTTTGCCGCGGAGAGCGGGATGCATCTGCAGGACGGCATGTACCGGATCGGCGCCGACGATCCCGACGTGCTTGCGATCGTCGCCCCCGATGCACGGTTCGATGCAACAATCGGCGATGCCGCAGCACTCCGGAGGGATCGCGCCGCCTACGATGTCGTGGTGCTGCGGGGCGAAGTCTATGCCGCAGATACCGCCAAGGGCCGCTCCGCGCTCCGGGCGCTTGAGCAGGATTACGAACGGTATGTCTCCCGTGTCCTCTCCGGTCAGGAGGATCTCTATGCGGCCTATCCGCTCTGGATCGATCTCCAGTACGTGAAGAGCGAACTCGACTTCGACGCGACCGAGAGCGGGATCATGGTCGGCGGCCTGCCGGATCCGCATACCCTCCCGCTCCCGGAAGGCCCGGTGGAGGAGGTGCCGCCGCCCGTCGCCGGGCCGGACCTCTCCATGGAGGAGCTCAGGCAGGGCCTGATCCGTGACGCTGCAGGCGATCATCCCCTCTCCCGATACGCGGACGTCCTCTCTCCCGATGGCGGGACGCGCTCGCTCATGGTTCCGTCCCGCCTCACCCCGTCCCTGCCGTTCGATTCGATCGTCCTGGTCTTCGTCTTCATCTTCCCGCTCTACTTCACCTCCCAGTTCTTCATGATGAGCATCATGAATGAGCGGATCGGACGGCGCGGGGAGGCGCTCCTCTCGTCCCCGATACGCCCCTGGACGATCATCGCCGGGAAGGCCGCCCCGTACTTCGCGGTCATGCTCCTGATCGCCGCTCTCATCACCGCCGCAAACGGCGCACCCCAGACGATCCTCCTCCCGCTCTTCCCGGTCATCCTCTTCTTCCTGGCAAATGCCCTGATCATCGGCATGGTGTCACGCAGCTTCAAGGAGCTCTCGTTTCTCTCCATCTTCTTCTCGACGATCGCAACCTCATACCTCTTCTTCCCGACCGTCTTTGCCGGCGTCCACGTGGTGAGCCTGGTCTCGCCCCTCACGCTCGTCATCCTCGCGCTGCAGGGGGAGGGGTTCACGCTCGCCGAGTACGTTTACTCGACATCGCTCTTCTTCGCAACGGCTGCGGTCCTCTTCTATGCCGGGGTGGTGAACTTCAACGAAGAGAGGCTCTTTGGCCATCTGCCCCTTCGATCGACGCTTGTCGGGTTCGTATCATCCGGCATCTCGCGGGCGCGCCCGTATTGCTCGCTCTTCGCTCTCGGCGGCCTCTCTGTCCCCTTCGTCTTCATGGCCCAGATGATGAGCCTCGTTCTCCTCTTCAACCTGCCCGCACCCCTCTCGCTCGTCCTCCTGCTCCTCGCGGCGGCGTTCATCGAGGAGTTCGCGAAGTCCGTCGGGATCTACGCCCTCTTTTCCAGCCGTCCCGGATTTTTCACGCCGGGGACGATGCTGTGCGCGTCGTTCGCCGTCGCACTCGGTTTCCTGCTCGCCGAGAAGATCCTCCTCCTGGCCACGCTCTCCCAGATCACGGAGTCGATCTTTGGAAGCATCCTCTTTTTAGGGCTTCACCTCCTCTGGATGCCGCTGCTCCTGCATGCTGCCGGCGTGCTGCTGGTCTCGGCCGCACTGAAGGCGGGAGGACCGCGGGCTTACGGTATCGGGCTCGTCGCCGCGAGCACCGTGCACTGCCTCTATAATATCGCCGTTATATCGGGGTGGATCCTGTGAATATCAGGCATGTCGGCATCATCGCAAAGAAGGAGCTGCGGGGGCTCGGGCATGAGCGGACAATCGTCTTTGCCATCCTCCTGCAGCTCTTCATCGCCATGTTCTCCTCCTTCCTGATGGTGGGGCTCGCCTCCATGTACGATCCGGAGATGGCGGCCGGCTATTCCCGCGCCCGCTACAGCATCGGCTACGCGGGCGCAGACTCGCCGCTCGTCGACGAGTTTTCGAAGAGGAGGGATCTCCAGCTCTACCGGATGGATCTCTCCGAGGCCGTGGCGGCGCTCAGGGAGAGGAAGGTCTCCGCCGTCATCTACGTGCCCGATACCCCGCCGGATGCAGAAGCGCCGATCGCAATCACCCTGTACACGCTGCAGAACGACCTGCAGTCAGGGATCATCAACATCAAGCTCCGGGAGCTCCTTCTCGGGTACGAGGCGAAGCTCCGCGAGATCCGGGCGGAACGGCTTGAGTCCTACCCGATCAGCCTGAACTTCCCGGAGGCGCAGAGGGGATCGGATTTCTTTGAGTTCGTCTACGGCCTGCTCATCCCGCTCCTGGTCTTCATGCCGGCGATCATCTCCGCGGCGCTGATCATCGATCTCATCACCGAGGAGCACCAGCGCGATACGCTTGCAACCCTCCTCTCGACGCCGGTCACCTTTCCCGAGCAGGTGTGGGGGAAGATCGCGGCCTGCACCGTGCTCGTCCCGGTGCAGGCTGCAGCGTGGCTGCTTCTCCTGATGGCAAACGGGATCGCGATCCGGCATGCCGGGGCGATCCTGCTCCTGGTCTCCGTGGGCGGGCTCTTTCTCATCCTCCTCGGCGCACTCCCGGCGCTCCACTACCGCGAGCGGACGGGTGCGCAGTTCATCTTCTCGACCGCCCTCGTCGTGGTCATCCTGGGCACAATCTCGCTCCCCGCCAACCCGCTCAACCTGATCGTCCTCCTCTCGGTCGGCGCCGCCGGAGCCTTGCACTGGATCGTCTTCTGCCTGGCGGTGCTCTGCACGCTCTGCCTCGCCGTCGCCGTCACCGGCTATGCCCGGCATATCGCCGGCGTCCTGCACGCGGAGGGGTGAGCGGGAGGCCGGGAGGTGTGCGCATGCACATCATATTGAAACCGGGCTGGGAAGCCGGATCATCGGCTTCTTTATCTGTGCAAGTGGCTGATCTCGGGCTCGAACACGGTTTCGCATGAGACCGCATGATGCCACAGGCCGCGGGCATACAGACGAGCATGGAAGCTGGAGCCTGTCGCTGATTTTCTGTGAAAATCGGGCCGGTTTCTGTAGATGGAGGGCTCTCAACGCTCATATCAATTCGCCCCCATGCACGGCTACTCCCCGGCGCTTCATCCGGGGGGAGGCGGCCTGCGGGGAGAGGGTCTCCCCCTCCCCCGGGCGGAAGCGATTGTTCCTGCGGTCCACTGTCCCGGGATAATCTGCGAAAACAGGGCACTGCGTATCTGTACAGAGTTAAAGATTTTCATCCATTGCGCCTGTAGCCCCAGCAGGGGCTTCATACGCGGTGCAATATGAATATTTTGCGGCGAACATCATCACCCCCCCCTCGTTCTGATTGCTTCTGGCCTTCGAGGGCTCATCTCGTTTCCTGCAAAAACGATCCGGTCCCCAAAAATAGGAGGCGGGGACACCCCCTTCCCTGTCTCCAACCCTGTCGGGATACACTCCGCAGTCCGGTGAGGCGAAGCAGCCGGGAGAGAACCGGCGCCGGGATACTGCTGCCCGGCAGACCGATCCCGGTTCCGGGTGAGGGGGGTTCACCGGCATAAACGTTTTATATCAGGCCGTCTGCGATCTGCGCCGAATCGGAAGGCCGCCGCCGGAACGCTCCATCAGCCGATATGGCTGAATCTCCTCTTCTAGCCCTATCTGCTGCCGATATGCCCTTTGCCCGGATGCGGCTTTTCCTCCGGGTGCAGGAAAGGTTTATATGTGGTGTTGCGATAGTCTGCCTGCTGATGCCTCACGTCCGCTACGTCACGGCGAAGTGTGCGGTCTGCGGCGAGCAGTGCCGCTACGCCGGGGGCGGCCCCGTGAGCGCGGTCGGGGCGCGGGATCTCGACACCCGGCCGCCCGAACCGCTCCGGTCCACCATCTACCGCTGGGTCCACCGCTGCCCGTCCTGCGGCTACTGCGCGCCTGATATGTCGCGGATGCATCCCCTCACGCCGGAGATCGTCCGCCATCCTGCTTATCGCGAGCAGCTCGAGGACAGGACGATTCCGGATCTTGCAAACAGTTTCCTCTGCTGGGCGATGATCCAGGAGCATGCCGGTATGCCGGCAAAGGCGGCATGGTCCTGCCTCCATGCAGCATGGGTCTGCGACGACCGGAGCAGGGATGCGGCCGCAGAGCACTGTCGGAGAAGGGCGATTGCGCTCCTCCGGCAGGCACGGGAGAGGGGGGTTCGGCTGGCGCCGCAGCGCGGGGCGGACGAGGCGATTCTGGTCGATCTTCTCCGCCGAACCGGCGAGTTCGAGGAGGCCCGCGCCCTTGCCGAAGAGTCGCTTGCAGAGCGGCCGGAACCGATGATCGCCGCGGCGCTCCGCCTGCAGCGGGCGCTGATCGCCCGGTCGGACAGGGGCTGCCATAGCCTTCTTGAGGTGCAGCGGATGAGGGGCACGCCGCCCCGCTAGCCTCCCCGGAGACGGTCAGTACCCGGAGAGCTCCGTCTGCACCGTGCCGCCGATGACGATCCCTGTTTCTGCCTTTCTGCTCCTGATCCCCGCCTTCCGGAGGTCGGCGGCGCTGCATAGCGGCCTCTCCTTCCTCGCCCTGATGATCCTGGCCGCACCCCGGGGGCCGATCCCGGGCACCCGGATCAGTTCATGGTAGGGCGCGGTGTTGATATCGACCGCACTCCTGCCTTCGGCCAGGAGCTCCTTTACGTCCCGGTTCAGGATTCGCCCCTCCACGTCAAAGGCCGCCCGGAGCTCGTCTTCTGTGAAGCGGTACTGCCTGAGGAGGAAGTCCGCCTGGTACCACCTCCTCGCCCGCCAGGCGGGGGTATCCTCCCGCCCTTCAAGCGGCGTTCCCGGAAGCGCCCGGAACGCCGAGTAGTAGATCCGGGCAGGGGCGACCGTCCGGTACTGATCGCAGACGCACCGGAAAATCTCGTCGTCGCGCTCGTCCGCGGCGCCCACGACGAGCTGGGTGGTATGGCGGCCGGGTTTTGCCTCAGAGACCCAGCGCTGCCGTTTCAGGATATCGTTTCGATAGTCCTTCACCCCGGCAATCAAGGACAGCCGGTCGTGGGAGGGTGCCTCCAGGTTGATGCTGATCCGGTCGGCCACCCGGGCGGCGTCTTCGATATCGGATCGTGCGGCACCGGGAAGGATCTTCAGGTGGAGGTAGCCGCAAAATCCCCTCTCCCTTAAGATCTCGCCCGTCTCCACGATCCCGTGCATCACGAGATCGACGTCGCGCGGGATGCCGGAGCTCAAAAAAAGCCCTCCTGCCCGCCCCTCGCGATGCAGGCGGAGGAATGTCTCCGCCAGCTCCGCAGGCGCAAACGCGTACCGCTCCCGCCGGAGGCGCAGGGCGCAGTAGCCGCAGTCATAGGAGCAGCCGCCGTGGAGCAGGACCTTGAACAGCGGTCCGCAGACGGCCGGCCGGCTGCTGCCGAGCGCGTCCGCACACTCTCCCGGGCTGCTGACGTCGTACCTGCTCGCAGAGGTGAGCGCGGCAAGCTTCCTCTCACGCTGTGACATCCGGTACCCCTCTGTTGCGAATACTGATAACGGCACGATCTGCGGGGTGAAAGTGAACCGGGAAAAGCCGTGGTCCGGGCATACGAGAGGGATCCTGCCTGCCTGTGCACACCATGGGTCTGCGGGCGGTGTTGCAGGGATATCCGCGTTGCGGCGAGCTGCAGATGCAGTACTATGAAACACCCATGAAGTCCCCACCGGGGGCTTCATACGCGGTTTTACATGAAAATCGTTGAATGTGGTGCTGATACCGTGGCTCCGGTCTTTCCCGGCGGCTGTCCCGCTCCAGTGGGCCGTGGGTGGCATCGCCCCCACGCCCGGGAAGGGGGAAGCCCCCTTGCAGCGATACCCGGTGGAAGTTCGTGCATGGGAGGGAAAACAGCCAGGATTGCATCTTATCCGGGATGCCTGTGCCCGGATCATCGGTTTTACCGGCTGCACCGGCGGCCTGCGGGGCTTCGTGTGCGTGCAGGTGGACAGGATGGCGGGGGCGCCGTCCGCGTTCATCCCGCAGGCTGCTGTCCTCCCCGGAACTCCTGCCGTTTCCATTGAAATCCCCCAAAATCCCGATTCGAGGGCATCGCATGAGGCATGGCGAATGCCCCCTCTTCTGCCGCGTGGGTTTCTTAAAAACTTCTTAAAATGACTATTTTTAACTTCGGAGCAATTTAATGCGGAATCCAATCATGTTATATAGGGTCAACATAAAAGTATGCCGGTAAGGAGATGACGATGACAACATTCTCGATAAAAGAGCAGGAGATTGCACATCGGATCGACTCCGATACTGTTATTGCGCAATGGAAGGACTGGAGGTGGCAGATAAAGCACGCAGTGCGGGACATTACCACGTTTGAGCGGCTGCTCGGGATTGAGTTTCCGGCTGGAGAGCGGGAGGAGCTTGAGAGGACGATCGAGACGTTTCCGCTCCGGGTCACGCCGTACTACCTCTCCCTGATCGATCCCGACGACTACCGAAACGATCCCGTCTTCATGCAGTGCTTCCCCTCGCCGCGCGAGCTGAACATGGACGAGAGCGACATGAGGGATCCCCTCGCCGAGGATTCGGACAGCCCGGCGGCCTGCATCACCCATCGGTATCCGGATCGGGTGCTCTTCCTTGTCAGCAACGTCTGCGCCATGTACTGCCGGCACTGCACCCGGAAACGGAGAGTGGGCGATGTGGATTCGATCCCGGATGAGCAGGAGATCCGTGCGGGGCTTGAGTACATCCGCGATACTCCTGCTATCAGGGACGTACTCGTCTCCGGAGGCGACCCGTTCATGCTCCCCGACGATCGCCTGGACTGGATCCTCACCGAGCTCGGAGATATCCCTCACGTCGAGGTGGTCAGGATCGGATCCCGGATGCCGGTCGTCCTCCCCTACCGGATCACGGAGGAGTTTGCTGCGATGCTTGCAAAGCACCATCCGCTCTGGGTCAATACGCACTTCAACCACCCGGCGGAGATCACCGCATCCTCACGCGTTGCGCTCCGGAGACTGGCGGATGCCGGCATACCGCTCGGCAACCAGACCGTCCTCCTCGCCGGCGTCAACGACTGCCCGCGGATCATGAAGACCCTGGTGCACAAACTCGTCATGAACCGCGTCCGGCCGTACTACCTCTACCAGTGCGATCTCTCGCAGGGGATATCGCACTTCCGGACGCCGGTGGCAAAAGGGGTCGAGATCATCGAGAACCTGATCGGGCATACGAGCGGATTTGCGGTCCCCACCTACGTCATCGACGCACCCGGCGGCGGCGGGAAGATCCCGGTGATGCCGACCTACCTCATCTCGTGGTCGGCGAACAAGGTCGTGCTGCGGAACTACGAGGGCGTCATCACCACCTACCAGGAGCCGGCGTCGTACGAGCCGCTCTTCTGCGACCGGCAGTGCGCCACCTGCAGGCTGCACCTGAAACTGGACGATGCCGACGAGTCGAAGGCGGTCGGGATCGCACGCCTCCTCTCAGACTACGACGAGACGATATCGCTCGTGCCAGAGAATACCGAGAGGATTGAGCGCAGGAATGACGGCTGACACCATCACGTCCATCGGCGGAAGCGTCGTCCAGCACGGGCCGTGCAATAACCGGATTTATGTGATAAGGCTCTCTCCCGGCGATCTTCCCGGCATTCTCGACCGGCTCGATGCCATGGCGCGGGAGAAAGGGTATGCGAAGATCTTCGCCAAGGTGCCGGCCTCCGTCCGGGAGCTGTTTCTCGCGCGGGGGTACCGGACGGAGGCCTGCGTTCCCGGTTTCTTCAGCGGCCGGGAGGACGGCCATTTCATGGCGGCGTATCCCGATCCCGCCCGGAGCAGGGCCGACGATGCCGCCATCAGGGAAGTGGTCGCCTCCGCCCGCTCGACGGCCGGCGAACGGAGGCTGTTTGCCCCTCCTCCCGGCTGCCGGGTCGATGCCGCCGCGCCGGAGGATGCGCCCGGCATCGCCGCCCTCTACCGGGAGGTCTTTGAGACCTACCCGTTCCCCATCCATGACGCAGGTTACATTGCACGGACGATGGAGGGGCATATCAGGTACTTCTGCATCCGCGGGGAGGGGCAAATCGTCGCGGCGGCGTCGGCTGAGATGGATGTCCGGGCAGAGAACGTCGAGATGACCGATTTTGCGACGCTCCCGGAGTTCCGGGGATACGGCCTCTCCAGGCTGCTCCTGCAGAGGATGGAGGAGTCGATGCGGGATGCGGGGATGCAGGTGGCCTACACCATCGCCCGGGCGCTGTCGTTTCCCATCAACCGGACCTTTGCCAGGGCCGGATACGCCTATGCGGGAACGCTGTTGAACAACACGAACATCTGCGGCTCGTTTGAGAGCATGAACGTCTGGTATAAGCCGCTCGTCCATCGCTGACGCCGGCCGCGGCGGACAGCGATGCCGCCTGAGCAGGCTGGCGCCCCGTATGCGATACATCTCTGCCCGCGATTCCGGTTCGAACGCCGCGATCGGCCTCGTCCCTGGAGAGGATATCCCGGGATCGCGGTTTTTTTATCCGCCTCCTCCGTGAGGACTGCCGGATCGCCTCTCAGGATCCGATGACGGGTGAGTGCGGGCTGGCCGCGCAGTCGATCCGCTCGGGTGTTCCGGAGACTCCCCCGCACATCCGGTGTGCAGCAGGCCGTTTTGCCTCCGGACCCCGGCCTGGCTCAGGATGATGATCCGGAAGCACGGCAGATGAACGATCTTTCCTATCTCCGGTATCAGCAGGTATAATACATCTGGACGGGTAGTTTCTTCATGCCCGGAGATCTCGTCTCGGCGACGCTCGAACGAATAGAAGCAGATAACGTCGAATTTTTGCGATTGCAGTTCTCTGACATCCAGGGTCAGCCAAAAAACGTTGCGATTCCCGCACACCAGGCCGAGAAGGCGCTGACAAGCGGCATCGGGTTCGACGGTTCCTCCATCGAGGGCTTTGCCCGGATTGAAGAGTCCGACATGCAGCTCATACCGGATCCCTCGACATACGTGATCCTCCCCTGGAAGCCGCGGGAGAATGCGGTTGCCCGCCTGATCTGTGATGTCTGCATGCCCGATGGCCGCCCCTTTGAGGGCGATCCCAGGTACGTCCTCAAGCGGGCCATGGAGGATGCCGCACGGGACGGCTTTGTCTTCAATACCGGCCCGGAGCTCGAGTTCTTCCTCTTCCGGATGATCGACGGGAAGCCGACCACGCAGTTCCAGGATGTCGGCGGCTACTTTGATCTTGCTCCGACCGATCTCGCCGAAACCGTCCGGAGGGATATCGTCATCGCCCTCACGCAGATGGGGTTCGAGATCGAGGCCTCCCACCACGAAGTGGCCGAGAGCCAGCACGAGATCGACTTCAAGTACAGCGACGCCCTCACAACGGCTGATAACGTGATCACCTTCAAGTACGCCGTCAAGACGCTGGCGCTCACGAACGGGCTGCATGCCAGCTTCATGGCAAAGCCCATCTACGGGATCGCCGGGAGCGGGATGCATACGAACTGCTCCCTTGCACGGGACGGTGCAAACGCCTTCTTCGATCCTGACGGACCGCGGCAGCTCTCGGAGACCTGCATGCACTTCATCGCCGGCCTGCTCAGGCACGTCCGTGCAATCACCCGGATAGCAAACCCCACCATCAACTCGTACAAGCGGCTGGTGCCCGGCTATGAAGCACCGTGCTACATCAGCTGGAGCGCCTCCAACCGCTCGGCCCTGATCCGTGTCCCGGCGGCGCGGGGCAACAGCACGCGCATCGAGTTCAGGAGCCCGGATCCCACCTGCAACCCCTACCTCGCCTTCGCCGCAATGCTTGCCGCCGGCATGGACGGTGTCAGGAACAGGCTCGACCCGCCGCCGAGCATCGATAAAAACATCTTCCTGATGAGCGAGGAGGAGCGGAGGAAGGAGGGCATCGATACGCTGCCCGGCGATCTGTATGAGGCCCATCAGGATCTGCTGGCCGACGATCTGATCTGCAGGACGCTTGGAAGCCACGTGGTCGACGGCCTGACCTGCGCCATGCAGATCGAGTGGGACTCGTACCGGACAGCGGTCCACCCCTGGGAGCTCGAACGCTACCTCCCGACATACTGACAGGATTTCCCGGAGGCCCGGCCGTACGGTATCCTCGTTCTATCGAGGGATTCGGGCGTCCCTCTCTTTTTGTCCGCTCGACAGGTCCATCTGCAGGATCCGGATGGCGAGGAGAGGATGCCGCCTGCGGGTTGCAGGCAGGGCTGAGATCGATCATCTGGGTGGGACAAAGGCGCAGGCATCCCTGATCCTGGTCTTTTTCGTGTTTTTTTCCGGCAGCCGCGCTTCAGTGCACGGTTTTCTCCGGATCTCTACTGGCGGCGGGCGATACCGCCCCCGGCCTACCGGATTGGCGGGCACTTTCACCCGGATCGGGCAAATTTCGCAGGAGTCCACATGAGTCCGGGGGCACAGGCATACAGCATGAACATGGACGGGGATGCTCACCACCCAGTTCATATAAAACGCCCATGAAGCCCCCGATGGGGCTACAGGCGCAACGGATGAAAATCCATGAGCTGTCTGGAGCATCACCGATTCGGCATCTCCTGGATCTCGCAGTATAGTGGACCGCAGGAACAATCGCTCCCGCCCGGGGGAGGGGGAGACCTCCTCCCCGAGAGCCGCCTCCCTCCGGGATGAAGCGCCGGTGGGAAGCCGTGTACGGGAGTGCAAGAAACCAAGTGGTGAGAGCCCTCTATTCCAGAAATCGGCTTGATTTTCATCTAAACCCTCATGCGCCGGGGATCGGCGCAAGCGCAGCTATGGACATCCCTTGCGTTCTGTGCCGACACCCCGGGTCCGGTTTCTCTCCTCTGGCTCTCCCGGGACAGTGGACCGAGAGGGCAATCGCCAGGGGGTGGGGACCGGGGA
>LNQE01000923.1_pt1 | contig 13140 bp, 7 predicted proteins | sample 603111 | NCBI WGS metagenome assembly LNQE01 (sample SAMN04260313, study PRJNA301899) | hydrocarbon metagenome | isolation source: hydrocarbon-contaminated ditch | place: Germany: Bremen | collected 1998
GGTGTCACCCGGCATGCGCCGGGTAGACTCCGTGACGGAGGTGGATATTGTAGGGGCTGCTCCCCCTGCATACCCAGGCATTCGCCGGGGTTCCCTGCCGGGCAGGCCTCGCAGTCCGGGAGTAGCAGGGCGCGTTCGGGAAACGCGCCGCACTGCTATAACACGCCCACCCCCTTAATCCCCCGCCAGCGGGGGACATGAAACAAATCATTTTCTCCCGGCAATACCCCCGTAAATGGACAACATACGGAGTATTTCGTTAACAAAGATAGACTTGACATGAAGCGAAAAAAGCATATAATCGCTTCATAATATGAAGCAATAAACGGTGGCAAATGACTCAGTATTTATGGAAGCGCCCGGATTGGACTCACTTCAGGTGGAAGAATGAAGACATTATTCTTGCGCTTGGTGAATGCCGGTTGCTGCAAGGAAAACTTTTGAGTAAAGTGGCCGATCTTGGATTCACCCTCGAAAACCAAGCCCAGCTTGAAATATTAACTGAGGAGACCTTAAAAACCGCCTTAATCGAAGGAGAGAACCTTAATGTTCAGACCGTTAGATCGTCGGTCGCAAGAAAACTCGGGCTCCCATCGGCAGGACTTAAGGTAGACCGTTACATCGACGGACTCGTCTCTATTCTTCTTGATGCCACAAAAAATCATGAAGGGCCTCTTACGCAGAAACGTCTCTTCGGCTGGCAAGCTGCACTTTTCCCGACGGGCTATTCCGGTATCCACAAAATCAGAGTAGGGAAATGGCGGGGGGATAAGCCCATGCGCGTTGTATCCGGTCCTGTCGGCCATGAAAAAATTCACTTTGAAGCTCCTCCCTTTGATCGCATACCCTTTGAAATAGGCAAGTTTCTTGAATGGTGGAAGATGAGCAGGGACAATGTAGAAGGATTGTTGCGCGCGGCCATTGCTCAATTCTGGTTTGTGACCATACATCCATTCGAGGATGGCAACGGCCGGATCGCTCGAGCTTTGACTGATATGGCCCTGTCCCAGGATGACCGGCAATCAATAAGGTATTATAGTCTTTCTTCTCAGATTATGGCAGAGCGGAATGCCTATTATAATGCTTTTGAATACTGTCAGAAGCATGATGGCGACATTACGGACTGGCTAAATTGGTTTCTCGGCTGTTTCTGCAGAGCCATCAAGGGTTCTGAAGACATGTTGGCAATAGTCCTTAATAAGGCCTCATTCTGGAAATCACATTCAAACGTTTCACTAACGGAGCGGCAACGTAAAGTTATCAACCGGTTGCTTGATGCAGGAAAGGGTGGTTTTACAGGCGGACTTACAACAAAAAAATATGTTTCTCTTGCCAAAGTCAGCAGAGCCACAGCCTTCAGGGAGATAGATCACCTTATAAAACTGGGAATCCTTAAACAGAATCCCGGCAGAGGCAGGAATGTAAGCTATGATTTGAATTGGGGCTAGATGTGAAACCCTATCCCCATTAATAGCCCCCCCTTCTGTTCATTTCTCCTAATAAAATAATAACATGCCAAACGTGTTTTAATATCCACGAACCAGTAAAAGTTTCTGTACGTTCTCGGGACAATAACGATTTTACAAGAATTATTGATTACTTAAAACTACTTTGACTTCCTTGTTGTGTTATGTTATTATTCCCACAATTAGACATGTTAATAATTGTACCCATTATGCGTGTCCCCCGCTGGCGGGGGATTAAGGGGGTGGATGCTTTTAAGGCAGTTATAATATTCATAAGTTACATCAACACTCTTTGTCCACCTCCGTCACTACGTGACACCTCCGCCAGCGGAGGATAGGGAAGGAAACATTGTATATATTTAATTGCCGAAGTAATAATTAAATAAGCAAAAAATTTGCACATTAGATTGTTCTTAATAAAGTGCAAAACAATTAAAGATGTAGTCGCTTTGGTGGAAATGCCCGTTTCCCCCAAAGAGTTAAGTTTAGTACTTTCTAATTAAAAGGAGGAAAGAATGAAGAAACTTTGGTTAGTTTTGTTGTCGCTGGGGCTGATTATGGCCTTCAGTGTGTCAGCCTTTGCGGTTGACGTGAAAGTCAGCGCCGAATATTATGCCGCTGGATTGTATTTAAATAAAGTCTCTGTAGATAGCGGTTATGATGATCAGCAAAAAAGAGAGTGGGAAGAACCTCCCAGCACAGCCTTCTATTTTCAGAGACTGCGCATGGGGGTGGATTTTATCGTGTCTCCCTGCCTGAAACTGGTCACCCGCTTTGACGCCATGGAAAGAATCTGGGGCGGCGCAAGATCATCGGGCTATGGTGGAAGGGATGACGACGATTATTACGAATTGTCTGCCAATTCCGCAGGCACCAGAGCGGAAAACGAAAACATCGCCTTCGATCTGGTCTACATCGATTACATTGCACCAGTCGGTCAGTTCAAGGTTGGCTATCAGCTTGATCGCGTTTGGGGAACAGTTTTCGGTGATAGAGCAAACGGAAATCCCGCCGGTCAGATTCAGTACTGGAAATCTTTCGGCCCAGCCACTCTTTTTGTCGGCTATGCCAAAGAAGTGGACAACAGTTGGAGTGCTGTCAGTGTCAATTACGGCATCAATGCGACAAGAACCGACAGAGACCTCGACTCTTACCGTTTAGGCGCCATCTACAATTTCAAGACTTCTCAAGTAATGGGTGAAACCGGTGTTTTGTTTACCTACGACCGTGATGCAACCTGCAGAGGTAAAGCATGCGATTCTTACATGTCAAATATTTACATAATTGACCCTTATGTTAAAGCCAAGATTGGGCCCGTCGCTTTGCAGGCGGAAGCACAATACTGGTTTGGCGACGCTAAGAAATTTGAGGGTTATGTGACAGGTGAACAGAACGTCAGCATCAGCGCATTATCAGTATATCTGGATGCGACCGCCAATTTCGGTATGTTTACTGTTGGTGGTTCCGCGGCTTACCTTTCCGGCGATGATTATGGCAGCGAAGATACAATTGGGGGTGGAATCAACACCGCAGGTCTTGACTGGAATCCCTGCTTGATTCTCTTCAATCAGGATTTGCTCTATTGGGTAGGTCCAATTACCGGTCACACCGTTTCAGTTGTTAACAATGAAATGTCAAATGCGTGGTTTGGTCAGTTAAGAGCCGGTGTAAAACCCACTCCTCAGTTGGATATTCTGTTGGCAGTTTCTTATGCGCAGGCCGACAAGAAGAATCGTAATCCTTACATTGACTATAATAGCACCTATCCCGGTGGCACTTATGGTACGGAAATTGACCTGACCGGTACTTACAAGATCACCAACAACCTGACCTATATGCTGGGCATTGGTTATCTATTCACCGGCGATAATTTCAAAGGTAAAGATCGTGCCGGAGAAGGCTATAAGATTCAGGATGACTTCATTGTCATCAACAAGCTGACTCTTACGTTCTAAAAGAGCAGGACGGCGCGTTTGGGAATAACCTAAAGGTCACACGACGCGCCCTACATGGTTGTAGGGACTGTTCCCCGAACAGTCCGAGAAATTTAAACCCCGGGAGGGCGGGCATCTTCCCGGGGTTTTTTATGCGGCGCGTTTGGGAAACGCACACTACACATTCACCTTTCACAATGCATATCCTCCGCTGGCGGAGGTGTCACGCAGTGACGGAGGTGGATGTTGTAGGGACTGCTCCCCGAGCAGTCCGCAACACTAGCACACTGAGGCTTGCTGGACGATGAACACCATGGCCACATGAACACTTCCACCCCCTTGATCCCCCGCCAGCGGGGGACATTATAATCTTGCAAGAGCGGTGACGTGACAATTGCCTTATCCTCCGCTGGCGGAGGTGTCCCGAAGGGACGGAGGTGGATGTTGTAGGGACTGCTCCCCCGGCATGCGCCGGGCAGGCCTCGCAGTTCGCAACATTAGTTCGTTGAATTTTGCATGCCGAATTATCCCCAGGAGTCCACGACATGTCGGGACGACGCGGGATTTGAGACTCAAATTTAAGGAATAGTCAATGCGGCGCGTTTGGGAAACGCACACTACACATTCACCTTTCACAATGCATATCCTCCGCTGGCGGAGGTGTCACGCAGTGACGGAGGTGGATGTTGTAGGGACTGCTCCCCGAGCAGTCCCTACAACATTAGCACGCTGAAGTTTGCGCAGACAAATTCATAAATAAGAACCCTTCTTAACCGGACATATTGCTACAAATTACAAAAGCTTAAATCACCTTGACTTTTTTGTCGTCTTATGTTAAATTTATATCAATAAAAATTTGCACATTAGGTTGTCACTTAATAAAGTGCAAAACAATTAAAGATGTAGTCGCTTTGGTGGAACACCCGTTGCCCGAAGCGGTAGTTTTTAGTATCTTCTAATTAAGGAGGAAAGAATGAAGAAATTTTGGTTAGTTTTGTTGTCACTAGGGCTAGTCATGGCCTTCAGTGTGTCAGCCTTCGCGGTTGACGTAAAGGTTAGCGGCGAGTACTATGCCGCTGGAATGTACTTAAACAAAACTACAGTAGCGGATCCTTTATGGTATAATGCAAGTTATCCGGATCCAAAGGCGCAACCTAGTTTTCGTGATAACCCCAGCACAGCTTTCTTTTTTCAGAGACTGCGTGTGGGCACGGATTTCATCGTATCTCCAAGTCTGAAACTGGTCACCCGTTTTGATGCGATGGAAAGAATCTGGGGCGGAGCGCGATCATCTTCGTCAACAACGGACATGTATTCGGCTGGGACCAGAGCAGAAAGTGAAAACATTGCCTTCGACCTGTGCTATATTGATTATACTTCACCCATCGGCAAGTTCATAGTCGGTTACGCCAGAGATTACAACTGGGGAACAATTTTTGGCAACAAAACCGGTACGGCTGGACCCTCCGCCGGCCAGATCGCTTATGTCGTTCCTGTCGGACCCGTCTACATTTCAGCTAACTATGTCAAGGAAACCGACAAGAGCTATAGCGCTGTAACGAGCGCTTCGACAACCGACCAGGACTACGACTCTTACCGGCTGGCCGTCACCTATAAACCACAGAATAAAAATTTTGAAGCTGGTCTTTTGTGGCTATATGAACGTGACGCAACCGGCAAACAAAGTGGTTTAACCCTATCTTCCGGTGCCGGCATTGAGCCTTATTTGCAGAATGCTCATGGGTTATCACCCTATTTCAAAGCTACAATTGGACCTGTATTCGTACAGGGCGAATTCGCGTGGGGATTTGGTGACGCGGCCAAATGGGAGGATGACTATACCGGTATGTCTAATATCAGCATTAACACCATTAGCGCCTTCCTTGATGCCACTGCTAATTTAGGTATGTTCTATTTTGGAGGTTCATTTGCATATCTGTCCGGCGATGATCCCGACACCAACGATAAACTGGAGGGCAGCGGTAATCTTCTGGCTGTCAATACCGGCGGCTTGGATTGGAATCCCTGTTTGATTATGTTCAACAATGACATTACCTACTGGGTAGGCGGAATAAAAGGCAATGGATTCTGGCCAGCCAATTCCTATACCGAAGTGGGCGGCAAAATGACCAATGCCTGGTTCTTCCAGGGAAGAGTTGGTGTAAAACCGACACCGCAGTGGGATATCATGCTGACACTTTCTTACGCAACAGCGGACAAGAAGCCGGGACATTATTATTATCCACCTCCTCAGCTATATCATAACAACAACACCAACGGCACCTATGGAACAGAAATTGATGTCACCGCCACTTATAAAATCACCAACAACCTGACCTATATGCTGGGCGCAGGTTATCTCTTCACCGGTGATTATTACAAAGGTTTCGAAGCTGCTTATAGTGAAAGTAAAATTGTTGACGACTACATGCTGATCAACAAGCTGACTCTCAGCTTCTAAAAAAATCTGGCCTGATTACAGACCGGACGTAACATTAAACCAAACCCCGGAAGGATGCAAATCCTCCCGGGGTTTAAATTTTTAAGTGCTGGTATCGTGTTCCGTAAATAAATTATCATATCGACTGAAGGCGAAAAATGTCGTTCCATATCCTCCGCTGGCGGAGGTGTCCCATCGGGACGGAGGTGGACAAAGAGTGTTGATGTAACTTATGAATATTATAACTGCCTTAAAAACATCCACCCCCTTAATCCCCCGCCAGCGGGGGACATTATAATCTTGCAAAAGCGGTGACGTGACAATTGCCTTATCCTCCGCTGGCGGAGGTGTCCCGAAGGGACGGAGGTGGACAAAACACTTATACTTATGTCTATTAAATTGTCTGATAATTACAACTATAATAAAAATCTACAACCGTTCGCTAATCGATTAAGAAAAAATTTAACAAAGGCAGAAGCCTGCCTATGGAAATATGCATTAAGAGCTAAAAAGTTAAAAGGCTATCAGTTCAGACGACAACGTCCGGTTTTACAGTACATTGCGGATTTTTTCTGCAAAGAATTAATGTTGATTATTGAGGTTGATGGAATTACTCATGATAATGAATTTTCACATACCAAAGATATTCAGCGTGAGGAGCAGCTTGCGCGGGCTGGATTTAAAATAGTTAGACTTACTGATGAAGAAGTTTTAAATAACATGGGTGGTGTGCTATTAAGACTGGAAGAAGTTATTTATGACATGGAAACATCCACCCCCTTAATCCCCCGCCAGCGGGGGACATTATAATCTTGCAAAAGCGGTGACGTGACAATTGCCTTATCCTCCGCTGGCGGAGGTGTCCCGAAGGGACGGAGGTGGACAAAGAGTGTTGATGTAACTTATGAATATTATAACTGCCTTAAAAACATCCACCCCCTTGATCCCCCGCCAGCGGGGGACATTATAATCTTGCAAAAGCGGTGACGTGACAATTGCCTTATCCTCCGCTGGCGGAGGTGTCCCGAAGGGACGGAGGTGGACAAAGAGTATTGATGTAACTTATGAATATTATAACTGCCTTAAAAACATCCACCCCCTTGATCCCCCGCCAGCGGGGGACATAAAATATCCTCAGCTGGCGCTGAGTCGGGCGAAATTCCGAGAGGCTTTAGTCCGGCGTATGCCTGGAGAGGTGTCCCGATGCAAAATCGGGACGGAGGTGGATATTGTAGGGACCCCGATTCTATCGGGGCCCGAATTAACGACACGTTCAGAGACCACGCCCTCCTCTCTATCAAGGTTTCCGATATTTCACAGCTTTTTCTCTAGACACAAACTGTTAATGATGATAATTCCTCGCCAGGAAGTTATGCGGGATTTTTCTTTAAATATTACTTATTCACAGAAAATCAATGACTAAAGAGAAAAAAATATTAACCGGTTCAGATAAAATCATCGGGGTCATCATCCTGGTATGTTTTTTTTCATCGGGCATATCGGGATTAATTTATCAGATTCTCTGGACAAAGATGATAGTCAAGGTTATCGGCGGCGCACCTTACGCAATAAGCATTATTCTGACAGTTTTTATGGGCGGGCTCGGACTGGGCGCCTATCTGGTCAGCAAATACATTGATCGGATTAAAGAAACCGGCAAATTATTAAGAACGTATGGTATTTTAGAAGTAGCCATTGGTATTTATGCAGGCGTGGTCCCCTTTCTTCTGAAAGGCTTTCTGCCTCTGTACAGTGTTCTTTATAATCAACTTTACCATCATTATGTTATTTACAATTTGCTGACATTTCTGGGCGTCTTTATCATTTTGTGTATTCCGGTCATTTGCATGGGCGCGACTCTGCCCATTTTATGCCAGTTTTATGTCAGCAGTTTATCCCACCTGGGCACTCACGTTGGACGACTCTACGGGCTCAACACGATCGGCGCCGCTGTCGGAGCACTGCTATGCGGATTCTGGCTGATAGAACTTCTTGGAGTTACCTATACACTTATTTTTGCCGTGACGATTAACTGCATTATCGGTGTTTTCTGCTGGTTCATCAGTTCAAAGTTGTCAAACAATTATCCTGTTTCAAAAGAAAAAACAGCGGAAAAAGTTTCCAGAAAAATTTCGGTTCCCCAAAAATCATTGCCGGATTACGACAAGCCCGGCATCGAACAGAAATCTTCCCTCATACTTAATGGAGCGCTGGCTATTTTTGCGGTATCCGGCTTTTGTGCTATGGCCTATGAAGTAATATGGACAAAGTTATTAGGCCTGATTGTCGGCCCGACTACGTATTCCTTCACCATAGTTCTGTTTACGTTCATCCTTGGGCTTGGTTTAGGCAGTATAATCTTCGGTTGGCTTGCCGATAAAGTCAAAACACCGATCTGGCTTCTGATTGCCACACAAGTGGCTTCAGCCTTATTTGTTTTAATCATCAGTCAATTACTCGGAAACAGCCAGCTCTTTTTTGCCAAAATGATTTTCACCTTTCAAAACCATTTTGCACTACTGAGTTTGACTAAAGCCGCTATCCTGTTCCTCTTTATGATTCTGCCGACACTCTGCCTCGGCGCCACATTTCCACTTGTGGGGAAAATCTACACGCAGTCGGTCTCGACAGTAGGAAGTTCTCTTGGTTTTGCTTACATGGTCAATACCGTGGGCGCTGTTCTGGGCTCATTCTGCGCCGGGTTTGTGCTCATTCCACTGATCGGTAAAGAAAATGGATTGAGTTTTGTTATTGGTTTGCAGCTTCTTATTCCTCTTGTTGTCGCATCAATCATTATTGTGAAAAACAGGGAAAGTACATTTAAAAGGTCTTTCCTGATTGCAGTAGCAATTGCGGGATTGGTTCTTTGTCTTTTTCTGCCTGTCTGGAATCGTCACGACCTTGCCCACGGCAGGTATCATCGTTTTGAATATTTCAAAAAAGTCCTAACGGAGAATGGATGGTGGAAATCCCTTCTCTATGGTTCCAGAATAATGAATAGCCTTTCTTCCGGCGAACTCGTGTATTATGGTGACGGTATCGGTGGTTTTACTACTGTAACAAAATATATTAATGCACTGGGTAGAGCAGATTATACATTGAGCAATAGCGGGAAAGCGGACGCTTCTTCATTTGCGGATATGCCGACGCAAACACTTACGGCACACTTTCCCATGCTTATTCATCCCAATCCCAAAACGGTCATGGTATTAGGCCTGGCCAGCGGCATAACGTCCGGTGAAGTTCTGCATTATCCCGTGGAAAAACTGGACATACTGGAAATCAGCAATGAAGTCGTGGTCGCCAGCAATTTTTTTCGTCCGTGGAATAACAATGTTCTTTCCGATCCCCGGTCAAAACTGATTGTTCAGGACGGCCGGGCACATCTGCAATTGACGAATCAAAAATACGATGTAATCATTTCAGAGCCATCAAATCCATGGATGGCCGGTTTGTCAGCTTTGTTTACCTGTGATTTTTTCTCGCTCGCTAAAGATAGATTGAACAACGAAGGCATCTTCGCTCAATTTATACACGGATATCAGATGGATTGGCCGACCTTTGCCCTTGTCGGCAGAACTTTTGCGCAAGTGTTTCCCAACAATCTACTCGTTACGACAAACCTCGGTACTGATTATATTATGGTCGGCTATAAAGGTAAAAGCCATACAAAGGCGCTGTCACATGCAGATCATAAAATGGAGTACATCCGTAAATTTAAGAATTTAGAACTAAGCGACCCCAAGCTGCTCTACATGTTTATTGTCTCTGAAGATATGCAAAGGTTATTCGGTGACGGTGAAATTAATTCAGACGCAACACCTATGCTGGAATATATGGCTCCTAAAGTCATGTATGCCGATGACCCTATGATTCATAAAAATATTCTGGCGAATGCGTGGATCAGCCCTGATATAGAAAAAACATTCAATGAGATCATCAATAACGTCGATCAACAACTCAACTTTCTTGCTTACACAATTTCGGTCCACCTGGAAACACATAACATTGTTTGCCCTGCAGGAGCGACTCCGGCGCAAAAAGAACGTTTTTTAAGTCTTGTTGACAAATACTGTGCCGAAAATATTATCACTGAACCTTTTACCAGTGATGAAGTTAATAAAAGATGCATTGAAACTCAGATAGAAAAAGTTAAAAAAAATATCGATCGTATGCCGGACAAAGCACTTTCCTATAGGTTTCTGGCAAATCAATATCAGGCCAAAGGCGATTGGGATAACTCCGTAATATATTATACCAAAGCATCACAAATAAACCCGGATAATGCTTTTATACATGAAGGACTAGCCGCATCCTTTTGTCATCAGGGCAGGATAGAGAAGTGCATTGCCGAATACCGCGAAGCCTTACGCTTAATCCCTGATTTAGGAACATCGCTGAATAATCTAAGTTGGATACTGGCAACAACCCGGGACGAAAAATATCGAAACGGGGTTGAAGCCGTCAAATTAGCGGAACAGGTTTGTAGACAGACTGATTTTCAGAACCCTTTTGCTCTTGATACCCTGGCAGCAGCATATGCCGCCGCAGGCAGGTATACCGATGCAGTAGAAACTGCTGAAAAAGCTCTCCTGCTCGTGCCCGAATCTGTAAAACAAAGTAAATTAGCCAGGGAAATTTACGATAGACTGCTTTTATATAAATCAGAAAAAGCTTATGTAGTGCCACCATCCTGAAAGTCCGTGAACTAGTGTAGTGTCTCATAAATAATATCCATAAAATATGTCATATATCATTTCGAAGTCCCGCAACTTGCCCGGAGCATTTCGGGTATGCGGGATCATACTCCGCGAGAAATCTTAATGATCGCAGAATATGCAAGATATCTCCCGTTGGTCGATATGACAAGGTTTCATTAAGACTCTAAATTTAATAACTATCTCATTCGCCTACAAAAGTCATTGACAAAATCAGCAACTTAATGTTAACCAAATAACATTGTTGTTCTTATTTATAAACAACAAAACAAATGTTGCGAAAGTCGCTTTTGGAAAATGCCCGTTTTTTGAAAGCGGAAAGTATTAACTAACTTTTTTTAAAGGAGAAAAGAATGAAGAAATTTTGGTTAATTTTGTTGTCACTGGGGCTGGTCATGGCCTTCAGTGCGTCAGCCTTCGCGGTTGACGTAAAAGTCAGCGGTGAATATTATGCCGCTGGTATGTATCTAAATAAAGTACACTTGAAACATAGCAAAGGTGGAGCAGATTATACAAATCCCAGCACCGCTTTCTATTTCCAGAGGCTGCGCGTCGGCACGGACTTTATCGTATCTCCCTGTCTGAAACTGGTCACCCGTTTTGACGCCATGGAAAGAATCTGGGGCGGTCAGAGATCAGGATACGGTGGAAAAGATGATGATGATGATTATGATCCCAGATCAGCAGGCACCAGAGCTGAAAATGAAAACATCGCCTTTGACCTGGTCTATATTGATTACACAGCGCCCATTGGCCAGTTCCGTGTTGGTTATCAGAAAGAATCCACCTGGGGAACAATCTTCGGTAATAACGGCGAAGCAACTCCCACCGGTCAGATTAGATACGATAACACTTTCGGAGCATTCTCTGTTGTAGCGATGATCGCTAAAATGACTGACTACAGTTATAGCGCTGTTACCAGTGCCTCATCGACCGATCAGGATTACGACTCTTATCGGGTTGGTGGCGTTTATAAATTCAAGAATGACAAAGTCAACGGCGAAGCCGGCGTTCTTTTGATCTACGGCCGTGATGCAACAAACAAGCCTGGTTCTGATTATATAACAAGAGCCTACACCGTGAATCCCTATTTTAAAACAGCGATTGGACCGGTAGCTCTGCAGGGCGAAGGTTTTTATACGTTTGGTGATGCCGAGGATTATGAATCCCCTACCTCTACCGATGTAAAAATTGATGCATGGAGAGTTTTCCTGGATGCCGCTGCCAAGTTCGGCATTGCTAATGTAGGCGGTTCTTTTGCATGGCTTTCCGGTGATGATCCCGGTACCAGCGATAGCCTTGAAGGTTACAGCAGCGCCGGTGTAGACTGGAATCCCTGCCTGATTATGTTCAACAATGATGTTATAGGTTACTGGATAGGCGGCCTTTCTGGTTTCAAACCTGCTAATCTTGCCGGCCCGATGAGCAATGCCTGGTTTGCTCAGGGAAGAGTTGGTGTACAGCCTACTCCTCAGTCTAACGTAATGATGTCTGTATCATGGGCAAAGGCTGACAAGGCTCCTATGACCACCAGCAAAGGTCCTACTCCCGGTACGACCTACGGTTGGGAAGTCGACCTTGTCGGTACCTACAAGATTACCAATAACCTGACCTATATGCTGGGTGCCGGTTACCTGTTTACCGGTGACATTTTTAAGGGTTGTGATAATCCCGGTAATGCTCATGAAATTACCAATAATTATATGTTCATCAACAAGCTGACTCTTACTTTCTAAGACTTAAGCGAACGTTTGTTTAAACTTTTAATTAAACCCCGGGAGGACGGGCACCCTCCCGGGGTTTCTATTTTCTCCCTCTAAAATTATTATTTACAAAACATAAAAAATGTATTATGCCTTTTTTGGCTTATACATTATTGTATTCATAATTTGGGAAGATGTTGAAAATAATTTAGAGTTGAAGAACTATCATTTGAAAATGTTAGTTTAGAATATACTTAAATTAAGGAGGAAAGAATGAAGAAATTTTGGTTAATTTTGTTGTCGCTGGGGCTGATCATGGCCTTCAGTGTGTCAGCCTTCGCGGTTGACATTAAGGTTAGCGGTGAATATTACGCCGCCGGAATGTACTTAAATAAAACAAATGTAAACGATACGGAAGCAAAAGGTGCTTATGAGGGATTGAGTACAGCTTTTTTTTATCAGAGATTACGTGTCGGAACAGATTTTATCGTCTCTCCGGGATTAAAGCTGGTCACCCGCTTTGACGCCATGGAACGAATCTGGGGCGGTGCGAGAAGCAATCCCGGATACGGCGGCGCTTTGAGCTCGGTTTCGGCAAAAGATTCCTACGAGACCGCTGCTGAAAACCAGAACATTGCGATTGACTGGGTTTATATTAATTACGTATCACCTATTGGCAAATTTGATGTCGGTATTATGAATGACGGCAGTACCGGGACTATTTTCGGCAACAGTCTTGCGCCTGCTGCAAGAATCAAGTATTCTTATACTATTGCTCCCTTCACAATTAATGCCGCCTATACAAAAGTGAAAGATCAGAGCTATTCGGCAGTCACTACTGGGACAGATTTTACAGACGGAGATAATGACAAGTACGGT
>LNQE01001627.1_pt1 | contig 13104 bp, 11 predicted proteins | sample 603111 | NCBI WGS metagenome assembly LNQE01 (sample SAMN04260313, study PRJNA301899) | hydrocarbon metagenome | isolation source: hydrocarbon-contaminated ditch | place: Germany: Bremen | collected 1998
CCCCTCCCGCCATTATACTCCCATAACCACCCGGTTGGGTTGTTCTCCGAGGTGTCCGTGAAATGGACCGCCAGAGGCGAAGTCCCGGAGGTTGGATCAGCGGTGAAGTTTGCTACCGGCGGGAGCGGGATTGTGGTGACCGTAATATATCCTGGTCGGGATTTTGTCGTGCTGCCGAGGGCATTGGATGCAGTGAGGTTGACTGTGTAGATACCTGGGGACGAATAGACATGCAGGGGATTCCTCGCAGTCGACGTGGTCCCATCTCCAAACTCCCAGTACCACCCCGTGGGGTATCCTGTCGAGAGATCCCGGAACCTGACGGGGAGGGGTGCAAGACCTGCCGTGGTATTTGCATCGAAGTCGGCGGTCGGGATGCGTGGCGGTTCCGGAGAATCGAGGAGTGCAGCAATGAACCCTCCCTGTCCCCGTGGCGAGAAGAGGCTCGGGTAGGGATCAACGGTGGGGAAGTTCATCGACCGGGTCTGGCCGACAATATACGCACCCCCGAGACCATCAGAAGCGATTGCATTGGCCTGGTCGAGATCAACCCCGCCAAGATACGTCAGGTATGCCGGGACAGACTGGCCGGGGATGAACTTAGCAACGAATGCATCATAGTCTCCCCCGCCATACGCAGGCTGGTATCCGCCAACAACCGGCATATTGCGGGAATTCGTCAGACCCGCAATGTAGACCGATCCTGCAGGATCCACGCTGATACCCCTGGCTTCGTCCCATCCTGAACCCCCGATAAGGGTTGAGTATTCAAGTGCCGTGCCGGACGGGTTGAAGCGGGTGTAAAATACATCGATGATACCCTGGAAGGTTCCCTGGTAGGGCGATTCCAGGGGGAAATTCCGTGACTGGGTATATCCTGTCAGATGGACCGAACCGGAGGAATCGACCGCAACTGCTTTCCCCATATCCCTGGATGTCCCGCCGAGGAATGTGGAGTACACAAACGAGTCACCGATCGGTGAAACTTTGGTGAGGAAGGTATCTCCCGACCCGCCGTACGTGGAATCGTAGGCATTCACAACAGGGAAATTGCTCGAAAATGTCTCCCCGGTCACATAACAGTTCCCGGCCGGATCAACCGCGATGCCATACCCGGTGTTGAATACGGAACCCCCGATATAGACCGAATATACCAGTTCAGTTCCTTCACGGTTGATCTTGACAGCGTACGCATCGTATACGCCGGTCAGTGATGTCCGCTGGTACCTGCTGATCACCGGGAACGGGTCAGAGCTGGTACTACCGGTTATGTACGCATTCTTCTGTCCGTCAATTGCGATAGCATTCCCATAATCGTCCCCTGTCCCTCCGACGTAGGTGGAATATACCAGGGATGACCCGCTCCTGTCGAGTTTGGAGACGAACGCATCGTTCATCCCCGCCAGTGAGCTCTGGATCGGTCCGGTAACAGGAAAATCAGGGGAATTGGTCGTTCCGACAAGGTAAGCGTACCCCTCGTCATCAACCGCAATGCCATTTGCCCCATCGTCACCGCTGCCGCCGATGTACGTGATAAAAATGGGTATCGTGCCATCTTCATTGATCTTGATAACAATGACATCAGTTCCCCCGTTATTCGCTCCTACAGCACCTTCAATGACAGAATACGGTGCAGGGAATGATTTTCCGGCGACATAGGCATTCCTGAACTGATCGACCGCGACACCGTATGCGTTCGCCATCCCGACACCCCGCAGGTAGAGGCCGTATTTCATGACCGGGTCGATGATCAGTTCCCTCTCCGGATCATAGTCCGGTATGCTGAATCCAACCCTGTTCTCACCAAGCAGGATAAATGCCCCGGCCACTTCCACCCGGGTATTCCCGATCTCCTGGTAACAGTAGGGTGCACTCTGGGTGAGGAGACCGGCATCGGTATCAATAAGCAGGATCCCTTCGGGTGACAGTCTGAGTCCGGTAATGCCATAGTATTCAAGAACAATATTCTCCGGCTGTGCATGGGGTGCCACAAAATACGTACTCTTGATCCCCTCATCAGTCCCTTCATAGAGCAGGTCGATACCAGGGTAGAGACCGGTATACCTGATTGCCCGGTATGTTCTCACCGCAGTTGTCCAGCCTGAGGGATCAGTGCCATGGATGAAGTTCGCCCTGGTGATGAGCGGGTCTGTTCCCACGACATCAGGACTGCTGCCGGCATTGACAAACCTGAAACCAACCGATGCAGAGGAGACTCCATCCCCGTCATACCTGATCAGCCTGAGTTCTGACCCATCCTTTGTGTACCGAATCGGCCCGCCGTCAGAGATCATCTCAAAGAGGGTATCATTCCTGCTCTGTCCCTCATTCTGTATAAAGAATAACGGCATTGCAGGAATCCATATTGTCTGACCGGGAGCCGGGTCAACAGGAGGTATCCCTCCTGATTCTGTCATCCCTGGTGGAAGGGGGAGAGCAGGGGATACCCCTGTGATTCCTGATGCAACGGGATGAAGAGCGAGGTCCTCTGCCGCTACCGTACAGAGAAACCCTGCTGATGGCATCAGGAGTATGAATACCAGCAAGAAACGAATAATTCTCATATGTATGCCCTTTATGTCAGTGAAGTACTCATCAAATATAAATATATCTGATGATTCGTGTTATTCTCTTTGCTTTTCCCTCCAATGGCGATTAAATCGCACATACTGGACTGGAGCGCGTATATCCTGTACACTCTGTCCCTGAACCTAATGGATATTTTGCTTCAGAGTACTCTAGTATGTGGAAGAACATCCCGCGAGAGGGGGGAGATGCTCTCCTGAGAATCCACCGGTAATGAAGGGCAGGAGAGCAGTCTGTATGCAGGAGTAGGGAAAAGATATGGAGGGAGCAGGAAGGATCTTTGCGGGTGAATATTGCCAGGCGACGTGTACCCGCAGAACAAAATCTGACGATATTCCGGCCATACTCTCACCGGGGGGCATGTCCTGTCTCCAGCTCTTTGTTGCCGGGACCCTTACCGAGAACGATCAGAAAGGCCGGGATGCCTTCTATGGCCGGGTAGCCGATCCGACCGGGGTCTTTGAGCTCCGCGCAGAACGGCCCGATACCTGGCTCCAGGCATCCCTCTCTGCTATCAGGCCCCCGGCATTCGTGACGGTGATCGGGAGGGCACGGCTGGGCAGCACGGGGGCACCCTACCTGGACCTCTCCGAGATCCGGGAGGTTGATCGCGCTGTCCGGAACCTCTGGATCATCCGTACCGCGGAAATCACTGCTGAACGGCTGGTCCTCCTCCAGAAAACCCTGCAGTCAGGGAGTGGGGATGAGGAGGTTTGCGCAGCAATCACCGCGTATCAGGTGACCGGGGCTGATATCAGGGCTCTTGCTGACATGGTGAGCACGGCCCTCGGCCAGGTGGACGGCATCTCCCCGGCAGATTCATCCGGTTCCCCAGTAAAGGAGACAGTACTCGCCCTGATCAGGGAATCGGCAGGAAATAAAGGGATTTCCCTGGAAGACCTCATCCACCTTGCCGCAGGATCCGGGATCGATGAAACAATGGTGCGAAAGGCGGTACGCGTGCTGCTGGAGGAAGACGAGTGTTACCAGCCGGCACGGGATGTTCTCAAGCCGCTATGATGCTTGAATTCATCGGGACTGGTCCGGCACTCCTGGTTTCCGGAACACAACGGATCCTTGCGGTTGCTGATCTCCACCTTGGGATCGAGTCTGACCTCGACAGGCACGGCCTCCATTTCAGGAGCAGGACCAAAGAACGACGGGAACGGCTCGAAGCATGCATACGGGCCACCTCACCCGACATCCTTGTCATACTGGGGGACCTGAAGCACGGCGTCCCGTTCACCACGCGGCAGGAGCACCGGGAGATCCCCCCATTCATCGATATGCTACGATCGCTCGTCCCGGTCAGGCTGGTGCCGGGCAACCACGACGTCGGGATCGAGCACTTCTTTGATCCGGCTGAGCTGCTGCCCAAGGAGGGTGCGGTGATCGATGGTGCAGGGTATGTTCATGGGCACATGTATCCTGATCCGTCCCTTGCCGGGATGCTGATTATCGCCGGACACCACCATCCGGTGGTAAGCCTCAGGGACGAGGTAGGATGCGCTTTACGGTCCCCTGCGTACCTCTTCTCGCCGCTTGATGGAGCGTGTCTCGGCTTTCCCGCGGTGGCTGAAGGGGGATCTGCCAGCCGGGTCATCTTCATCCCTGCATTCAATGAGCTGACCGGCTATGACATTCAGAAGACACTACGGGACCCGTTCAGCCCGCTTTCGCGGTGCATGAGGAGAGAGGAAACCGAAGTGCTGCTGGCAGATGGGACGTTCATCGGCCCGGCATCAGCCCTGGAGGGACATGAGCCCAATCCAGAATCTTGACCCACGGATACAGGCATGCATCCGTGCCCGCGGATTTGAGGAGTTCTCAGAAATCCAGAACCTGGCCATACCCCGGGCTGCCGAGGGGAAGAACCTTGTCCTGATCGCACCGACCGGTACAGGGAAGACCGAGAGTGCCATGATCCCGGTCTTTGACGGGATGCTCTCGCAGCGGTCGGCCGGTTTTACCACGCTCTATATCACCCCGCTCCGCTCCCTGAACCGGGACATGCTCGGGCGGCTCTCGTGGTGGTGCCGGGAACTGGGGATCAGCGTCGGGGTCAGGCATGGTGATACGAGCACCACCGAGCGGAGGAAACAGGCTCTCTCCCCGCCCGAACTCCTGATAACCACCCCTGAGACGCTCCAGGCACTCTTCATGGGCAAAGTCCTGCGGAAGCATCTTGGGAACATCAGGTACGTGGTGGTCGATGAGATCCATGAGCTTGCCGGGAGCAAACGGGGCGCCCAGCTCGCGGTTGCGCTTGAACGACTCGTCCCCTATGCAGGGGAGTTCCAGCGGATTGGTCTCTCGGCCACGGTTGGCAACCCGGAGGAGATGGGCACATTCCTCTGCGGTAAGCGCGACTTCTCCATCCTCTCGGTCCCGGTAACCAGGAACCTCCAGATTTCCGTGGAATTTGCCGGTGACAGCTTCGAGAACCAGGCAAAATGGATTGCGGATGCCATCGATCGGCACGGATCCACGCTGATCTTTGTGAATACCCGGGTCACCGCTGAGGCGCTGGGCCACCAGCTCTACAGCCGCGGGGATATCGAGGTCCACCATGGGTCCCTCTCGCGGGATGTGCGGATCGATGCCGAGGAGCGGTTCAAGGCAGGTGAGATAAAGGGCCTGATCTGCACCTCGTCCATGGAGCTCGGGATCGATATCGGACATATCGAGCATGTCATCCAGTTCGGATCTCCCCGGGAAGTCTCCCGTCTCGTCCAGCGTGTCGGGAGGGCCGGGCACCAGCTGCATGCAACCTCCCGGGGGACCATCCTTGCCCTCGGGTTCGATGACCTCCTCGAATCGCTCGTCATCGCACGGCGGGCACGGGCAGGGGAGGTCGAGGACGTAACAGTGCACCGGAACCCGGCGGACGTGCTTGCAAACCAGGTAGCCGGGCTCGTGGTCGAGTACGGGAGCATTACGATACCGGAGGTCAGGAAAATCCTCGAGCGTACCTCAGTCTTTACCGGGTCCGGGACACTCCTTGACGAGGTGTGCTACCAGATGGCAGGTCACCGGCTCATCCGGCTGGACGGGGACCGGATAAGCACCACGATGCGTGCCCGGCGGTACCTGGCAGGAAACCTCTCGATGATCCCTGATGAGAAGAAGGTGAAGGTCTTTGACATGATCTCGCGAAAGACTGTCGCCACCCTCGATGAGTCCTTCGTCGTGAGCTCGGTGTATACCGGGGCGGTCTTCATCACCAAGGGGCAGCTCTGGCGCGTCCTCGATATGGATGAAGGGCGGATCACGGTCGAGCCGGCACGCCGGGTCAAGGGGGAGCTTCCCTCGTGGGAGGGGGAGCAGATCCCGGTGCCGTTTGCCGTTGCACGGGAGGTCGGGGCACTCAGGAGGAGCCGGAGGTTCTCTTCCTATCATACGGCCCCCGCAGCGGCAGCATTTGCTGCCGCCTTCCTCGGTGAAATGGATAAGAACCGGAGCCGTATCGCCACTGACCAGCTGATCGTCCTTGAGGATGCCCCTGAAGGGGTGGTCTGCAACATCTGTGCCGGCCACCGTGCCAATGAGGCACTCGGGCGGGTTATCTCGGTCCTGCTCTCTGCCCGGTTCGGGACAACGGTCGGGATCGAGATCGATGCGTACCGGGTGCTCCTCACCCTCCCCGGGGTGGTGAAGGCTGCGGATATCAGGGAGACGCTCTCCGGCCTTGATCCCGATCATATCGGGGGGATCCTCCAGATCGCCCTGAAGCGAACAGCGCTCTTCAAGTGGAAACTGGTACAGGTTGCAAAGAAGTTCGGGGCGATTGACACGGATGCAGATTACGAGCGGCTGAGCCTCTACAAGCTCACGGAACTCTTCGAAAATACCGTTGTTTCGAAGGAGGCATACCGCGAACTCTTCTCGGTCACCATGGATGTTGCACGGGCTCGAGAGATCGTTTTCCGGGTCAGGCAGGGGACGACGGATGTGACCCTCTCCCGGCTGAGCATCCTTGGGGCAGAGGGGCTCTTCTCATCCCGGGACCAGGTAGCCCCACCCCTTGCCGACCAGGCAGTTATCAGCACCCTCAGGCGCAGGATCGACCAGCAGGAGATCATCCTTGCCTGCATGCATTGCAGGCAGTGGAAGAGCCGGACGGTTGCCGGCCGGGTCCAGGATCCCCCGGTCTGCCCGAAGTGCGGTGCCCGCCTGATCGCGGTCCTCAAACCCTATGAAGAAGGCCAGTATGCACTGGCCGCAAAGAAGGAGAAATCAGATGAAGAGCGGGCAGTTGAAGGGCGCCTCCTCCGCAATGCAAATATCGTCCTCTCCGGGGGGAAAAAAGCGATCCTCGCCCTTGCGGCAAAAGGGGTCGGACCGGAGAACGCATCCAGGATTCTTGCAACCCTGACCGATGGTGATGATTTTTACCGGGAGATCCTGAAGGCAGAGCGCACCTACATCAGGACACACCGGTACTGGTGAATCACATGATGCTCTCGAGTTTCTGCTCGAGAAAATCAAGGCCGCGCCGGATGTCTTCGAGGTTCTTCCCGCCTGTCAGGATGATCTTACCCGATGAGAAGAGGAGGGCTACGATTTTTGGGTCCCGGATCCGGTAGACCAGTCCCGGGAACTGTTCTGGTTCATACTCTATATTCTCGAGGTTGAGGGTGATGACTACCTTATTCAGATTGATGTATTTGCCGATATCGTAGGAGCAGACGATATTGGTGATGGCGACACGGGGGGTCTCATAGGTCTCGACGCCCGCCTCCTGCATTGACCTGACGATGAAGGCAAGACCCGCCTCAAGGGACTTGTTATCCCTGATACCGGTGAGAACGACTTTTCCCGATGAGAAGATAAGCGACGCGATCTTGGGATTATTCATCCGGAACACGGCGCCGGGGAACCGTTTGGTGTTGAGCTCGCAGTTATCGATTTTTTGTGCGATATCTGCGAGGTTGATGGAATCGGCAATTGCTCCGGATGCGACGATATTTTCAATTTTCAATGAATCGTATCGCTTATCGTCCATTGCACTGTACATGCAGTGTAGTCCACGATAATACTACTGCAATCGTTTTCGTAAACGTCCTCCACCCCCGTTCGCTCCGGGAAACCCTGTCCCATCTCTCCCCTTTTCCGGGTCGGCTGGGATGAGAAGGGACAAGATGGCGGATTGTATTCCTGGACCCGGAAATTCTCCCGATATGGCGGAATGCAGCATGTCGTTGTGGAGCAGCACGATCCACTCTTTCTCCGATTTCAGAGGGGCAGCACCGATTATTTCTGCATCGGGGTGTGCAGGGCGAGATAAAAAGACAGGTTCATGTGGTAGCGCAGCCCACGTGTTGATGTTTTATGTCTGAAAAAGATACGGGTGCAGAGTGCTATGAGGAACTCTGCCGGACATTCCGGGTCCCTGTCCCCCGGGAGTACAATTTTGGATTTGATGTCATCGATGCATGGGCAAAAAAAGAGCGGAACAAGCTCGCCATGATCTGGGTGAACGAGAAGGGAGAGAAGAAGAAATTCTCGTTCCGGGACCTGCGCAACCTCTCCAACCAGGCTGCCAACATCCTGATCAAGTACGGCATCCAGAAAGGTGACCGGGTCATGCTCATGCTTCCCCGCGTACCGGAATGGTGGATCTTCGTGATTGCCCTGATCAAGCTGGGTGCGGTCGTCTGTCCCTGCCCGACAATGCTCACCCCAAAGGATATCAGGTACCGGCTCAATGCCGGGAAATTCAGGATGATCGTAACAGATATCGGGAACGCAGCCAAAGTCGACCAGGTCGCCGGCGAGTGTTCAACCCTGACCTGCCGGTTCCTGGTTGACGGAGAACGACCCGACTGGATCTGCTTTCAGCGGGAGCTCATCTACCCGGCTCCGGTCTCCTTCCGCTCGGTCAGTATGCCGACCGTGAAGAAGACGCTTGCAGCCGACCCGATGATGATCTATTTCACGTCAGGTACGACCGGCGAGCCGAAGATGGTCCTCCATGACCACAGCTACCCGCTCGGGCACCTTGTCACCGCGAAGCTCTGGCATGGTATCGGGGAGAACGATGTCCATTTCACCTCGTCTGACACGGGATGGGCGAAGTGTGCGTGGGGCAAGCTGTTCGGCCAGTGGATCCTCGGGGCCTGCATCTTTGTCTACGATGTGCGGGGGAAGTTCAAGGCGACCGAGCTCCTGCCGCTCCTCGAGAAGTACGAGATCACCACCTTCTGCGTCCCCCCCACCATCTACCGGATGCTGATCCTTGCAGACCTCGAGAAGTTCGACCTCCGGGAACTCCGCCGGTGCACCAGTGCCGGTGAGCCGCTCAACCCGGAGGTCGTCCGGGTCTGGATGGAAGGCACCGGCCGCACGATCTCGGAGGGATACGGCCAGACCGAGACTGTCTGCTGCATCGGGACGTACCAGGGCATGGAGACCCGGCCCGGGTCGATGGGCCGGCCGGCTCCGGGCTGGCAGATCGAGCTCCATGACGAGGAGGGGAGACCGGTGGATCAGGGTGAGGAAGGGCGGATTGCCATCGCCCTCGATCCACGACCGGTCGGCCTCTTCATCGAATACCTCAATAGTCCCGAAGCGAACGCGGAGTCGTTTAAAGGCGGGTTCTACTATACCGGTGACAAGGCGTACGAGGATGCGGAAGGGTACTTCTGGTTCGTCGGCAGGGATGATGACATCATCAAGAGTTCCGGGTACCGGATAGGCCCGTTCGAGGTGGAGAGTGCGATCCTCGAGCACCCTGCGGTCCAGGAGTCGGCGGTTGTCGGATCGCCCGATCTCATCAGGGGGGTTATCGTCAAAGCGTTCATCGTCCTCAAGCCCGGGTATTCTCCCTCAGAAACCCTGGTAAAGGACATCCAGTCCCATGTCCGCAGGACGACTGCCCCGTACAAGTATCCCCGCGCCATAGAGTTCGTCGATGAACTGCCAAAGACCCTCTCAGGAAAGATTCGGCGAAACGAACTCCGGCAGCGTGAACTTGAGAAGTACCGGTCGGGTGGGTAAGGCGGTCCATCCGTTCCTGGTTCTCTCTTTGTCCGTGTTTTCCCGGAAGAGAACGCAGGGATCCTGCCATTTCTGGCGGGAATGACAGGGGCTGACGGGTAGTGCCTGAGCCCGATTTGGTCAGGTCACCTGCCAGCACCAGAATACTGATGATGGCAAAGGAGTACAACCCGCTGGAATTCTCCATGAACTCGTTGGCATACCCTATTCTTAGAATGATGCAGGTGTCCGGTTTTTCCCTGTATGTGTGAAAAGCCGGCTCGAAAAGATCAGTCCGTTCTGTTAAGGTATGGAGAGCAAAGGTTGGAGCCTGGCGAACCGCTCTCCTCCTTGTATTATCCCGGGTGCCCGTCTCCCTTTCCCCCGGTGATGAGTCATCTTTATTTCCCCCGAAGCCAAACCAGTTAAAGGCGCGAGGGTAGCCAAGCCAGGTCAACGGCGTCAGGTTCAGGGCCTGATCTCGCAGGAGTTCTTGGGTTCGAATCCCATCCCTCGCATTAGGACACAAGGTTCAATTCCCTCGGTCTTCCTTTATATATCCCCTGGGCAAACAGCTCCTTGTATGCCTTCCAGCACTCAAACAGTGGGACACTTTTCTCAGGCCAGAACTGACGACACCCAACGCCTCATCGAACGGTATCTCCACGAGGAACGGATCACTGCCGATGACGCCCGTCTCATCAGCGAATTCATTGCCGAGCGACGGGCGGCCGGTGGGATCAGCCCCCGGAGAGCCGATAAGCTCGCCTATACCCTCCTGGGATGGCGCCGGTTCATCGCACCATTCTCCTCGCTCACCATCGGGACCGTCTACACAGGAATAGAGGCAGTCAAGCATGCCGAGCACCATTTAGGCCGGCCCTTCAAACAGAACACCCTCTATGACCACGTGGCCATCCTCAAGCAGTTCCTTCTCTGGATGATCGAGAACGAATACTCGGTTCTTCCCGAGAAGAAGATCAAAGCGATCAAGACCCCGCGGAAAGATGCGAAGACCAAGACCGCATCCCAGCTCCTCACCCCGGAAGAGATCCAGACCCTCATCAAATTCTCCCGGAGCTCCCGGGACCGTGCCATGATCATGACGCTCTACGAAGGCGGTTTTCGTCCCGGCGAGATCTGCCAGCTCGCCTGGGGGGATCTCAAATCCGACCAGAAGGGAATAGCGGTCAATGTCAACTTCAAGACCGGGATCACCCGTTACATCCGGCTGGTCATGGCAAAGCAGTACATCGCCGAATGGCGGGCCGACTACCCCCTCCCGGTCACCGACAAATCCCCGGTATTCCTCTCAGAGATCCGCACCCCGCTCACCTGGCATTCCATCGCCGTCCAGATCCGCCGGATTGCCAAGAGGGCAGGTATCACAAAGCACCTCACCCCCCACCTCTTCCGTCATTCGCGGATCACCCACCTCCTCCAGGAAGGGGCCAAGGAGAGCACGGTCAAGCTCATGATGTGGGGCTCGCTCAGCACCGACATGCTCACGACCTACGCCCACCTCACTGGGAGGGATATTGATGATGACATATCCCGACTCTACGGACTGGAAGAGGACAAAAACGAGAAGAAGAATGCGCGGCTCGAACCACGCCGCTGCCAGGCGTGTAATCTGATTAATCCGCCCGGTGAAGATTATTGTCGCGGATGCATGGAGGCCCTGTCACCAGAAGCCATTGCAAACGAGGATTCCATCCGTCGGTTTGTTATAAGCCACCCGCAGATGTTTCGGAAATATCTGGACGAGATCGAGCAGAATAACCTTCACTCCGCGGTTAGAAACATTTAAAATCCCAATTTGACCCTTCTCTTTTTGTATGTAACTGGCGGCTCTTCCTTCCCTCTTCCTTCCGGTTGCATGCAGGTGATAATCGTGAAAACAGAAGTACTCACCACGCGACGAGAAGCGATCGATGCGTACGAGCGCCACACGGGCTTCTACGGCATCGGGCAGTTCCTCAAAGACAAGGGACTGATCGTCATCAAGGAAGAGGAATCGCCATGTGCAGAATAGCGGGCTCCCCCGATATGTTCACGCCTTCCACAGCTCAAACAGAGAGGGAACCCATACGTTCCTCTTTGTGGAAGGCAAAAAACCTTCGCACTCCGGATAGCCGGGAGGCGTCCTGATGGCCCGGAAAGCGAAGAAATGCCCCCATTTCACCAGCCGGAAGCGCGGGAAGTGGACCGAGATGGTCTGTGCCCTGCCTGATGGCATGGTGTGCCCCAACCCTCACTGCAAGGCGAACCCTGACGAGCAGGAGCCGGTAGAGGATGCCGGCGACTGAGCGGACCGGGACTGCACCTGCCACCTACCATCACCGGGTCCGGGCCGCGGAGGCCATGGCCTTCTCCCTCCTGTGCAAGCGGGGCTACAGCGTCATCCGCTCCATGCGGTACTCGTCTGCTGTGCACCTGGTTGCCTGGTGCGACTGGTCCCGGCCGCTGTTCGTCCACGTGAAGCGGACGCGGCTGGATGTGGCTGGTGCGATCGCGGTCTCCGCCCTCTGGCGGGACGACATCGCCGCACTCCAGGCCATCCCCCGGTGGGACGGGGGGTCGGTGCAGCTCTGGCTGTACGGCGGTCCACGGGGCTGGCGGTTCTTCGAAGTGCTCCCGGGCGGGATCACGGAGGTGGACGGCTATGTGGCGTGAGCAGGCAGATGGCCGCATGGCGGAGCAGAAGATCTGCCCGTTCATGTCGGGACCACGATCCATGATCCTCTGCCAGGGGAAGAACTGCGCCGCTGCGTATCCTCGCCGCCTCATGGGCGGAACCTTCTGGTTCTGCGAGCTGATCGAGGGTCATCCACCACGGGACGGGAGGGATCATGAGCCATGAAACCCTCGCTGCTGCCCAGGCCCTCTTCTCCCCCGGCCAGGTCATCGAGGTCCGGGCTATCACGGACGAGGGGATGGCGAGCGGGTACTTCGACGACCCGGAGAAGCTCGCTGCAGCAGTCGACCCGCTGGACAGCCTGCCCGGGGTGCAGGGGATCTATGTCACCTTAAACGAGGTGAACCCGGCCCTGCTCTCCCGGCGGGCGAACCGGATCAAGACGCGGCTTTCGAAGAAGGATGCCACCACGGCTGATACCGACATTCTCAGCCGGCGATGGTTCCCGGTGGACATCGACCCGTTGCGGCCATCAGGTGTCTCCTCGACCGATACGGAGCACCAGGCTGCCCTGGACACTGCGGTCCGGGTGGCTGACCACCTGACCGGGATGGGATGGCCGGAGTCGGTCGTCGCCGACTCAGGGAATGGTGCCCACCTCCTCTACCGGATCGAGCTGCCGAACGATGACCGGTCCCGCGACCTGGTGAAGCAGGGCCTCGAGGTCCTCGCCACGGTCTTCGGTGACGACCGGGTGACCATCGACACGGCGAACCACAACGCAGGCCGGATCTGGAAGCTGTACGGGACGGTGAGCCGGAAGGGGGACAACACCCCGGACCGGCCGCATCGGCGGTCCCGTATCCTCTCTGTTCCCGAGCAGGGCGGTGTCATGGGGAAGG
>LNQE01000811.1_pt1 | contig 13098 bp, 8 predicted proteins | sample 603111 | NCBI WGS metagenome assembly LNQE01 (sample SAMN04260313, study PRJNA301899) | hydrocarbon metagenome | isolation source: hydrocarbon-contaminated ditch | place: Germany: Bremen | collected 1998
TTGTTGCTTCACCACCGCGTGCAGTATTTGTTATCCAATGCGGTGAAGTTCTGTAAATTGCAGCTATGCATTCATCACCGACAACAAAACTTCTGATATCTCTTCCGTTTTTCTCAACATATTTTTGAATATAAAAAATAGAATGGTGATACGAACCTAATATCGTCTTATGTTCAAGAATTGATTCAGCCGCATCTTTGTCATTAATTTTGGAAAGAAGTCTTCCCCAAGAACCGACAGCAGGTTTAAGAACAACCGGGTAACCCATTTCTTCTATAGCTTGTAAAGCCGACTCTTCGGTGAATGCTACTCGTACTTCAGGCTGCGGGACATTTTGCTTGCCAAGTTCGATTGATGTGAGAAGTTTATCACCGCAGACAGTTGCAACGCGTGAATTGTTAACACATTTAACTCCAGCGCTTTCGTATAATTCAATTGAATGCAGTGCTCTTGAGTGATTGATACTTCTTTCAATAACAACATCCAACCCGAAACTATCTTTCCCGATAGTAAAAGATAATTTGCGGTCGTCAATCATTACTAATTCAACATTTTTTCTTTTGTTGAATTCTTCTATTAAAAATTTTTCATCTTTTCTTATTAACGAATGTAAAAATCCTACTTTCATAGTTTTCTCTCTTTTGCTGAATAAATTAAATGGATTTAAATCAGCATCAATTAGCAAGCTGCTTATAATGCTTATGATGCTTACAAACTTCAATTATGTGCGGTATTTCGGAAAGTTCAATGAGACGACCTTTTTGACCGATTGTTTTTATCTCTTGTAAAATATCTTTCTTGAGTTCATCTTCTATATCATTTTGGTCAATTAATTTAAGTGCATAATTCAATGAAGCCATTCCCGACATATGGTCAAGTGCAAATTTTCTTTGCCGCCCAACAATTTGCGGGTTCAAACTTTCATAATGCATCGGATTTATAGCCGCTGCATGAGTATGAACTCCTGCACAATGAGTAAATGCATTTTCACCTATAATAGGAAAGTTTAATGGTATTGCAGAGTTTGAATGTTTACTCACAAGATTATAGAGTTCGGGTAAAAGTGACAGATTCCATTTATGATATTTATAATCTGCGGTTAACAAAGTTAATAACTGAGCAAGATCAACAATACCGGCACGTTCTCCTAATCCAAGCACTGATGCATCAACAATATTGGCACCGCCCCTAATACCATCTAGAGCATTAGCTAGTGCGAGTCCTCTATCGTTGTGACAATGAACGGCAATCATCGGATCAACATTTTCTTTTTGCAATTCTGCTTTTAAGTTTTTTACATAATCATACATATTGTGATCAGAACCGGGAATCATATAACCTGTTGTATCTGCAATGCTGATTATATCGGCACCGGCTTTAACTGCAGCAACAGCTACTTTAGTTACGTTTTCGAATTGTGATCTTACAGTATCTTCTGGTGTATAACGAATTAACAATTTCGGATTTTTTTCTTTTGCATAACGAATTACATCCGTTATTTGTTCTATTGCAGCATCAAGATCTTTTTTAAATACTGTTGAAAGTCTTTCATCACTAACGCAATAAAAAATACCTATAAAAGCAACTCCGCATTCAAGCGCAGTATCTATATCTGATTTAACCGAACGCGAATGAGCGGCAACTATTGCATTCAATTTAGAATGCGCAATATTATGAACGGCAGAACGAATATCTTCCGTTACAGTCGGATGCCCTGTTTCAATTATATCGATTCCGATTGCATCAAGCATTTGTGCAATAGCAAGTTTTATATGACGATCGAAATAAACACCGGGGGTTTGTTCGCCTTCACGAAGAGTTGAGTCTAATACTTTAATCAAATTACTCGCCCCAATCTTCCTCTTCACTCGGCGCTTCGGCTAGCGTGAATGGATTTACACTTGTTACTTCTAATTCTGTTCCGCAGTCCGGACATTCAATTAATTCACCGGCAACAGTATCATCCGGCAATTGAATATCTGCTGCACATACCGGGCATTCTGCCATTTCTTACCTTTCTTTTATATTATCAAATTGATTGGAGCGAAGCTAAGAATAAAATTTTCTTAATGCAATAATATCGGCTTAAAAATATTTTTAATTAGTTGAGAGCTAAATAAAATATTTTTCTAATGTCATCTCTACCGAGTTTCATTAATACACCAACCGGTGCTCTTAGCGATGCATTCTCAGTTAACTTTTCTATTGCGTCTTCGTTTATATCCACTTGTTTTAATGACGTTGGTGAACCAATTTCATCAAAAAATTCTTTTATTTTATTTATTGATTCAACTGCAACAACTTCATCTTTCCCTTCGAGATGGAAAATGTTTCTACCGAAACGTGTAAACTTTTGTATGTCATTCTTGTAAACATACTTCATCCACGCGGGAAACATAATTGACAAACCGGCACCGTGTGCAATATCATAATATGCGCTTAAAGAATGTTCAAGAGTATGTGTTGACCAATCGCCCCAAGTTCTGCCTGCAGCATTTAATCCGTTCAATGCTAAAGTTGCACTCCAAGCTAATTGTGCGCGTGATTCATAATTCAGCGGATCATTCAATAATATTTTAACATGCTTCATAACAGTCCGGATTATACCTTCGGCAATTTCATCTTGAATATCAGTATGTTTTGTACCGTCAAAGTATAATTCAAATATATGTGATATTGCATCGACTGCACCGTTTACTGTTTGTTCTTGCGGTAATGTCATTTGAACTGACGGATCGATGACGGATACTTTCGGATAAGAATCATAACCGGCAGAGAATGCCCATTTTTTATTCTCGTCTTCTTTGGTAATTACAGCAAACGCATTCATCTCCGAAGCTGTTGCAGAAAGAGTTAAAACTGTAAAGATCGGTAGTCCTTTTGTTGCTCTTTTTTTATCGTCGAATGCATCCCAAATATTTCCTTCAAAAAGTACTCCTGCGGCAATTGCTTTTGCACTATCAATAACACTTCCGCCGCCGACTGCTAATACTCCATCTACTTTTTCCTTTTTGCAGATTTCTATTCCCTCTTCGACTTTAGAAAGCACAGGGTTGGGTTTTACACCGCCAAGTTCAACCCACTTAATTTGATTTGCTTTTAATGTCTCAACAACTTGTTCATAAACTCCGTTTTTGAAAATTGATGTCTTCCCATAATGAAGTAATACTTTCGAAACTGAGTGTGATTTAATCTCTTTACCTAATTTTGAAATCATTCCTTTACCAAAAAGAATTTTTGTTGGATTAACAAACTCGAAATTTTGCATATTCTCACCTTTTTATTATTAGGATAACCTATCCTTTTTTGACTGCATAAATTATTTACTCATTTCTCCTAAAATCAAATGGTATTTGCATAAAACCAGTCGATTTTGCTTTAATTTGAATTAAAGTGTTGATAGTTTTGTATAGAATATTATATCCTATTTTGTAGTTATTTAAACAAGAAATTTTTCATTAAAAATATAAGAAAATGGACGATAAAGAAGTCAGTAAGTACCACAAAGAATTGTTTAATCACTTTGGCTACAATTACGGATTTGTAGCGGATCTTCTCGAAAAATATTTTGAAAACCCAAATTCAATTTCCGAATATTGGCAGAATTATTTTGATGAGTTAACAGGCGATAATAGAAAAAAATCCGAACCGACAAAAACCAAAGAGAAGAAAACAAGCCAAGCAAAAATTCAACTATCCCCTTCTTTTGAAATTTCCGAAGAAGACGAACCGCAAATAATTTCGGGAGTCGGTGCTAAGATAATTGAGAATATGAATAACAGTTTAACTATTCCTACGGCAACATCGCTCCGGACTATTTCGGTTAAATTGTTGGAAGAAAATCGAAGGATATTAAATCAGCATCTTAAAAGACTTTACAACAGGAAATTATCTTTTACTCATATTGTTGCTTACACTCTTGTTCAAGCCGTTAAGAAAATGCCGAATATGAATGACTCTTTCGCCGTACTTGATGATAAACCTAATTTAGTAAAAAAGCCTTACATCAATCTGGGATTAGCAGTAGATATTGAACGCAAAGACGGAACCCGGTCGTTAATAGTACCGAATATCAAAAAAGCCGGGAAGATGAATTTCAAACAATTTTGTGATGCTTACGATGAATTAATTAACAAAGCCAAAACAGGCAAAATAGAACCGCAAGATTTTCAGAACTCAACTATTACTTTAACAAATCCAGGTGGAATCGGGACAGTATCATCAACACCAAGATTAATGACAGGACAAGGATGCATAATTGCAGTCGGTGCTATTGATTATCCCGCCGAGTTCAAAGCTATGCACCAAACCGCACTTGCAAGTTTAGGAGTCGGTAAGGTTATGAATATAACCAGCACTTATGATCATCGTGTTATACAAGGCGCCGAGTCCGGTGAGTTCTTAAAATATTTTGATGAACTTTTATTAGGCAACGATAATTATTATGAAAATTTATTTGAAGATTTTGAAATTCCGCAACGAGCTTTAACCTGGCATACCGATACAACATCTGTACCCAACGGTACTCATGAAAGCAATAATGAGATTGAAAAGCAGGCAATAATTTTACAGTTAATTAATATGTACCGTGTACGCGGTCATTTAATTGCAAATCTTAATCCCCTTTCAAGTAAAGCTGCATACCACCAAGAATTAGACCCGGCTACTTACGGATTTACAATTTGGGATTACGATAGAAGATTTATAACAGGAAATCTTGCCGGGATGGCAACCGGAACTCTCCGAGAAATTTTAGATGCATTACATCAAACTTACTGCGAAATGATCGGCGTTGAGTATATGCATATCCAAAACCCCGAAGAAAAATCATGGCTTCAAAGTAAAATGGAGCCTATTAGAAATCTCCCGCAATATTCACAAGAAATAAAAAAACGAATTATGGAGAAGCTTATTATTTCCGAAGGATTCGAACATTTTCTTCATACAAGGTTTGTCGGACATAAGCGTTTCTCTTTAGAAGGTTCCGAAACATTAATCCCGGTTATGGATCAACTTCTAAACAAAGCCGCTGATGACGGAGTCGAAGAAATATTTTTAGGAATGGCTCACCGCGGCAGATTGAATGTGCTCTCAAATATTATCGGTAAAGAATATGAAAAATTATTTTCGGAGTTTGAAGAAGATATAAATCCCGATGCACCACAAGGAACAGGTGATGTAAAATATCATCTCGGTTCTAACGGAGAATATGAAACAATAAGCGGCAAAAAAATAAATGTCTCCATTGCATCGAATCCGAGTCACCTTGAATGGGTAAACCCGGTTGTTGAAGGTGTAGTAAGAGCAAAGCAAACCCGTTCAAACGATACGGAAAGAAGAAAAATAATACCGATATTAATTCACGGTGATGCTGCATTTGCCGGGCAGGGAGTAGTTGCCGAAACACTCAACTTATCACAGCTAAAAGGTTACAGAACAGGCGGTACAATTCATATAATTATTAACAACCAAATCGGATTTACAACACCACCCGAAGATGCTCGTTCTTCACCTTATGCAACTGATGTTGCCAAGATGGTACAGGCTCCGATTTTACATGTAAACGGTGACGATCCCGAAGCTTCAATTTGGGTTACCGAATTAGCATTTGAATACCGCCAGAAATTTAAGAAAGATGTTGTAATTGATTTATTCGGTTATCGCAGGCACGGTCATAATGAAGGCGACGACCCGGTTTACACTCAACCTCTTTTGTATAAAAAGATTAAAGAGCATCCTTCGGTAAAACAGATTTATCAAAATAAATTGATCACCGAAAAAATCTTTACCGAAAAAGAGATCAACAAACTCGATGATAAAATTTACAGTACACTCGATAAAGCATTAAAAGATTCTAAAAAAACTAAAGTTTCATTTAGACCCGATAGACCGTGGGCAATCAGCAAAGAAGAATATGAACGAAAATCAGTATCGGAATTCTCCCGGGTTAATCTTGAAAAACTAAATGAAGTTGTAAAAGGACTTACAAAATTCCCGGATAACTTTACATTAAATCCGAAATTGAAAAAGCATATTGAAAAGAGAAAAGAATTCTTTACAGGTAATGCACGAATCGACTGGGCATTTGCCGAAGCACTTGCTTTCGGTACATTATTGGTTGAAGGGGTACCTGTTAGATTAAGCGGACAGGACAGTGCGCGCGGAACATTCAGCCAGAGACATTTAATATTAACAGATATTAATGACGGCTCGGAAATAATTCTGCATAATTCAATTAATGACGAACAGGCATATTTGGAACCCCTCGATAGTCTCCTTTCGGAAGCGGCTGTTTTAGGATTTGAATTCGGATACAGCGTTGCCGATCCGAAGACTTTAGTTTTATGGGAAGCACAGTTCGGCGATTTTGGTAATGCCGCACAAGTTATAATAGATAACTTTATTTGCTGCTCTTATACAAAATGGAACTTACCGAATAATTTAGTTTTACTTTTGCCGCACGGTCAAGAGGGACAAGGTCCCGAACACTCAAGCGCACGCTTGGAAAGATTTTTAATTTTATGTGCCGAGAATAATATGTTTGTTACTAATCCGACAACACCTGCACAATATTTTCACCTGTTGAGAAGACATATTGTTGAAGGTATCGAAAAACCTCTTGTGATAATGACGCCAAAAAGTTTATTAAGACTTCCTGCTGCACGTTCGGAGATAAGAGAATTTACCGATGGTGAATTCATCCCGGTATTAGATGACGAACGAGTTTCTGATAAATCAAATATTACTAATTTGGTTTTTACCAGCGGAAAAATTTATTATGATTTGACCAAGTATCAAGAAGCAGAACAAATTACAAATACTGCCATTGTTAGAATTGAACAATACTATCCTATCGACCTTGACGTGATAAAGAAAATCGTTAAGTCGTACCCGAAAGTAAAAAAGATTAAATGGGTACAGGAAGAACCGCAAAACATGGGCGCATGGAATTTCCTCTTTCCGAAATTCTTAGATATAATGGGAGCTAAAAATAAAATTGAATATGTGGGTAAACCTGAAAGTCCGAGTCCCGCACCCGGTTCTAATAAAATGCATACAAAATCTCAAGAAGCGGTAATTAAGAAGGCGTTCTCTTAACAATTATTTTTACTTTCCTTAGTGAACTCCGTGCCTCCTTTGTGAACCTTGTGGTGAAGCTTTAACCACTAGGGACACTAAGTTTTCACTACGGACACAAGTAGTCAACAACAAATCCAAAAATTTTTACTAAAAAGAGTTGCATCAATATCGCAATTGGATTATTTTAACTTTTGAATAAGGGAAATTAATCTAAAGAGAATAGATTTTGACTCTTGCGAATCATACAATCACACACAAACCGAAATTAACTGAGAAAATAAATCTCAACCTCCAGTCAGATTACTACAGTAATAAAACAATAGAAGCACATTCAAATGATGCAGCTAATATGATTTGTACACAAGTAATAAATCAAGGGGCGGGGGTTATTAGTGCGTTAGATAGTGAAGATTATTAGACTGCACATTTTGTAGAATAATAATCTGGTAAATTATGCATAATGTGTTCTAAAAAAATAATTTATATAGATGTTGATGGATTATTAGACTGCAGATACTGCGTGATAATAATCCAAACCAAAAAATAATTATGCAACTTAAGTAATAGTTATATGGTAATAAAGTTATGAAAATGAAAACACAACTATTATACAAAATATTTTTTGTGGTTGCTATTTTTTCTACACAATTGCTTGCTCAAACTTCTAATTTTGAATTCCCACTTCAAATAGGAAACATTTGGCAATATTCCGAAAATCCAAGCCACATTAGTGAGAGTAGAGCTATTAAAGATACATTGATGGGAAATAATAAACATTACACTTTCATCAGCGGAGATATGTATTGGGGATATTACAGACAAGAAGGTGAAAAGGTATTTCAATTTTATACTGGTGATAGTGTTGAAACTTTGAGATACGATTTCTCTTTATCAATAGGCGATACATTAAAAATAGATTATTTTGACGGAGATACAGTTGTAACAACAGTCTATGATAGCGGTAGAATTAGTGCTTTTGGTTATGAAAAAGATTTTATGATTTTTTACAGCAATTCTACACAGTCATCCTGGCACGTCTATTATAATATTGTTGACGGAATAGGATTAATCCAACATCACGCTGAAGTATTTTATTATTATTTGGCTGGAGCGATAATTAATGGACATCAATATGGCACTATAGTCTCAGTTAAAAAACCTGAACAAGCCGTTCCACACGAATATGTTTTGAAACAAAATTATCCTAATCCATTCAACCCAAATACGACAATTGAATTTGAAATCTCGAAGCCATCTCAAGTGAAATTATTAGTTTATGATTCAATTGGAAATCTTATCAAAACTTTGGCAAATAATTATTTACATAGTGGAAGACACGGATATCTTTTTGACGGAAGTAATCTATCAAGCGGTGTTTATTTTTATAAAATTCAAATTGATAACCAAATAGAAACTAAATCAATGGTATTACTTAAATAAGAATTACCATATAACCAGCAAATCAACCCGACCGCATCGTTGATGCAGCCGACTCGATTTGCTGTGGGGAAGAGTTTTTAATGAACATTGCAGTTGAAGGTTGTTCTTTTAATTAAAGTTAGTTCCGCCGTGCTTGCGGATTAATTTAAGCACGGCTACAAATTATTGGCATTGCGTTTTAACTCGGCATTGTAGTTCTGGGCGGCGGGTTATTTGCAACGCCGTTATGCCTTTGATTAGATAATTGTTCGCGAATATTGTGATTTGACTTTAACTGTGGAGAAAACATTATGAAGTTTATATCATTTCAAAAATATCTTGTTACATTATTTTTATTTTCAGTGGGATTCTCTACCCTTGCACAAGAAGTGCTCTGGGAACAAACGAATGGACCTATAACCGGTACAGTTACACTTATTGAGAGCAGTAGTGTGGAAGAGGAACTTTGGTGTTTAGCAAATAATCGATTCTATAAATCAATTGACAATGGAAAGAGTTGGAATACTACTAATCTGCCTAATCGTGATATCGCTACTTTTACCATAAGTGAGAATGGCAGTATTTATGCCGCCAGTATTATTTATTGTACATTGGATTGTTTTCAGTCTGGCATATTTTATTCCGACGATAATGGTGAATCTTGGCGAACCATACAAATTGGCTCGCCCGATAATACGGTTAGTTTATTTACTACCGGTGCTCAGGGTCGTGTGTTTGCTTATACATCGAATGGTCTCTACTATTCCGATTCGGGAGCAAATTTATGGTCCGAGATAAATTTAGATAGTTCAAGAGTTTGGTTACGTACATTGAGCAGCAGAAATAATGGAATCGTTGCAGGAGTTACAAATAACTCTACTTATCTTTCGTTGAATAACGGTCAAACCTGGGCAAAATATCCTTACTTGTATCCGTCAATAAATCCTTCTGATCTTTATATCAATACGCTTGCAATTTACAATGAGACTATTTTGTTCGGTCTAGGCTATACTTCATTATATCGATCCACTGATAGTGGTCAAACATGGGAGGAATTAACCTTACCTATTACGCCTGATGATTTTTATAACATTCAAATAACTGAAGAAGGACAAGTTTTAGTAGGTACTGATATTGGAGCCTTTGCATCATGGGATATAGGCGATACGTGGAGCAGAATATTTCCATATAACAGCATAGTTTATACGTTCACTCAAAACCATGAAAATGAATTGCTGGTCGGTACCTCTGATGCTGTGTACCGCAGAAAGGTTGACACAAACTGGGTACGTTCAAGCGAAGGGATAATTGAGAACCAGGTTACTGAACTGATCCGGTTAAATAACGGGAATCTTCTTGCAGGTACATTCTATGATGGTCTATTTAGAACTTCCGACGGAGGACAGAATTGGGAACAACTTAATTTCTTTGTTAGTACATCTTTTGAATCCATTATAGAGATTCCGGGAGGGGAAGTAGCTTTGGGTGTAATTGGATATCCAGGGCTTTACCTTTCGGAAGATGGGCTGACGAAGTGGAGTCCGGTTGATCTAACAAATATCGGATCACTTACCCGTGGTTCGGACAGCACTCTCTTTGCCGGATTAGTTGGACGCCTTACTCATGGAGTTTACCGGTCCGTGGATCTGGGTGCAACGTGGACGGAGGTTGGATTAGAGTCGGAAGAGATTAATGAACTAGCAACCGATGAATTTGGAATTATCTATGCCGGCACATTAGGAAACGGTGTTTTCCGTTCGGAAGATAATGGAGAAACATGGGAGCAAACTGGGCTGCAAGGTGAAAATATTCGTGCACTCACAACCGACAGCGGGGAGTTAATATTTGCGGGTACAATAACCGGTTCTATTTTCAGATCAGATGATGGCGGGGATAATTGGGAAAATGTTTACTCTGACGAAAAAATAGTATCCGATTTCGGTATACTATCTAATGGCTTAATATTCGCCGGGACTGGTAGCGGTGTTTATATATCTACAGACAATGGTTTCTCATGGCAGGATTATAGTGCGGGGTTACCTGAGGAATCATATCAAATATCTTTGGAATACGATTCACAAGGATATCTATATGCTGGTACATGGGGAGACGGAGTTTTTCGAACTGTGTCGCCAATAGTCTCCTCAATTAATGAAGAGCAGGAGAATAGGCCTAAGGATTTTGCTTTAATGCAAAATTATCCAAATCCGTTCAATAGCTCGACTACAATTTCTTTTAATCTACCTAATACAACAAAGATAAGTTTAACTATCTATGACGCATTGGGAAGAGAAGTTGCTATAGCTGCTTCCGGGAATTTTTCTTCCGGTTACCATAATATTATCTGGGATGCTAAACAATTATCCAGTGGGGTTTACTTCTATCAGTTACAAGCTGGTGATTATTGGGAAATAAAAAGAATGATTTTACTTAAGTGATCATGAGTATAGATTTATCGTATTAAGGCATAACAAGCGCATCAACCCGTTATGTAAAAAGTCAAGGGAAGATTGCTAAACTGTTCTTACAAAATATGAACTAAAATAGAATCAATCCGTTATTAACCATCGCCTAAAAAGGTGTGGCAAAATGTCTAATTAAATTATTATAACGGCGAGGCTGTACTCTGACCGATAACTCACTTTGCACCTACAATTTAGTGTGTTGGGACTTCGTGAGCCCGCAGTGAGCAGTGTTGATTAAACAGTCCTCGCCTCAATAAAAAACAATTCTATTTAGTTTTGTTCTTTACATATTGAAAAATAACTTTAAGCAACTTTAGAGAGAATGTATTGATCTTGATTTATCCAAACATGTCTAATACGTCTAAGTAGTTTTTTAGCGATACGGATAATAGCTTTTTGTTTTGGCATAGTTTTACAGAGTTTATAATACTTGAGCATTAAAACGGGATCTTTTTTAATTGCAACCCAAGCAGACTCAACAATAAGTGGACGAAGGAACTTGTTGTGCCGAAAGGATATACCTTTAGCGTATTCAGTGCTGCCGGAAGCATAGGTAGAAGGAACAAGACCAACAAAAGAGCAAAGATTATCGAAGTTGCTGAAACGATTAATGTCAATAAGCTCAGTGAATAAAGACATAGCGGTAATAAAAGCAACACCGGGAACGGAAGTAATAGAGCTAATGATTGGATAAATATTGCTGCTTTTAGCTTCTTATCTTAATTGCCTGAGCACGGTTTTATGATGTTCTCTAATTTGCTGAAGTTGAACAACGAGGTTCTTCAGAGTGTAAGTACCGGCTGAAGAATGAAGTTCAATAGAGTTAAGCCAGTTGATAAAATACCCGGACCACCGGGAGTTGGAAGTAAATTCTTTAGGTATTGAGATACCGTAATTATACAGTAAACCTTTGATTCTGTTTTTAGTACGAGTTTGATTTTGGACTAACCGGAAACGAAGTCTCATAAGAGAACGCAGTTGTTCTTTGTCAACTGAAGGAATGTAAATCGGTTTAAGAGAACCGTTTTCAAGTTCCCGTGCAATTTTGCGAGAGTCGAGTTTATCGGATTTATTAGTTTTTTCTTTATCGGAAGTAGGTATATCAGCGGGATTAACAACAATACAGTTAAGTCCAAGATCATTAAGTTTACGGCAAGGCCAGAAGCCCGAGAAGCCGGCTTCATAAGCAAGATAGAACGTACCATCCGGATAATTTGTAGTTAAGTACTTATAAAGTTGTTCGGCAGAAGGGTTCATTGAAAAAGTTTTTAGTTCGAGATTATTCGAGCGGATAGTAACAGACCAGTTCTTGAGATGAGTATCGATACCAATGTAAAACGGAATGTTCTTAAAAGTTATTGAGTTCATTTTAAGTCTCCTTGTTGTTGAAGAAAGAATTCGTACTTAAATTACTAAAAGAGACTTTTTAACATAACATCTGACCGCATCAATGATACGATCGACCCGATTTGCTGTTGGGTAGAAGTTTTAAATAAACATTGCAGTTAAAGGTAGTTCTTTTAATTAAAGTTAGTTCCGCCGTGCTTTCGATTTAATTTAAGCACGGCTACAAATTATTGGCATTGTGCAATTAACTGTCATTGTAGCTATGGGCGGCGGGTTATGCGCAACGCCGTTAGGTGCCTAGTAAATTTATGAGAAAAATTGCCATAGAAATATTTTTAATATTATTCCTTGCAATATGTACTTATTCGCAGAGTTTAACTGAACAAGAAGCAGCATCTTTTGTAAAAGCCTTGCTAACTAATTCCGAAGATCTGAAGAATTATTTTGACGAATCTGAAGTGAAATACTCTGAAAGATTGGGTATCTCCTATTCTGATGTTAAATTCAAATCACTCATTTCAATTGATATTGATCCTATAATCAAAACTCAATTACTTAATCAACAAGTTAAATATGAATATGAGATTGAATCACTTAATACTGATTTCTCAAAACTGGTTATTAAAATACCCAAGAAAAATCTTAAATATGAATTTGTATTTCATAATTCAAAAATGATTTCAAAACCCACTTATTATTCTCGTGACTGGGCACGATTGAACAGTAAATATTTTGTTTTCCACGCTAGTGATTCATCATTACTAAATGAATATTCAATAAATAGACT
>LNQE01001278.1_pt1 | contig 13072 bp, 15 predicted proteins | sample 603111 | NCBI WGS metagenome assembly LNQE01 (sample SAMN04260313, study PRJNA301899) | hydrocarbon metagenome | isolation source: hydrocarbon-contaminated ditch | place: Germany: Bremen | collected 1998
CTACGGGATGCGGTGGAAGAGCGAAGCGTGCTTCTCTGCTCTGAAACGGATCTTCGGCGAAGGCGTCCAGGCTACCTCCCAGGAGGGGATGTTCCGCGAGATCTGGATGAAAGTGAACGGCTACAATAAGCTGGTTGCTATGGTGGCCTGAGCAAAGGCACGACAGGAATACCGGCAGGGGAGTCCCGGGAGATATTATGCAACACAGTACCCAGCAGGATCTGCCGCCCTTCAGGTGCAGTGCACCTGCAGGCATTCAACGGCCTTTCCTCTTCTCCACCACGCGGATTCCGTCAATCCGTGTCTCCGGGTACTGCCCCTCCGCATCCTTCTCCGCAGATTTGACCATGTCCCAGATGGTGAGGAGAGCGACGCTCACCCCGGTGAGCGCCTCCATCTCGATCCCCGTCTTCCCGTAGGTCTTCACCGCGACGGACGCTTCGATATACCCCTCTCCTTCGCTGAAATCTACGGCGATCCCGCCGATGGGGAGAGGGTGGCACATGGGAATGAGGCGGGAGGTCTCCTTGACCGCTATCGTTGCTGCAATGCGCGCCGTCGCAAGCACGTTGCCCTTGACGGCCGTCCCCTCTCTGATTGCTCGGAGGGTCTCGCGTCGCAGGTAGATCCTGCCTTTTGCCAGGGCTTCCCGGGCTACATCCGGCTTTGCGGTGACATCCACCATATGGACGCTATCGCCTTTGATATGGGTAAAAGCCGAAGAATGATCTTTTTTATTTGTTCTGTCCATCATGCATCCTGAAGAAAAATTCTGTCCTGTGACGATAAAAATGGAGGGGGTCAACCCTGCCGGCGGTGCGCCGGGCGGTCCCGGGACGTCCGTCCGGCGGGGTATGCCTGCAATCGGACCGGAATCTTGATTCTTTGCAGAATCATGCCGCCGGTGAAATTGTCAGGGGTGCTGTGGGCGCTGTCACCTGCGGAGATCGGGAACGTGTGCCTCTCCTGCGGTTGTGCTTCGCGGGAAAAATCGGATAAATACCGGATTGCCTATGCCTTTGCCGCTCGCCGGCATTTGGCGGTTCCTGTGAAATGCGAACCGGTTTCTGAAATAGGCAAATCCCGTCACCTGGTTCTCTGCACCCCTGTCCACGGCTCCCTCCGGCTATCCACACATGGGAAGGAGCTCGCGGGAGGGGGGCACCCCCCGTCCGCATCCCCCATGGGGTGCCCCCTTGATTGACTGGAACGGGGCAGCAGAAATTTTCGGACCCGGGATACCTTTACAAAATGCCGGTGAAGCCGTTTACGGCCACAGGCGCAACTGATGAAAAGTCCTGGCTCTATACAGATACACTGTGTCCTGTTTTCGCAGACTACCCGGGACAGTGGACCGCAGGAACAATCGTCATGGGGGGGACCGGGGAGGGGGTCTCCCCCTCCCCCGTGAGAATAGCCTATGGGAAGCCGTGTACGGGAGCGAATTGATCTGAGCGGCGAGAGACTTCCATTTTATAAACGGTTCGCATTTTCTTGTGAAACTCCAGGATTTTCATGGTTGTGCTTCCGCCTATCCCCGGCATATGTGCGTTTCTACGAACACCGGGCCGGGTTATGACGTAAAAAATCCTTGCAGTTCTGTTCGTTTCGCCCCATGCACAGTTTCCCCCGGCTATCCTTATGGGGAAGGGATCAGAGGGAAGGGAGCCCCTCCCCAGGCGGGGACGATTCCCCCCACGGTCCGGTACACCGGGATAACCAGAATAACCCGGATCCGGGATACCGGCATCCGGCCATGGATATTTGTCAGTCCTGCCTGCGGCTGCTCTCGGCCTCAGACCTGGAAATGCTTCGATATCGTCCCCCGGCGATCGAATCTGCAGGCCGATCGTTCAACGGCCGATCTATCCCTCGTCTTCCCCTCCTCCATACAGCGCGCCGGGGATATGCATCAGAAGATCGCTCGCTATCATCCCGTACCCGAGCGATCCGGCAGCAGCCATACCCGCGCGGCCGTTTGCATATGCGGCAATGCATGCAGCCTCAAAAGCCGGCAGGTGGCAGAAGAGCGCCCCGATGATGCCCGCGAGGATGTCTCCCGTCCCGCCCACGGTCATCACCTCGGTGCCCGTCCGGTTGAACCGCACCCTGCTCCCGTCGGAGATGATGTCGGTTGCGCCCTTCAGGAGGATGGTGCCGTCGGTTGCGGCGGCCTTCACCGCACGCCCCCGGAGCACGAGATCGTCCGGAGGCCTCGTCCCGGTCATGCGCAGAAACTCGCCTGCGTGCGGAGTGTAGATCGTCTCTTCTGCCACCGGCAGCGGGGTGCGCAGAGCATCCGCATCGAAGACCGCCCGTTCTGCGTTCTCCGCGATCGCCGCCACGACAGAGTGGCTCTTCTCCCCAAGCCCGATCCCGCAGACGACGGCATCCGCCCGGTCGACGAGCCGGAGGATCGCCTCGATGTGCTCCTCTGCGATAAAGTCGCCGGGAAGCCGCTCGTAGATGAGATCCGGCTGCGGCAGCATGACCGGAGATGCCACCCGCACAATATCGGCACCGGCCCGGAGCGCTGCGAGGGCCGAAAGGTACGGTGCCCCCTGATACGGCCCTCCGCCCACCACCAGCACCTCTCCACCGGCTCCCTTGTGCGCCTCCGCCGATCTGGCGGGAAGGAGGGTGAGATCGCCTGGGCCGACACAGCACTCCGCCTCGATTGGGATGCCGATATCCACCGCCTCCGCTCCTTCCGTCTTCGGGCGGTGGAATGCGCAGATGCGCGCCGCCCGGATCCCGGGCGTGGGCACGTCGGCGGCCAGGATGATTGCAGTGCTCTCGTTTGCGAGGTCCACGCAGGCAGCCAGCGGTTCGCGGACGGATCCCGATGCTCCGGTGCCGAGCATCGCATCGATGATGAGATCGGCCCCTGCGAAGAGCGGGCGGAGCGCCAGCACGTCCTGCATGCACCGTACCGGATGCAGGGATACGGCGCTGTGCCGGAGCAGGTGCAGCTGGGCCGCCGCCTCGCGGGTTACCGGTCCCGGTTCGGGATAGATCACGGCCGTTTCGGCCTGATGCTGCAGAGATCGGGCTGCAACCATCCCGTCGCCGCCGTTATTGCCCTTACCGCACAGGATCAGCACCCGCTCCGGCCGATGCGCCTGCGCCGCCAGGGCGAGGGATCGCCCTGCGCTCTCCATCATCTGCAGCGAGCCAAGGCCGAGCGCCATTGCATTCCGCTCGACCGCCCGCATGCGTGCCGCACTGATCTGTCCTGTCTCCAGAAACTCCTTCATCACATCCAGCATCATCCCGTTGCGATCCTCCTCTCTCTGATTCTGCTATGGCGTTCATCGTTAGATACTTTTTCGAAGTGACGGTGCAATCCTGAAACGATCGAGAAGCCCTGCGGACAATACGGCAACATCTGCGCTTTGCAGGAAGATCAAGCCGGTTTGCGTATTCCATATCGCCCCGCACACAGTACGGATCCCCGCTGCCTGACGCAGGGGAGGGGGTCTCTCCTGGCCGGCGCAACTCCTCCCGCGGTTCACTGCACCGGGACGGCCGGGATATTATCAGACACCGCACGCCTCTATCCGGCTCATCCTTTTCATCGGTCGCGCCCGTGGCCAATTTCAGCCCCGTCAGGCCTATAAGGGCTCATCCCGGGCTGCCATTGCCGGGAGGAGAAGATCTTTTTGAGGCCTTTCTGTCCTCTTGTGCGCCCACCTGCGGAGGAGGGCCGTGTTTGGAAGCCGGTATGGCGGAGCCGGGTGCTCCCACCCGATATATTGCCGTTCTGCAGGCGGCGCCCGATACCATCGGCGAATGCCTCTGCCGTAATAGGTATAATTTATTGGCGCAGGATGCCTACAGGTATGGAGATGGGGTTTTCCGGGGACGTCAGGAGAGCGGCCGAAACGATACGTGCATTCGATGAAGCGACGATCATATCGCATATCGACGCCGACGGCATCAGCAGCGAGGCGATCCTGGCGCAGGCGCTCGCACGCGAAGGCATCACCGCCCGGTCCGTCTTCGTCAGGCAACTCGAACCCATGGCGATGCGCCACGTGCCGACCGACAGCACGCTCAAGATCTTTGTCGATCTCGGCGCGGGACAGCAGAATCTGCTCGAAGAGCACGGGCTCGATGCCGGGGAGGTGCTGATCGTGGATCACCACGTCAGCCAGCCGTGCGATATGCCGTACCCGCAGGTGAACTGTCTGGACTACGGGCATCAGAAATTGAGCGCCGCTGGCATCGCCTACCTGATCGCAAAGGAGATGGACCGGAGCAACATCGATCTCGCCAAACTCGCCGTCGTGGGAAACGTGGGGGACATGATGGCCCGGGAAACCCGTGGACTCACCGGTCTTGCACGCGAGATCGCCATGGAGGGCGTCGCGTACGGGAATATCATCGTGCGGGAGCGCGATCTCAACTGCTACGGGACCTCCACCCGCCCCGTGCAGGTCTGCCTGGCCTACAGCGATGATCCGTACATCCCGGGCATCAGCAACAGCACCGCCGGAGCACTCCGGTTTCTGCAGAAACTCGATGTTGCGCTCAGGGCGGACGGAGGGCGATGGTACGTCTGGGAAGAGCTGCCCATGGAAGAGAAGCGGACGATCATCAGCGCCCTTGTCCAGCAGCTGGTCGCCCACGGGAAGGAGACCGACCGGCTCTTCGCAGAGACCTACCTCTTTCCCGACGAGATGGAGCGGACCCCGCTCCGGAACGCCTCGGAGTACGCCACCCTCCTGAACGCATGCGGACGCTGGGCAAAACCGCGTATCGGCAGCAGCGTCTGCCGCGGTGACCGGGGCACGTCCTATCAGGAGGCGGAGTACATGCTGCGCCACCATCGCACCATCATCAGGGAGCTGCTGCAGTATATTCTGGAGACCGGCGTCACAGAACTCTCACACCTCCAGTACATCTGCACGGGCGACCGGTTCCCGGACACGATCATCGGGATCGGCGCCGGGATGGCACTCTCTAAACTGAACTGGCAGAAGCCGATCATGATACTGGGCGACGTGACTGATGACCCGGAGATCGCGAAGGTCTCGATGCGAACCAATGAGTGGGCTCTGCGCCGGGGGATTGATCTCCAGCAGGCGCTGATGGTGGCGGCCGAAGAGGTCGGCGGTGCGGGAGGGGGTCACCGGATCGCTGCAGGGGCATATATACCAAAGACCGTCATGGAGGAGTTTGCAGACCGTGTCAACAGCGTGCTCGAGCAGCAGCTTGCAGAAACGTGTCAGGACGATTGCTGACTATCAGTTCGGCAGCGGAGTCGGGGCGATCCTCTTTCCCGACCGGTGCGAGTTCATGCTCTCAAACACCGGGAGGATCCGGCAGGTGCTGCTCGACGGTCAGCGGATCGCCACGGTCAGGGCACAGGACGGCCGCCTGACGCTTGGAATCGTCGGTGCGGCGCGCCTGATGGCAGCTCTCGATCCGCCTGCGTATCGGGTCGTGATCCGGGACGACGTGGCGGAGTTCATTGCGAAGGGCAGGAACGCCTTTGCAAAACATGTCGTCTCCGCAGACCCGGATATACGCGCAGGGGACGAGGTGCTCGTCGTTACCGGCAGGGACGAACTCCTTGCGACCGGGTCCGCCCTGCTTGCCGGGTGGGAAATGCCGGCATTTAATTATGGAGTCGCAGTCAAAGTACGACAGGGAAGGGATCTCGAATGTTTCCAGGAAATATAAACCCGAAAAAGATGAAGCAGATGATGAAGCAGATGGGCATGGAGATGGCGCAGATCGAGGATGTCGAGCGGGTTGTCATCTCCACGCCGAAGGGGGACTACATCTTTGACGACGCGGAGGTGGTCGCAATGACCATGCAGGGCATCACGACCTACCAGCTCACCGGCACTCCCCGCTTCGAAGCGGCAGCGCCCGATATCCCCGCCGAGGACGTCACGCTGGTCGCATCGCAGACCGGCGCCACCGAGGACGATGCGCGGGCGGCGCTCGAAGAGACCGGGGGCGATATCGCCGCCGCAATCATGAAGCTCGCAGAGCGATGATCGGCGACGGGGAACGGGTGCTCCTGGTCTCGCAGGGCCGGGAGTACTTTGTTCTTGCCGGTGCAGGCCAGCTGAGCACCGATCTCGGAGTGATCGACCTGAACGCGCTCGTCGGGGCTTCGCCGGGAGAACTCGTAAAGACACACCTCGGCGTAGAGTTTCAGGTCCTACGCCCGCGCCCGACCGATTTCTTTGCACATGCACGCCGGAGCGGCGCGCCCATGCTGCCGAGGGATATCGGTATGGTGATCGCTCATACTGGCATGAATCGCCGCGACGAGGTGCTCGACGCCGGCTCAGGCAGTGGAATTGCGGCGATTTACTTTGGAGGCATCGCACGCCGCGTGACGACGTATGAGCATCGGCCGGAGTTTGCACGCCTTGCCGAAAAGAACATCGCCGATGCACGCCTCGAGAACGTCCGCGTGGTGGCGGCCGACGTGCTGGAAGCGGAGGGCGAGTTCGACATCGTCCATCTCGATCTGGGCATCACGGAGGAGCACATCCGGCATGCCCACGCACTGGTCCGCCCGGGCGGCTACCTCGCCGCATACACTCCGTTCCTCGAACACCTGTTCATCGTCCTGGACACAGGCCAGCAGCTCTTCAGGGAAGTGAAGACCTATGAGTGCATCGAGCGTCAGATGACACGTACCGGCAGGGGCACCCGCCCGTCCACGCAGGTGGCGCACAGCGGATACGTCACGATAGCACGACGATAGCGGTATCTGCAGGCAGGGGCGCGCTTCTCGCGTTCCCGGCCTGTCTGCGTGCCGGCACACTTTTTATTCCCGGAGCAGGCCGGACCACCCGGTATACCCGCAGTAAATGCACCCGTCGCCGCCGCAGTGGCGGCATCGCTGTGCGGGCTGGTGCACCATAACGAACCCTTTTTTATTGCAGTACAGGCACCCGAGGCCTTCACAGTGGCAGCAGGTTTCGGGCGCATACTCGCTTGCAGGCTCACTCATACCATTATGCATGCACTGCCATCCAGCATAAGCATGCCCCGGCATACCCGATCCCCGCATCAGATTGGAGTTGCAGCCGGGTCCTGCGGGGCAGGGAACGCAATCCTTCGCCTGCGGCAGCATCAGGTTCCGGAGAGGCAGGGTGTGAAGCATGTATATGACTCTATTAGGGAGGAGGAGAAAATCACTACTGGATGAGTCTCATGAGCAACCTGTCTCGCCGTACTCCACGCGGCAGGGAAGTGATCTCCGGAAGGTAGACGGCAATGTATCACATCATCTCGATTCGGGATTTCGAGCGGAGGGAGCTTGATTATATGCTTGATAAAGCAGAGGAGTTTGATGGGCGCGCCTGCGATCCCCGGGCGCTCGAAGGCAAACTCCTTGCACTCCTCTTCTTTGAACCCAGTACGCGCACACGAATGTCATTTGAGGCTGCAATGGCCCGGCTCGGGGGAAGATCGATCAGCATGGACAACGTGGAAGCCAGCTCGGTGGTGAAGGGAGAGACGCTTGCTGACACCATCCGCGTGGTGAGCGGGTACGTCGATGCAATCGTCCTGCGCCACCCGAAGGAGGGCGCGGCACGGATGGCAAGCGAGTTTTCCGGCGTGCCGGTGATCAATGCCGGCGACGGCGCGGGGCAGCACCCGTCGCAGACGCTTCTTGACCTCTACACCATCCGGCAGTCCATGCCGATCGACGGCATCGATCTCGGGCTGCTCGGCGATCTCCGGTACGGCAGGACAGCACATTCGCTCGCGTACGCGCTCTCGCTCTACGGAGCGAAACTCCACGTGATTGCCCCGAACGGGCTGGAGCTGCCGGCAGGCATCGTTTCTGAGCTGGACGAGCGCGGCATGGAAGTCGTCGAGTACGAGGACGTGAACGATATCATCCGTGAGATCGATGTACTGTATGTCACCCGGATACAGCGCGAACGCTTCCCGGATACGGCATCGTACTTCAAGGTGGCATCCAGTTACCGGATCACCCCGGACCTGCTTGCCGATGTGCGGCAACACTTAATCATCCTCCACCCGCTCCCGCGGGCGGGCGAGATCGACCCCGGGGTGGACCGGCTGCCCTATGCCCGATACTTTGAACAATCGCGGAATGGAGTCCCGGTCAGAATGGCCCTCCTGCACGAGGTGATCCGGTGAAGAAGGAAGATCATGTACACGGCCTGGTCATCAGCCCGATCAAGGACGGCACGGTCATCGACCATATTACTGCGGGCGAGGCCCTCAATGTACTGAAGATACTCGGCATTACGGGCTCGACGACCGAATGCTTGAGCATCGCAACCAATGTTGCAAGCAAACGGCTCGGCCGGAAGGATATCGTCAAGATCGAGAACCGTGAACTCCGGAAGGAGGAAGTCGACCGCATAGCGCTCATCGCCCCGCAGGCACGGATCAACATCATCCGGGAGTATCGGGTCGTCGATAAGAAAGGGGTGGAGATCCCTGCGATCCTCCGGGGAGTTATCCGCTGTCCGAACCCGGGCTGCATCACCAGCACGAACGAACCGATCGAGAGTGCCTTTGAGGTATTGCCAAAGGGGCTCCACTGCCTCTACTGTGACTGGTGGATTACACAGGACATCGCATCGCACATCATCTGATCAGGCGTCCGTGGGGATCGATCTCTCCGCGATAGATGCGCGTGCTTGAGATCCAGCGTCCGTCCTCGGCGAGCACGCAGGCGATCCGATAGACATCCACCTTTCTCCTGCCCCTCTCCTCTCTCTTCCGGTTGATCTCGGCAGCAACCGGGAACGTATCCTCGCTCACGAAGAGTGCATCGAAATCCGCATCCAGCGCTGATCCGTATCGATCGCTGAGCGGTTCGATCGACCACTCCGCAGGAAAGCCGCTGCTCCGGATGAAATTCTCGAGATCCCGCCTTCGATCCTCATAACTCCTTACAGGATGGCTTTTCCTGCCGGCAAACTCGTCGGTCGTCAGGCCGATGGCGACGCTGCCGGCGGGTCCCGCAATCTCGAATGAGCGGCTCAGGAGTCTCTTATGCCCGTCGTGAAGGGGATCGAAGGTGCCCCCTACCATAACTTTCATTGGTGGGAGAGGTTCAACTCTTATACTATTATGGATAGCGGTACGGTTGCAGGCTCCGGAGGATTTATCGCGGAGAATGCGACGATCATCGGAGATGTCGTCCTCGGTGATGAAGTGAGCGTATGGTTCGGTGCGGTGATCCGGGGGGATAAGAGCCGGATTGAGATCGGCGAATGCTCCAATGTCCAGGACAACGCTGTGGTGCATACGACGATCGGGTTCCCGGTTGCAATCGGCTCTTTCGTCTCCGTCGGTCACGGGGCAATACTGCACGGCTGCACCATCGGGAGCGAGGTGCTTGTCGGCATGGGCGCCATCATTATGAACGGTGCGGTCATCGGGGAAGGCTCGATCATCGGAGCGGGCGCCGTCATCACCGAGGGCAAGCAGATACCACCCCATTCTCTGGTGCTCGGTCTGCCTGCAGCCGTGGTGAAAGAGACGACCGAGAAGCAGCGGGCGTTTATCGTGGAGAATGCGCGGGAATACGTGAAGCTCGCCGGGAGATACCGTAATGGCTGACGTAGCGGTGATCGGAGCGGGTGTTGCCGGCATCCAGGCGGCGCTCGATCTGGCGAACCATGGCCTGCATGTCTACCTGATAGAGCGCGAACCGACTATCGGGGGGCACATGGCACAGCTGGACAAGACCTTTCCGACGAACGACTGCTCCATGTGCATTCTCAGCCCGAAGATGCTCGAGGTGTCGCGGCATCCCAACGTGACCCTTCTCACCTGCACCGAGGTGGCGTCGGTCTCCGGGGAGGTGGGCAACTTTTCGTTGACGCTCATCCGGCATCCGCGATACGTCGACGAGAACCTCTGCAACGGGTGCGGGGACTGCGTCGAGATCTGTCCGGTTGAGGTCTATAACCGGTTCGACGCCGGTATCGGCGTCCGGAAGGCGATCTATAAGCCGCACCCGCAGGCCGTGCCCGATATTGTCATCAAGGACAACGACCACTGCATCGAGTGCGGGCTCTGCTATGATGTCTGCGGGCTTGATGCAGTGCTGCGGGAGGATGCCGGGAGAACAATCGATATCACGGTGGCGAGCATCGTGGTTGCGACGGGGTATGCGACATTTGACGCGCGCAACAAGGTGCCGATGCGGTATCTCGACGTTCCCGACGTGATCACGAGCCTTGAGTTCGAACGGATGATCAATGCGAGCGGGCCCACCGGAGGGCAGATACGCCGGCTGAGCACCGGGCAGAGGCCGCGGAGCATGGCGTTCGTGCAGTGCGTGGGTTCCCGCGATATCGCTCTGGGCAGGCCCTACTGCTCAGGGGTCTGCTGCATGTACGCCATGAAGAATGCCATGCTCATCAGGGAGAAGTATCCGGAGACCGAGGTCATCGTCTTCTATAACGATATTCGGGCGTATGGGAAGGGGTACGAGGAATACTTCGAACGGGCAAAAGCGATGGGCGTCCGTTTCGTCAAGGGATTTCCCGGCGAGGTGCTTGATAATGGCGACAGCCTGATGATGCAGGTGGAGGACTGCGAGACCGGTGTCGTCGAGCGCTTCTATCCCGAACTCGTCGTCCTCTCGGTCGGTCTCGAGCCTGCGCGAGGCGCCGACGCCGTGGCCGATATGCTGGGCATTCCCCATGACGAAAACGGCTTTTTCTCTGCCGCAGATGAAAAACTCGGGCCTGTGCTGACGATCAGGCCCGGGATCTACGTGGCCGGGGCGGCGGCTGCACCGCGCGACATCCCCGATTCCGTGGCCATGGCAGGCGCGGCAGCGATGAGGGCCTATATCGACGCGCTGCGAGCGGAGTGACGGGTGCTGCGATGGACTATACTCTCTCCTGGGATGCGGATGCCGGTGGCATCAGGTATATCGACCAGACGCTGCTGCCGGGCCGATGCGAACCGGCCCTGTGCACCACGATCGATTGCCTGGCCCGGGCAATCGAGAGGCTGGAGATCCGGGGTGCTCCGGCCCTCGGCATCGCAGGCGCGCTCGGCGTGGCCCTTGCGGCTCGCACGAGCCCTCACGAACGGATGGAGGCGTTTCTTCGAGATGTCCGCGGGGCGGCGGAGCAATTGAAGAGCACCCGGCCCACCGCCGTCAACCTCGCCTGGGGCATCGATCGCGTCCTCGCCCGGATTGAACGGGCTGATTCAGTCGATGAAGCGCGGCGGTCAGCGGTTGCCGAAGCGGAGGCCGTCGTCCGCGAGGATGAAGAGTCCTGCCGCACCCTCGGGCAGCACGGGGCCGGGCTGCTCCCCGATCCCTGCACCGTGCTGACCCACTGCAACGCCGGTGCGCTGGCATGCCGGTGCTGGGGCACTGCTCTCGGGGTCGTCAGGTCTGCCGTCCGGGCAGGCAAGCAGGTGCGGGTGATCGCCTGCGAGACACGGCCGCTCCATCAGGGCTCGCGTCTCACCTGCTGGGAGCTTGCCAGGGACGGGATCGATGTTACGGCGATCCCGGACTCAGCGGCCGCTTACCTGATGCGAAAGGGCGGGATCGACTGCGTCATCGTCGGGGCCGACCGGATCACGAGCGATGCCGTCTTCAATAAGATCGGCACCTACATGCATGCCGTCGCCGCCCGTTACCACGCCATACCCTTCTACGTGGCTGCCCCGCTCTCCACGTTTGATGCAGGCCGTTCTGAGAAGGATATCGTCATCGAGCAGAGAGACCGTCGGGAGCTGGCGTACTGCGGGGATAGGCAGCTGCTGCCCGAAAAGGTTAACGTGCTGAACTACGCATTCGATGCAACGCCGCTCTCTCTCGTCAGTGCGATCATCACCGAGGAAGGAGTGCTTTGCCCTCCCTATGATCTGCTCTCCCGATCAGGGATCGGACCGGCACGTTAGGTGGGTGCTTATCGAATGTTCGCAGAATCAGAGGTCTGGACCCAGCTGATGATCGTCATCGGCGAGGTGGCGGTACTGGCGATCGGGACACTGCTCATCACAGCGATGGCGCTTGCGGTCATTGCGTTCTACTCGATCAGCAACGGGACGTTCTACTTCCCGCGGCTGTTGAAATCCGGGCTGGTGCTGCTTGAAGGGCTCGTTAAGGCTATCTGCAAGCTGCTCGGGCTCGACGATCGCGACCTGCTGACGTTCTTCATCAATCTCCATAATGCGATGAACAGCAAGGCCTTTTCAGAGATCCCCATTCATAAACGAGCAATATTCCTCCCCCAGTGTCTGCGGTCGTCGCGGTGCCCCGGACACCTCACGCCGGAAGGGATCGTGTGCAAAAACTGCGGGGGGTGCGGCATCGGAGAGGTGAACCTGCGGCTTCAGGCTGCAGGATACAGGGTCTTTATCATGCCGGGTTCTACGTTCATCAAGCGCATGGTCAAGAAGTACCGCCCGACAGGCGTCATCGGCGTCGGATGCCTGATGGAGGTGAAAGAGGGGCTTGAGATGTGCGACCGGATGGGACTGGTCGCGATGGGAATTGTTACCTTAAAAGACGGGTGCGTGGAGACCCTGGTCAACTGGAACGATGTCTTTGACGTGGCCTCGATGGGCGTCGAGCCCCGGCTAAACGGTGTAGACCTTCACGGCCCTGCCGACTAGCCGGTCGCTTTTTATCTTTCCGTGGACGTAGATGGTCCCGCTGCTCGTCACGTCGCCCACCCGGACGCCCTGGCGAAGCGTGATATTCCCTCCGGCGGTTACGGATTTGAGCCGGGCATTATCGCAGATCACGACGTCCTCCTCTACGACGAGCGGCCCTTTGAGCCTGACATCGCGGCCGATAACCGCACTCCTGCTCTCGACCCGTCCTCCCACCGTCGACAGCGGGCCGAGTTCGAGCCTGCCGCCGACCTTCAGCCAGCCCCAGATATGCGTATCGGGGGGTACGATGAAGTCCCCGTCGATCTTTACGTTGCCGTCAAAGAAAGCGCCCCTGGGTGCGATGTAGGTATCCCCCCGCCGGTATACTTTCGTCATGCTCTTCTGTACAGCTGATTGCATGAATATATTAAGGTTTCATTTGATGGCGCACGGCGCACCGTCGTGCGACATGCGG
>LNQE01001184.1_pt1 | contig 13040 bp, 15 predicted proteins | sample 603111 | NCBI WGS metagenome assembly LNQE01 (sample SAMN04260313, study PRJNA301899) | hydrocarbon metagenome | isolation source: hydrocarbon-contaminated ditch | place: Germany: Bremen | collected 1998
CTCCCCGGTCCCCACCCCCTGGCGATTGCCTCCACGGTCCACTGTCCCGGGAGAACCAGAGGAGAGAAGCCGGACCCGGGGTATCGGCACAGAACGCAAGGGACTTTCATGGCTGCGCTTGCACCGGTCGCCGGTGCATGAGGGTTCCCATGAAAATGCGAACCGTTTCTGAAATGGAAGGCTCTTGTCGCTCCAGCTCAATTCGCTCCCGTACACGGCTTCCCACCGCCTCCCCCCATTGGGATGTCCCCCACGGTCCACTCTACCGGGAGACCCGGGAGATACCGGATCCGGGATGCTCCAGAAAACTCATGGATTTTCATTGGTTGCGCCTGCAGCCCCCATCAGGGCTTCATACGCGGTTTTATATGGAAATGGGCGGGAAGCAGCATCACTCACCTTCGTTCTGTAGCTCGTAGCCTTCGGGGCTTCATAGGCGGCTTCATAGGAAACCCTGGACTGAGGCAGGTCCTCTCCCGCATGCCGCCTCCCTCCTGAGGCGATAGCCTGCGGAACTTCGTTTACGGAAGCAGAACGAAAAAAAAAAGCAGCAGAGATATTCGAGTTTTAACTTTAATCCTGCATCTGCATGGCTGCGGCCCTGTGGACTCATATCGTTTCATGCGAAACGGCAAGCCCTTCATACGGCGCACCCGGCACCCGCCGGCAAAAAGTATCAAGCTGCCGCCGGGCCGTTCTCGATACGGGTGAACAGATCGAAGTTTATGCTTCCGCTCGTTCCGTCGCGCCTGAAATAGTATTCCAGCAGGCGGTCGCGGTTTTCGTGGGGGGAGAACCAGTAACTATGCCGGACGGTCTTCTTCTCGTATCCGGGAAGCGCGGGATAGCTCATCGCGTCATGGGCGATCACGAGATCGAAGTCTCTGGCAAGTATCGTCTCTTCGTCCACCGGCTGGAAGAAGTAGGTCAGGTGCTCCGCCCGATCGCCGCGGTAGTACCAGGGGAGCGGCCAGTAGGTGCCGGAAACGATGACGGGATTGTCAGATGCGTCGATCAGGGCCATGACGTCGCGGAGCTCCTCCGAGTTCTGCACCTGGACGATGGGCTCGTTGATATCGGCAGGCACGAACGCGACGTGCCAGGTCATGGCGACCAGGAAGACGGTCGCGAGAGCGGCGAAGGCCATCTTCTTCGGAGTCATCAGGTAGACCGCCACAAAGATCATGGGAAGCAGCTGGTGCAGGAGCAGCCAGGGCACTTTCTCGCCCAGATACGCGTACGCGGCCAGAGAGAGGATCATCCAGTAGACGGAGAACCTGAAGAACTCCTCCCTCTTATCAAAGATCCGGGGAGACACCTCCCTCTCCTCCGCCTTCCCCGCGCCGCTCGGCCGCTGCCGGAGGCGCTCAAGCGACTGCCTGACAGAGGATGGGCGGTCGCCGCTCTTCAGGAACTGCCCGACCCCTATCACAGCCAGGATCAGGATCGGGAGCTCGTAGAGGATCAAGAGCGTGATATAGAAGTACGGCGGCCCGCCGAGCCGCTGCTGGCCGTGCATCGACGTCCAGTGCTCGATCGCCCGGAGCCACCCGTCCTGGAGCACCTCCGGATGCATGCCGAACGACGAGTAGAAGACGCCCATAATACCGATCACGACGAGGGCGGCGTAGAGCAGGTCGGTCTTCCACTGCTTCGGCAGCTCGACCCTGCCCGTCCATACCAGGAAGATGAGGTAGGATCCGACGATCAGCAGCACGATCGGCATGTTCTCCTTGGCCGACATCCCGAACCCTGCAGCAGCCGCTGCAAGGAGGGCGTAACGCGTCTCGCTCCGCTCAAGGTAGTAGAGAACGGCAACCACCAGCAGGAGCGAGAAGAACGCAATATAGATGTCATTCCGGAGAAAGCGCGAGAAATAGACCATGCTCGGAGAGGCGGCAAGGAAGAGCGCCGCAACAAGCGCCTGCCTCCTGTCAAGATACCCGAGGCGGTAGAGCGGATACACCAGCAGGACGAGCAGCACCCCGAAAAGCGCAGGAAGGAGCCTCCCGACGATATCCGAGTCTCCAAAGAGCCAAAACATCGCCGCCGTCGCGTAGTAGAGGAACGGCCCGTGGTAGACGGGATCGTACTGGTAGATGCCTTCTGTCAGGAGGCGAAACGAGAACCATGCATGAATCGCTTCATCATGGTGGAAGAGCTTCAGATCCAGGTGATAGAGCCGAAGAATTATCGCGATGAAAAATACGGCGAAAAAGAGTCTCTCAAAAGAGAGCTGGTCACGAATCCAGCCAGGCGCATCTGCGGCCGCCACGCCGCCTCACCTCAACTCTCAAGGACGATCTCAATGCCGATGTCCTTTGGTACCTGAATGCGCATCAACTGCCTCAGTGCACGTTCGTCTGCATCGATATCGATGAGCCGCTTATGAACGCGCATCTGCCAGCGATCCCAGGTGGCGGTCCCCTCGCCGTCAGGGCTCTTGCGTATCGGCACAACCAGCCGCTTTGTCGGAAGCGGTATCGGACCTGCCAGATTCACGCCTGTGCGCTCGGCTATCTCTTTGATCCGGTTGCAGACCATCTCAATTTTCTCGAAATCAGTGCCTGATAGGCGTATTCTGGCTTTTTGCATATGACCATCACCAAAAAATGTTAGAAGTAATTATCTCATCTGCTTCGGTGTGATATCAATGCACATGCCAGCAGCAATGGTCGATCCCATATCGCGGATGGCAAACCTCCCGAGCTGCGGGATCTCCTTGACCTTCTCGATGACCATGGGCCGGGTGGGCCTGATCTTCACGATGGCGGCGTCGCCGGTCTTGAGGAACGTGGGGTTCTCTTCTTTGACCTGGCCGCTCCGCGGGTCGAGTTTCTTCTGCAGTTCGATGAACGTGCATGCGATCTGGGCCGTGTGGCAGTGGAACACCGGTGTATAGCCGACGGTGAGAGCGCTCGGGTGGTGCAGGATCACGATCTGGGCGGTGAACTCATCCGCAACCGTCGGCGGTGCATCCGCAGGGCCGCAGACATCGCCGCGGCGGACATCGCCCTTGCCGATACCCCGTACGTTGAACCCGACGTTGTCGCCGGGCAGCGCCTCGGGCTGCTCCTCATGGTGCATCTCGATGCTCTTGACCTCTCCCTCCTTGTTCGCCGGCATGAAGGATACCTTCATTCCCTTCTTCATGACGCCGGTCTCGACCCGTCCTACGGGCACGGTGCCGATACCTGAGATGGAGTAGACGTCCTGGATGGGGAGGCGCAGCGGCAGGTTGGTCGGCTTTTCCGGCTCTTTCAGGGTGTCGAGCGCCTCAAGGAGCGTGACGCCCTTGTACCAGTGTGTCTCCTCGCTGTGCTTTGAGATGTTCGTGCCCTTAAACGCACTCATCGGTATGAAGTGGACGTCGTCTGGCTTGTAGCCGACCATCTTGATCAGCTGCGAGAGCTGGTCCTTCACCTCGTTGTAGCGCTTCTCGTCGTACTTCGCGGCGTCCATCTTGTTGATCCCGATGATCAGCTGGTTGATGCCGAGCGTGCGCGCAAGGAAGACGTGCTCCTTTGTCTGCTCCATCACGCCATCGGGTGCCGCGACGACCAGCAGTGCGGCATCTGCCTGCGACGCTCCGGTGATCATATTCTTGACGAAGTCACGGTGGCCCGGGCAGTCCACGATGGTGAAGTAGTACTTGTCGGTATCGAACCTCTTGTGGGCGATATCGATGGTAATACCCCTCTCACGCTCTTCCTTGAGGTTGTCCATGACCCATGCAAACTCGAATGAGCCCTTGCCCTTCGACTCTGCCTCCTTGCGGTAGTTCTCGATGATGTGAGGCGGTACAGATCCGGTCTCGAAAAGCAGTCGACCTACGGTCGTTGACTTGCCGTGATCAATGTGTCCGATAACTGCAAGGTTTAAGTGCGGCTTCTCGGTTGCCATAAATTATATCCTCCACTCATATAGGTCTGTCAGCTCGAACAGTCCGGTTATGCGAGTATCTTATACATACGATGTAATCCTTATAAAGCATTTCCATCATCCCGCATGCGGGATTTGTGTAAATTCGGCAGCAACCAACAAAATCATATCTCTACGGCATCAATGTCCCTGTACAATGAAGACATTACCTTTTCACCGGGACGAAAAGACCGATCGGGTTACGGTCACGTGCGCAGACGGGGAGGTGTCGGTGTACTCGCACTGCGCATACTGCCGGCACTGCATCGGAGTGAGAGTGGGCAAAAGGGTCTTCCCTTCACCGCAGCGGCAGGCATTTCTGGGAGTGAAGCAGACCGGCGCCCCGGATGAGGGGCTGCTCAACGCTGCGATGATGTTTAATTCCCTGATCAGGGACGGTGCGGCTATCGAATGCGACGATGATGCGGACCAGGGGTTCAGTCACCTCTATCGGTACTGAATTCCTTCTCCATCATCTCTTTAAACCGGTCAAAATCGAGCTCGTCCAGCTGGTCGGCAAGGAGCCTTCCGCTCCATGCACGCCGGTAGATCCAGTCGATAATCCGTTCCACGACGGCGACAACTTCGTCTTCCGTCTCAACGTTGATGAGTTCCCGCCCTATGCGGGGCTCCATACCGCGCCGCCCTCCGACCAGGATCTGGTAGTGCGGATACTCTGATTTCAGCAGGTGGAACGGGCAGGAGTAGATACATATGCCGCACTGCAGGCATTTACTCTCATCGAGCACCGATATACCGTCCCTGATGGCTATCGCGCAGTTCCGGCAGTATTCGACGCAGGTTCCGCAGCCGGTGCAGAGGCCGGGAATCCTCAGCGGCCTGATCCTGCCGACGATACCGATCTCGTTGAGCTGAGGGCTTCCGCAGGCATACGTGCAGCCTGCAATGGATATCCGGACCTTTACGGGCATCTCTTTCCCAAAGACCAGGTGATCTATCCTTTTTGCGAGCTCAATAGTCTCGACGTTGGCGTATTTGCAGCGCTCAAGGCCCGGACAGGCCATGACGTTCACCACTTCGTCCCGCTCCGCTCCGAGCGGTGTCCCGTTCTCCCCGAGAACGGCGGCAATATCTTCGAGGAGCGACGGATCGACATGAGGCAGCTCTATCGTCTGTCGCATCGTTAAGTGAACGCCGCCGTCCCCGTACTTCTCCGCGATCTCGGCAATTCCGCGGAGCTGTGCTGCAGAGAGAACGCCTGCCGGGATACGAAGCCGTATCGTTGCGTAGTCAGCATCCCGCTCGGTGATCACACCGCCCCTGGTGTGAATGCCAAACTGCGTCTTCATTGTACCTATACTAACTGGCGTCAGGATAGAAAAATGTATTACAGGAGTGCGAGAGCAACGATCACGCCGGCACGGGCGATCTCATGGGTGGCGCCCACCACGTCTCCATTCACGCCTCCAAAGAGCCGCCGGGAGAGGCGGAGCATGACAGCGACGACGATCAGCGTCGCAGCGGCCGCTGCGGCAAAACGTGGCCAGGAGAGGAGGGCGAGCGGGAGCGCAAGCGCGGTGGCATAGACCAGAAACCGCGGACGGGCGCAGCCGTGCAGGTAGCTGTGTATGCCCTCGCGGAATGGCGGACCGAGCGTGGTCATGTAGGAGATCGCGAGTTTCGCAAAAACCTCGGCGAACAGGATGGCAATCCAGATCGGCCCGGCTGACTGGAGGCCGGCGAACGCCAGGAGCGTGACGATGAGGGCGGCTGCCACCGCACCCGCACCCGCATGCCGGTCCGTCATCGCCTGCACCCGCTTCTCCCTGCTCCCATGCGCCATGAGGCCGTCTCCGAAGTCGATCAGCCCGTCGAAGTGGTTGCAGCCCGAGACGAGGAGGACGGTGGCAAGGGCGACAGCGGCGGCAAGCGCAGGCGACGGGATGAAGAAGACCGCAAGAGCGGCAATGCAGCCGATCACGTAGCCGGCGATCGGGTAGAGGTACGAGCGGCGTGCAAAATAGTCGAAATCGACCGATCTCCCAAGCGGGAGGACCGTGCAGAACTGCAGGAGGGCAAGGAGGGGCTTCATCCGGACTCACTGTACAGCCGCGACGTGCATCCGGCGATGAGGCCTGCAACGGCGTCATCCAGGAACGGGCCGAGTTCCTTCAGTATGCCCGGCTTCTTCTGGTCATACCGCGTAAACTCGAACCGGGCATAGGTGCCGCCGATCACCTCGGCGATCGCCATGCCGATGATCTCGTCGGAGAGCAGAAATACCGGATCTTCGGCGATCTCGGAGTCCTTCCGCTTCCAGTAGAGCTCGTCCTCAAGCAGAATAGCCCCGAGCAGCAGCGAACTGACGTTTGGGTCCTGCATCGCTCTTCCGATCTTTTCATGCAGCCAGACGGCGGCATCCTCCGTTTCCATGCCGTGGGATACGTACAGCTCCATTGCGGCGGAGACGATTGCTTCGCGCCGTACGCCCTTCGCCTGCAGACGGGACTCGATCTCAAACATTACATATGTAGTAAACGGCGGCCTATTTACCGATTCGTATTCTGAACGGTGTCTGCCTGCAGCAGGTAGAATCCTCTCCTTTTTATGCCGCGCCTCCGTACGTACTGTATATGCCGTTCGTCTCAGAGATGCCTGACATCAGGGCAGAAAACCCTGTCATGGCCCTGGTACTCGGAAACACCATGCTCTCCACCATCCCCGGGCTCTCAGGCGCGGGCCCGAGCCCGGAGAAGACCCTGCTCACCCCGATCCTCGACGCCGAACTCGTGGCAACCGGCGCGATCTCGAGCATGCCGATCAAGCCGAACACGCCGACGGGCTGCCCGACCCCGGCAACCATCACCCGATCCATGACAACCCTGACCGGGATCTCCCCGCTCTTCATCAATGCCGGGCTCGCATCGCCCCCCACGGTACCGTGCATGGACGTCTACGGGAGGCCCGGCGGAGACCCGCGCAGTGCCGATGCCGTCCCCGACGCGCATGAGCTTTACCGGAAAGGAGGGATGATCGGCAGGTTCCTCTCACGGTACAGCGACCTGCTGGTGCTCGGCGAGTGCGTTCCGGGCGGCACCACCACCGCGCTCATCGTCCTGAGAGCGCTCGGGTACAGCGCAAGCGTCAGCAGCAGTTACGCCAGGAACCCGATCGCCCTGAAGGAATCGGTCTGTCGGGAGGCGATCGGGAGGATCGATGCCGCCGGAGTCTCCGACCCGCTCGATATCATCAGGATGGCGGGAGACCCGATGATGCCGGTCGCCGCAGGCATTGCTGACACCTACGAGGGCAGGATCCTCCTTGCAGGTGGCACCCAGATGCTTGCTGTTGCAGCGGCTCTGGAGGCGATCGGGGGCAGGCCGCCGCATATCGCGACGACAGTCTACGTCAGGGACGATCCGTCCGCCGGTTTTCCCCGGACGCTGCAGGAGATCGGCACCACGGCGTATTATCTCGATCCCGGCTTCTCCGGCATCGGACATGCAGGCCTTGCACGCTACTGCATCGGAGAGGTGAAGGAAGGCATGGGTGCCGGGGGTGCGATGCTGCTCGCGCACCTGATGGGCTTCTCGCCGGATGAGATTACCAGGACCATCATTGAGTTTGTATCGGGCTACACCTGACAAAGGACTATTACCCCGGCGCATCCATATGCTGAGCAATGCTTCCCATATATGTGGTCAATAATCACGGGCAGTTCAACCATCTCATCTTAAGAACGCTCCGTGATATGGATATCGAGGCCACGATGATCTCCAACCAGACGCCTCCTGCGGATGTGGCCCAGAACTGCAGGGGCGTTATTCTCGGCGGCGGCCCCACGCTCGAACGTTCGGGTGTTGCCGCGGAATATCTCGATCTCGGCCTGCCTGTCCTCGGCATATGCCTCGGGCTGCACATTATGGCGACTGCCCGCGGCGGAACGGTAGACCATGGCGCAAGCGGCGGCTACGGGGCTGTTGAGGTGGAGATCCTCAAACAGAACGAGTTACTTGCAGGATACCCGCCGAGGATCCGGGTCTGGGCGTCGCATGCGGATGAGGTAGCGGTCATACCGGAGGGCTTTTTGCTCCTTGCACGCTCAGGCATCTGCGGGGTTGAGGCGATGGCCTCGAATACAGAGCGGCTCTACGGCATCCAGTGGCACCCGGAGGTCAGCCACACGACGGACGGCAGGATCATCTTTGAGAATTTTGACAGAATATGCAGCGAGTAGACGACATTGCAGGGCTCATCCGATCAATCGGGTTTCGATGTACCGGATGCGCCGAATGCTGCCGCTCTTCTGCCGATGATTCCAGTCTGGTGATCGTCAGTCCCCCGGAGATACGGGAGATCCTCGCGGCAACAGGTATGGAATGGGACGATGCGGTCGAGCCGTACCCCGAGGTCGTCGATTGCGGAGACGGACGGCGGTATACGTTCGACTGGTGCATACGAAGGCGCAAAGGGGCATGCATCTTCCTTGACGGAGGGCGGTGCACGATCTATGAACACCGCCCCTGGATCTGCCGTACCTACCCGTTCATGCTGGACGAAGGAAGGCTCACGGTATCCGCGTGCCGGGGGGTCGGCGCCCCGCTCTCCGACGAGGAAGCTTTTTCGGCGGCCCGGGCGCTTATCGCTCGTTTTGAGGCTGAATGGATCGAGGAACGCGCCATTGCAGCCGCTTTCAGGGCGGCGGACGTGCCTGCAGGAAGGCTGATCGTCTTCGATAGCGACGGCATGAAGGTGCTTGATGGCTGATATCCGACTCGTAGGAACCGCGCACGTCTCGAAAAAGAGCATCCAGGACGTCAGGGAAGCGATCGAGGAGTTCGGCCCCGATGTCGTCGCGGTGGAGCTCGACCCCGGACGGTATGCCTCCCTGAAGCGGGAAGGAGAAGAACCGTCAGTCAGTGAGATTCTGAAGGGAGGCAACTTCGCGCAGTTGCTGGTCCAATGGCTCTTCTCGTACCTGCAGCAGCGGATCGGCGCGGATCTGGGAGTTGAGCCGGGCGCCGAGATGCTTGCGGCGATCGAGGAGGCAGAGGCGCACCAGACGCCGGTGGCTCTCGTCGACCGGGATATCAGGATCACGCTCTCAAGGTTCTGGGGACAGATGACCCTCTGGGAGAAACTGAAGATGTTCTCTGCGCTGATCGTCTCGGTGACCGGGTATCGGGGTGAGGAGTTCGACATCGAGGAGCTGACGAAGCAGGATATGGTGAGCGTGGCGATGGAGGAGTTCCGGAAGTTCTCTCCCCGCGGCGCCTGGGCACTGATCGACGAGCGGGACGCCTACCTGGCATACCAGCTCCTGTCGCTCGGCGAGCGGCATGAACGGATCCTTGCCGTCGTCGGCGCCGGGCACATGCGGGGCGTCCAGCGCTACCTCAATTCTCCCGAGGCCCTGCCGCCCTATCAGGATCTGGTGGCTCCGGTAAAGTCTCCGCCGTACGGAACGATCTTCGGTGTCATCGTGACGGTGCTCTTCGCCGTCCTGATCGCTGCCATCGCGTTCTCCGGCGTCGGGGTGGACGTGCTGGTGAGCGCCCTTCTCTACTGGATCCTGGTCAACGGTCTGCTTTCCGGCGGCATGACCCTGCTCGCCGGCGGGCATCCTCTCTCTGCCCTGACGGCGTTCGCCGTCTCGTGGATGACGTCGTTAAACCCGCTCCTTGCGGCGGGCTGGTTTGCCGCCATCGTGGAGGCAAAGATCCGCAAACCGTCTGCAGGGGAGTTCAGGAAGATCATCCGTGCCGAGACGCTCTCGGAGATGCGGGCGATCCCGCTCTTTCGGGTCGTGCTCGTCGCTGCCCTCGCCAACGTCGGGAGCACGATCGGGACGTTCGCCTACTTCATCTTCATCTTTCCGTTCCTCGGCATCGACCCGGCTGAAGTCATTCTCCAGGGGCTGCAGAACATCTTCGGCATCCTCTTCTAGCCCCGGGGTTGCGACCGGCCGGAGCTTCTGCTTTCCCAATCTTTTTACGTCATTACCTCCCAGAGGATGCTATGAATCGTGGCATTGGTGGAGCCGTGAACCTCGGTATTACGGTGATCAGGAGCCGGCACAGTGTCCGGAAGTACAAGAGCGAACCGATCGATGAAAAGATCGTCAGGGATGCCCTTGACTGCGCACGCCTGGCACCCACTGCCCGCAATGAGCAGCCCTGGCTTTTCGGCACCATAACAGAGCGCGATACCTTAAAAAAGATCGCTGATATGGCCGAGAACGGGAGGTTTATTGCCGACGCTCCGATCTGTTTTGCCGTCTTCGGGAAGCGAAACGAGAAGTATTATCTGGAAGACTGTTCTGCCGCGACGACCCAGCTCATCCTCGGCCTCCAGGCCTACGGCGTCGGATCCTGCTGGGTGGCGGGCGACAAGAAAGATTATGCCGAGGCGGTAAGGGAACTCCTGCAGGTGCCCGAGGAGTACACCCTTGTATCCCTGATCCCGGCAGGCTATCCCGAGGAGCTGAAGATTGCACGAAAAAAGGTTCTGAAGGAGATCACGTTCTCGGAGCGGTATTCGCCCGAAGACTGATCCCTATCCCGGCGGCGGCAATCGGTTGTGGTCAGACGGCTTTGCCGGGCAGAATGGGCAGATGGCCGTCTCCACATCGTCTTCCCGATCCCTGATGGGGCAGAAGAAGACGCCGTCCCGTTCTTCAACCTGAAGGCCGCCGGGAAAGGGTGTCCCTGCCGCATGGGCAGGCCGGCCGAGGACGAAGATCGCAAACCCCGCCAGCAGGTAGTAGAGGAGCTCGAGCTCCCTGCGCTCTTCCGTCTCCTGGGCAAGCGATGCCCGTTCAACCATGCTGCAGAAGTCCAAAAATTTCGCATCGGCCTCGCCATGGAGGTTTGCCGCCGATCCGCTCCGGCAGAAGGCGACCATGGTGTGATGCGTCCCGAAGATCTGCTCCATCGTCTTCGGGTAGAGTTTCTGCCGGTAGTGGGCGGGCACGTGCCTGAGATCGCGTTCGACGATCCCCCGCAGCCTCTGCAGGTCGTGGAGCGTGTAGCGGGTGATTTCGCGGCAGAGCGCTTCCGCAAGATCCTTTCTGGTGCGGACTCTCCGCAGGCGTGCACATGTGGCGCTGATATCGACACGCGATCCGGCAGGATGCACGGGAGCCATCCAATTCTTTCTGTAGCCGTGACCTCATAAGCATGATCTGCGGCAGCTCGCCGGCAGAAGCGGGTTCCTCCGGGGAAGTGGGAGTGAATTGCAAATATTTATAATTGATGGAAGACTACTTCCTTCCAGTTAAATCTGAGACTCCTGACCTGCATGCAATCGGCGGCCGCAAGGTCATCGCACGGCAGCATCGTTCCATGTGGCCAAACCCTGACCCGGGAGAGGGGCGGTGCGGGTCGTGCACCCTGCCGGAGTGCTGCGGAGGGTTCGGGCAGGCATCCTGCCTCTGATGTATGATGTAACACGTAAGGAGATGGGAAATGGCAATCGATACCGGTGACACCGCATTCATCCTGATCTGTGCGGCGCTCGTGATGCTGATGACCCCGGGAGTGGGGCTCTTCTACGGCGGACTGGTGCGGAGGAAGAATTTTATATCGATGCTTGCGCTGGCATTCATCGCATTCGCCGTGGTCAGCCTGCAATGGGTGCTCTTCGGCTACAGCCTGGCCTTCGCTCCGGATATCGGGGGATTCATCGGCAATCTGGACTATGCCCTCCTTAGAGGAGTCAGTCTTGAAGGCGAAGGCATTCCGGATATGCTTTTTATGATCTTTCAGCTGGTCTTTGCCGGCCTGACGCTTGCAATCGTCACGTCAGGGGTTGCGGAGCGGGTGAAGGTCAGCTCGTTCATCGTCTTCGGCCTCCTCTGGACGACACTTGTCTACGATCCGCTGGCACACTGGGCGTGGGGCGAGGGCTGGATGGCACAGCTCGGCGCGCTTGACTTCGCCGGCGGCACCGTCGTCCATATCAGCTCCGGGTTCGCCGCACTGGCTCTTGCCCTCGTGATCGGCAGGAGGGTGGGGTTTGGTGCCTATGGGATAGAGCCGCACAACATTCCGATGACCCTGCTCGGGGGCGCACTTCTCTGGTTCGGCTGGTTCGGCTTTAATGCAGGAAGTGCGCTTGCCGCAGACGGCCTGGCCGTGAACGCCTTCGTCGTAACGAACATATCTGCGGCTGCAGGCACACTTACCTGGCTCGCTGCATCCTGGATCCGCGGAAGGCCGGGGTCAATCGGCATGATCAGCGGGGGAATCGCCGGGCTTGTCGCGATCACTCCGGCTGCAGGGTTCGTCGATCCGATATCTGCGATCGCCATCGGCGCAATCGGCGGCCTCGTCTGTTACGGCGCCCTCCTCCTCCGGGTCAGGAAAGGTCTGGATGAGAGCCTTGATGCGTGGGCAGTCCACGGCATGGGCGGGCTCTGGGGAGCGGTCGGAACCGGCATATTTGCGGTGGCCGCAATAGGCGGTATCGACGGCCTGATCTACGGCAACGCCAGCCAGTTCGCCATCCAGATCGTCGCAGCCCTGGCAGCGCTGGCCTACGCTTTCACGGTGACGCTGATCCTTGCAAAGGCCGTCGATATGACGCTCGGCCTTCGGGTGAGCGAGGAGGAGGAGTACGTCGGGCTCGATATCGCGCAGCACGGAGAATCGGCACAGGGGTAAGGTGATGGCGATGAAGATGGTAACAGCAATCATCCGGCCCGAGAAGTTCGAGGCCGTGAAGCGTGCGCTCGAGGAGCAGGGGATCTATGGCATGACCGTCTCCGAGGTCCGCGGCAGAGGAGAGCAGAAAGGCATTGCTCTCAAATACCGGGGAAGAGCCATCCCGGTCGATCTCATCCCGAAGCTCAGGCTCGACCTTGCCGTCAGGAGCGGGGATGCGGATCTCGTGATCCGGACCATCAAGCGGGCAGCGTGGACAGGGAAGTTCGGCGACGGCAGGATCTTCGTTATGCCCGTAGAGAGCGTAACAAAGGTGAGAACCGACGATGCAAAGCCGCCGGAGCGATAAGACGCATCTCCCATCTCCCGCTCATTTTTCGTGCCGGGGACCGGGTACTCACCGGAAAAATGCCGGGAAGACACATCCAGGAGTGCATGGCTGTTCCCTTCTTCCCGGCGTGCAGACATCCCTGACAGCTTCTGAAGTCCGGCGGG
>LNQE01001261.1_pt1 | contig 13027 bp, 9 predicted proteins | sample 603111 | NCBI WGS metagenome assembly LNQE01 (sample SAMN04260313, study PRJNA301899) | hydrocarbon metagenome | isolation source: hydrocarbon-contaminated ditch | place: Germany: Bremen | collected 1998
GGTCCCCACCCCGTTGGGATGTCCCCCTCGGTCCACTATACCGGGATAGCCAGAGGCTTCCATCCGGTATGCCTGTGGCCTTCGAGGGCTCATGCCGCTTCTTGGTTCTGCTTGTCCCGCTAGCCGGCACATGGAGGTTTCTATGAAAATGGGCGGCGAGCATCCCCGTCCATGTTCATTCTGTATGCTTGTAGCCCCCCGGGACTCATGCGGGTTTCATGCAAGCCACCTCCCCAGCAGGAGCCGCCCTACCCGCTCTCTCACCACAGCGCAGGGTCACTGCCGTATCGGAAAAGAGCGCCTGTCTGCATGCCGGCGCGCTGCCGACATGCCCGCCGGGGATCGATCGAGGAGAACCATCCGGATCCTCTCTCGGCCTGTCCCGCGGGCAGACACCGCGCATGACGGCCGCAGCACCCGGATAACAGCCTGCCGTGGCGGCACTACCGCCGCGAATAATAGTGAATCATATAAAGCAGCGATGCACAACAGTATGGATGTGAAATCGGCAATCGTAGGCGGCGGTCTCACAGGGGTGTCGCTCGCCCGATTCCTGCACGAACGCGGGGAAGACGTCGTTGTGCTCGAACGCGAACCATGCATCGGAGGGCTATGCCGATCCAGAACAGAAGCCGGTTTCACGTTTGATATCGGGGGCTCGCATATCATCTTTTCCCGGGATACCGGAGTGCTCTCTTTCATGCGCACCGTTCTCGGGGAGAACCGGGAAGAGCGTACGAGAAACACGAAAATCCTGTATAAAGGAAGCTACGTCAAGTATCCCTTTGAAAACGGCCTTTTTCAGCTGCCAAAAGACGATCTCTTCTTCTGCATCAACGAATTCATACAGAACCTCATCGCCGTCGAGACCGGGCGGGTGCCGCCGCCGCGAAACTTTGCCGAATGGATCACCGCGACCTTCGGCCGTGGCATTGCCGGGTGCTACATGCTCCCGTACAATAGAAAAATCTGGAACTTCCCGCTCGAGAATATGTCGCACCACTGGGTCGACGGCCGCATACCCCGTCCGCCGGTGGAGGATATCATCAGGTCGGCGATCGGGATTGAGACCGAGGGATATACCCATCAGGCGGTCTTCTCCTACCCGGTCCGGGGCGGCATCGAGGCGTTGATCCATGCGATCGCCGAACCGATATCCCGGTACATCATGACCGGTTTTCCGGTCTCCCGCATTCGCGAGGAGAACGGGACGTTCACCATCAGCGACGGCCGCCGTGACGTGAAGGCCGATCGCCTCATATCGACGATACCCCTCCAGATCCTGCTGCCGTGCCTTGAGAACGTGCCTGACAACGTGCAGGCAGCATGCGATGCGCTGAAGTACAACTCCCTCTGCAGTGTCTTTATCGGAGTGAAGGGAAAAGTTCCGGAGTTCTCATGGGTATACATCCCCGAGGAGGAGGCCGGACCCTTCAACAGGATCTCGTTTCCGTCAGGCTACAGCACAAGGACCGCACCGCCGGGGCATGCCTCGGTGCTTGCCGAGATCACCTTCAACGAGGGCGATGCGATCTCCCGGATGCAGGATCCAGAGATCATCGATCACGTCATGCAGGCGCTCGAAAAGATCGGTATCATCCCTGATAGAAATGCGGTGGTCTATACCGGGGTTGAGCGGCAGAAGTTCGCCTACGTCGTCTACGACCTCGATTACCGGAAGAATATCGAGATCGTCAGGGAATTCTGCAGCGAGCGGAAGATATCGCTGGTCGGGCGCTTTGCACAGTTCGAGTACCTTAATATGGACGGCTGCATCCGGAGCGCCATGGACTTTGCGGGGCTGGACCGATGAGAGTGAACATCTTTGTTGAGGATTACTTCTTCCTCAAGTATATCGGATGCGCGACTGCGGCGCGGACACTGTATAAGAGGCTTGCGCAGCTGCCTGGCATGGAGATCTCCCGCAACTCCTACCGGGATGCCTTCGACCTGACACACTACCATACCTTCGGCCCCTGGGCGCTCTACCACCAGAAGGTGACAAACGGGAAGAAGGTGCTGACCGCACACTCGACACCCCGCATCAACGATGGAAATATTGCATTCAGTACACGGATAAACCGGATGTATCCGAAGATATACCAGAAGTTCGATCATATCATCACGATCTCCGAGCCCTGCCACCAGGAAATCCGGCAGATGATGCCTGACATGCCGGTGACCCTGATACCGAACGGGATTGACAGGGAATACTTCTGCAGAAACGAGGAAAAGCGCCGGCTCTTCAGGGAGGGCTTCGGCATCGACGACGACCGGACGGTGGTGCTGAGCGTCGGGCAGCAGACCCCGCGAAAGGGCATCTATGACTTTCTCAGCCTTGCGAACCGGCACAGGGAGGTGATCTGGATCTGGGTGGGAGGCTTTCCGTACGGCACCCTCTCAAAGGACTACACAAGGATTCAGAGGATCAAGAGCAGGTGCCACGAGAACGTCATCTTTGCAGGCGTCATTGAGGATATCTCGGGCGCGTACAGCGGCGCGGATATCTTCTTCATGCCGTCGTATGCAGAGACGTTCGGGCTGGTTATCGTGGAGGCCCTGTCCTCCGGACTGCCGGTCATCGCGCGGGACATCTATGAGTTCAGGCAGATCTTTGGAGACTCCGTGCTGTATTTTACAAATCCCGACGAAGCCGGAGAGCTCGTCAACGATCGCGATCTGCTCCGGGAATACGCCGCAAAAGCCCGCGGCTCGACCCGGAAGTACGACATCACTGATATAGCAGAGATGCATCAACATCTCTACCGCGAGCTGATTGAATCATGATATCGATCGTGATCCCGACCTACAACGAAGAGAAGAATATCACCGCGTGCCTGCAGTCGCTCTCCTCCCAGTCCGTGCCGCGGGATACATACGAGATCATCGTCGTGGACGGGAACTCAACCGATAAAACCCGGGAGCTTGCAGAACCCCTCGCCGACGCCGTCTTCATCCAGAAGAGGAGTCGGGTCGGAGGGGCCAGAAACGACGGTGCAGAGGCGGCTTCCGGGGAGATCATCGCCACGACAGATGCCGACTGCATCCTCCCGCCCCGATGGATCGAGACGATACAGCGCAACTTCGAGCGTGATGAGATCGTCCAGCTCTATGGACCGGTCTATCCAATCGAAGATGGAATACGGCATAAAATCTCGCTCTGGCTCGCCAACAATTTCGCACGGATAGGCTACCATACCCGCACGATCTACTTCACCCTCGGCTGCAATACGGCATTTGACCGGGAGGCGTTCATCAGGGCGGGCATGTACCGCTGCATCGACGCCGGGGACGATCTCGAGATCGCGCTACGGATGCGGAAGATCGGCAGGGTGAAGTTCGATCCCCATCTCCGCGTCGGATTCTCCATGCGGCGCTACCAGCAGTTCGGCACGCTGAAATCCCTCTACGAGTGGGCGTACATCGTGGCAAAGGGCGGAGAGACGGCAGGATCCGAGTATTCGAAGAGGATCTACCGTTAGAGCGGCAGGTGCCGCCGTACCGTGGTGATCCGTCGTGCCAGACACGCATCAGGGTTTCGAACGGGCAGAGGAGATCGTGCACGCGTTCAATGACTGTGAATTTGCCCGGCTTCTCGGAATCGAGATCGTGGAGATATGGAGCGGCGGGGCGCGGGCCGTCATGGAAACCCCGGGAAAGGCGAATTTAATGGGAATAGCGCACGGCGGGGCCGTCTTTGCCCTTGCCGATCATGTCTTCGGCGTTGCGGCAAATGCCGGGGGCGCTGCGCAGATAGCAATCTCGGCGCATATCCGGTACCTGGCACCGGCAACCGGCAGGCTCGAAGCGGTCGCCCGCAGGGTATCGGAGACGGATCGATTCTCGGTCTTTGAGGTGCTGGTTTATGCAGGGGATCGTCTGGCCGCCTCATTTGAGGGCGTCGGGCTGAAGATATAGCCGGTCTCCGGCATCGAGCGCGATCACGCCATGCGGAGACGGCTATCTGTTTTTGTATATCTCACTGCGTGCATTGGAGTAGATCTTTCCCATGGAGGCGATCTCGGGCCGAATATCGTCCATACTCCAGATGTCGCTGTAGAGTTCAGGGCCGGTCCCGCAGTTCTCGACGACGTTGAAGCACCCGAGATAGACATATGCCCCCGGCGCCACCCAGAGACTGGAGTTGGTCAGCAGAGGGGGCTGCCGATCGATACTTCCGTACGAATTCAGCACGTTATCCTTCCGTGTCCGATCCGCATAGATCATCAGGTCGGGATCTCTCGTTGCCGATAGCCAGGCCGCACTCCGCACATCATACTCCGGGACATACAGCCCGTAGAAGAGGTTCTTCCCGACCTCATCCTGATGGTTCATGATACTTTCCTGGCTCAGAGCAATCGAGAGCGGATTATCCCTCGCGCATTCATACACCCACCCTGAGTTGAAGAGAAGGACTGCAGCCAGTATGACGGCAACCGCTTTCGTCCCGGTTGTCGGGAGATCGCCGGCTGCAGGCTTCAGGAATGCCGGAGTGGCCGCCCGGAATATAGCCAGCCCGCCGACGGCACAGAAGAGCGAGAGGAAGATGAGCGTAATCTGGTAGAGGCGTGATGTGTTGAGGGAACTTGCGACGTACGGCACGGCAATCCCGGCGATCGCAAGAAGCAGGGCAACGAGTGCAAAGGCGAAGAATTCACCCCTGATCTTCTCGTACCGGGGATCAAAGACCAGGCCGATGAACCCGGCGACGATGAAGACGAGTGTGATCAGGTGGAGGTACTTGGCGATCTCATGCAGGGGGGTTGAGGGCGTACTGAGAAGAATATCGAGTCCTTCTACAGATTCCGGGTTCAAGAACTCGGTAAAGAGATTGCTCCCGATATTATGGAGGATGGCGACGATCGTCTCAAACGACGTGCCTCCTGCGATGTTTGCGTACCAGAGGTTTGCAAAGAGCACAAAGAAGATGATGTGCCAGACCGTGACCGTCTTCTCACCGGCGTTAAGGCGGCGGATAAAGCCAGGAGCCCCCGCCGCCGCATGCCTGAAGCGTGCCGCTGCCCGCTCTGCGAACCGGTGAACCCGCGTACTGCCTGCAAGCGCGAGCATCACCCACACGGCAATGAGAATGAACATGTAGATGTAGGTGAGCCCGTAGTGTGAGACCACCATGGAAGCCCCAAAGATCACGTAGAGCGCAAAGCCGGCCCGCCGGGTCAGCTCGCGGTCAAGCATCAGCAGAATGACCAGAACAAGGAATATCTCCGCGATTGCCTGCCGCGGCAGCGCGGCCATCTCCGTATAGAACGAAAAATAGGAGACAAACACAAACGTTCCAAGAAATGCCACCGTCTCGCTCGTCATGCTTTTAAAGGCCTGGTAGAGGGCCAGCGGCACGAGGGCAAAGAGGAGCGGATACATGACCTTAAAGACCGCCGTCAGGCTGACGGCTGAGATCTCGGTGAGCATCGGGGCGAGGATGACGATGCTCAGCATCGCATTGACGTTCCCCGGCAGCGTGTGATTCCAGTACGACTGGGAGAGGACCAGGTTTGCCAGGTAATATTCGAGATGGATGTCGTAGCCCCATATATAGGGGGATATCAGCGAGGTATGGAGCAGCAGGGAGACCGAGATCGAGAGGACTGCGAGCGGGTAGAGGCTGCGCGGGACGAGCCTCCCGAAGGCGATGAGGGTTGCGACGACTGCAATCAGCGCAATGATGAACATCAGGAGGAGGTTTTCCTGATAGCCGTTTACCAGATATGCCCCTGCAACCGTCAGTATGGGGATTATATACAGGAGGGCTGCCGGCTTTGAAGCGAGATCGCGGATCTCGATAAACTCCGGATCTGCATATTTCCCATCCCGCACGTAGCCGACGATGAAGAGCAGCCAGATCACTGCATTCAGCGTGATCAGAAGAGAGGGGGCTGAGAGCGGATCTGCTATGCCGGCAAACGGATAGAGGAAGTTCATCGCGCTGCCGAGAAACATCATCGACCCGATGCTGAGTCCGGCTGCATATAACAGTGTCTGCGGCGTGCTGCGCCGGTGAATCCGGAAGATCCTGAGCATCAGTATTCCCGGGATGAAAGAGAGGTAGACAAAACCGAGCGCCGGCAGCAGGACCGGAATCATAAAGCCGCGGGTATGCAGGAGGGAGAAGATCGGCACTCCGAGCTGGAAGCCCAGCACCACGATAAAGAGCCTCCCGATATCCCAGTCGTTCAGTGTTACCGGATTGCGAATCTGCATGGTGGTATCCCCGAAACAGTTTACGATGGCTGCAGTTCCCGTTCAATGATATCTCTGTAGATCCGGGTCAGGTTCTCCCCGATCGTATCCCAGTTGTATTTCTCCTCGGCCAGTCCCCGGGCGTTTGCGCCGATCCTGCGCCGTTCGTTCTCGTTCTCGATGAGATAGCGTATTGCATCGATGAACTCATCGCCGGTTCCGTCGACGATGATTGCATGCTCGTAGTTCTCTGCCTCAATTCCCTCAATCCCTTTCTCTGTCGTCACGATTGGAAGGCCGACGCTCATATAATCGAAGATCTTCAGTTTGGTCCCGCCCCCGGTGGTGAGAGGGACGATTGCGATGTCTGCAGCGGAAATGCTGTAGATGTTCTCGAGAAACCCGAGCGATCTGACGTTTCCCCGTTCGAACTCCGGCACCTGTGTGCCCCCAATAACAAACTGTACATTCTGCGATGCGCTGAAGCGGGGGGCAATCTCATGCTCGATGAGGTCGAAGGCGGCCCGGTTCGGGGGATGCGAGTAAAGGCCGTGGAAGAAGACCATTGTCTTTTCGGCATCAATGCCAAGTTCAGCCTTCAGCGCCCGCTTATCCCGGCCGTATCCCTGATCCGGCAGATAGCAGCCTGACGGGACGACGCAGATCCGGTCCGGGTGCAGGTGGTACCGCGTCCGGAGCTCCTCGGCATCGGTGGCGCTCACCGAGGTAATGTGGGTGAATATGTGCTTGCAGGCCACCCGTTCCAGCGCTGCTACATAGATCGGTATAATCAACCGTTCGATCTTCGAGTAGTACTGATTATCGGCGAACGTCTGCCGGGTGAAGTCAGATTCGATGTTGTGCGCATCGTAGACGATCGGGATCCGCTTCCCGGCAAGCAGCGTCAGCGCCTTTAAGGCGAGCGCCCCGCTGGGGTGGGTGATCTGGATGATGTCGATCTGATCGTGCTTCAGAGCGGCATACGCCTTCCTCATAAAATCCAGGTTCAGATCCCGAAAGATCGAGAGTTTCCTGCTGAATAGGTCGAGATCCCGGTAGGTGTATACCTCCGCAATAGCGCGATCCTGCTCGTCCCAGAGATGCTCCGGCTCAAGCACGACGACGTCGTTCTCTTTCTTCTGGACTTTCAGCAGATTGGAAAAACGGTTCTGCCCGCCGCTGCGGGGCTTTGAGAGCCCGACGGTCGTCGGGATGGCTAGAATCTTCATAGGCATCTCTGGTATTCCTTCAACAGCCGTTCAATCACCCGGTCCCATGCCAGGGTCTCTCTGATGTATCTCTGGCCCCGCAGGGCCATCCGCCTCCCCTCCCCGGGATCCTCGATGCATGTCTTCATGCACTCCTTCAACTGATGCACATTCCCGTATTCAACCAGATAGCCGCAGTTCGACTCCCGTACGAAGTCGGCACTCCCGCTGCCCTCCGTGACGATCACCGGGGTGCCGCAGAGGATCGCCTCAAACGCCACCAGCCCGAAGATCTCATACTTTCCGGGATAGACCAGGACATCGGCATCCTGATATGCGAATGCCACATCGTCTATATAGCTGATAAAGATCACCCGATCTCCTATCCCGAGGCTGTTCACCCGCTTCTCAAGCACCTGACGGTAGCCCCACTCCGGCCCCACGATTGCAAGCACCGTATCGCCGACCTCCCGGGCCAGCAGACCATATGCATCCACCAGAAAGTCGATGCCCTTGATCTGATCGATCCTGCCGAGGTACAGAACAACCCGTGTGTCGCCGGGAATGCCGTACTCCTGCCTGAACTCGCCTTTCTGTCTCTCTGTCCTGCACCGGTCGGGATCGACCCCGTTGGGAATGACGGTGATCCGGCTCCTCTCCACCCCCATCCCGATGTTCTGCTCCAGCTCCATGGCGTTGATCGCGATCACCCGCGATGCGCCTTCCAGTATGCCGTTTCCCCAGACACGGTCGAAGAACTCTTTGATTCTCACTTTTCCCATGATCCGGTCTCTGGGGAGGGAGCCGTGCTGCTGGAGGATGTACGGCACGCCGTACCTGCGTGCATAGCGGCTGGCCCAGACTGCAAGAAGGGTCCGATGCTCGTGGATATGGACGATGTCAAACTCCCTCATCTCCTTCCGCGCAACAAACGGGAGGTAGTAGGGCATTACCGGCACGGTCCTGCCCGGGAAGAACTTCCTCAGGTTCTCAAAGTAGTAGACTGTCATACCCTCGAGATCGACCGGCCGGTTTGTCGGGAGGCCTCTTCTGTAGGTGCTCATGTTCGTGGTGTAGACGGTGACCTCATGCCCGCGCTGCTGGAGGTGGCGCGAGATGTCATAGGCCACCCGGGCCACCCCTCCCGATTCCCACATCGGCTTGAAGAAGGGGGTCACCTGCAGGATCTTCACGCACTCCCCCCCGCCCTCAATGCCCTCAATCTCTTTCTGACGATGCCGGCATAGCAGTTGAGGCAGAACGGCGTGATCAGCCACACTCCGCATTCGAGGAGCGGGGCGATGCCGTGTCTTCCAATCCGGTACTTATAGCTCTCCCAGTTGTACGCCAGGTACTCCCCGGCGATCTCCTCAAACCACCAGTTCCGGGTGATCCTCCCGCTGCTCACCATCCCGGAGAGATTCGAGATCCACTTCCGGATCAATTCCTTCTCGGCGCCGACGGCGACGGCGGGAAGTGCGTTCTCGTCGATCGTGCAGGGAATGACCGCATGGTCGGCAATGCCCTGCCTGTCGAAATCGACGGTCACGATCATGGAGCTCTTGATCCTGCCCGGCATCAGGCTGGTATCGAACTGAAAGTTGCCGAGCGAGTAGACGATCAGGCCGTCCCCATACCGCTCCAGCCCCTGGATGACGTGGGGGTGGTGGCCAAGGATGAGGGTGGCGCCATGGTCGATCAGCCTGCGTGCAACCCTGATCTGCTGCGGCGAAGGATAGTAGCAGTTTTCGGTCCCCCAGTGCAGGGAGATCACGACGAAATCGCAGCGGCTCTTTACCGCATCGATATCGGCGAGGATGTCCCTCTCCCGAAGGCTGTGGAGGGATATATCTCCGGGCCTCTGGAGTCGGCCCGTGGTATATCCGAGGAACCCGAGTTTGATTCCGTTTCTCTCGATGACCACTCCTCTCCGGGATTGACGCCCTGCACTCCCTCCCACATATGCAATCCCGTTCTTCTCAAGCATATCCAGCGTCGCAACGAACCCCTCTCGCCCCAGATCGAGGATATGGTTGTTTGCAATATTGAGAATGTCAAACCCCGCCTCTTTCAGATACCGCACAGATTCCGGGGGCGCGGAGGCCACCCAGCGCTTCCGCGATCTCTGCCCGCTGGTCGACAGCACGGTCTCGAGATTCCCGAAGAGGATATCCCTGCCATTCAGATCATCGTTGATTCGTTCGAACGGCTCTTTGCCGTTCTCTGTCTGGAGCAGGATATCTCCTACAGCCATCAGCCGAAGCGTTCTCACTCTCTCCCCCCTTGTTTCCGGCGCATCGATCACGCCGGGTTCGATACATACCCCCAGGCCGGACGAGGGGACTCTGTTGCGGGTGCCTCCCGTTCCGGCTCTCCCGGCTGTCCCGGCGCAAGAGGCAGGGAGTGCCGCGTGTGAAAGCATGAGAAACAAAAACCCCGGCCTGATACGCATTTCTGCCTCATCTGCTCCCTGCAATGGAATATCTCCACCGATCAGCACTACGAGTCCGAGGATGGACGCCCGCTGGTGTACATGTCGTTCTCATTCCCGGGTGAATGGAAGCAAAACCCTCCTCAAAGGATTCGGGGACGCTTCCAGTGATCGTGCTCTCTCCGCACGGAATGCCGTTTGCCCGGCGATATGCGCATTCTGCTCACGAATCGCACATAGCAGGCTCAACGCACAGTTACTAATTCCGGTCCTCCTATATAAAACTCACGCACAAAGGAGGCCGCCTGCAGTGCGGCGGGGAGGATACACCCGGATATCGATGGTCTCCCGGAATTTAGGCATCTCTACCGGTCGTTCTCGAATCATGCCGGGAGTGGACCGCGGCAGTCCAGGAGCGATGCGGGGCACAGGTACCGGATAGCCTCTCTGCACGGGGGATACCGGCATCCCCGCACGCCCGTGAGAAGCATGGCGGGCTGCAGGCTCAGCCGGTGAAGATCGATGAGCAGGGGCAGGCACCCCACTCCAGAGAACCGCGGGGTGTATCGCCGCCCGCCCGGGCGCCCTCCTTCCGACGGTCGCAAAAGACGGTACATGGGAGTGCAAAGAACCGGGCAACTAATCCTCTCTTTCGTGAGTCGGTTTGAAACATGAGAAAAACACTTTCGAATGGGTAAATGCCGGCAGCCTGAGGGCGTTTGAAAGCCTGTCTGTTTCGCATGAAACTCCCGGTGAAATGGACATGGAAGCTGGTTCAACAACTTTCCCATGAACTCTCATGCACCGGCGATCGGTGCGGTGCAAGCGCAGCCATGAAAATCCATGAATTCCACGTAGGTATCCCGGATCCGGTATTTCTCGAGGATCCCGTTCCAGTGGGCCGAGAGGTCAATCGCCAGGGGGTGGGGATGTCCCCCTCGGTCCACCATACCGGGATAGTCGGAGAAACCGGACCCGGAGCGTCTGTGCAGCGTCAAGAATGTTCATCAGTCGCGCCTGCAGCCCGCGGAGCTTCATCCTCATTCCTGAACATCTCCGGACCGGTGGAACGTTTGGTGAGGGGGTGCTCCTTCACAGGGAGGTGTTAAGCCCCGGGCGGCCTGCGCTCCGGGATGGGCGCTGCCAAAAGCCGGCACTACCGATCAAAATCATCATCGAACCGGACAATGTCGTCCTCGCCGATATACTCGCCTATCTGCACCTCGATGATCTCGAGCGGGATGATCCCCGGGTTTTCCAGCCGATGGGTGATCCCCGCGGGCACGAAGATGCTCTCCCCGTTCCGAAGCAGGAACTCCTCCCCACCCTTCGTGACGCGGGCTGTGCCCTTGACCACAACCCAGTGTTCGCTCCTGTGATGGTGCATCTGGAGAGAGAGCCTTTTGCCGGGAGGGACTGATATGCGCTTGATCTTGTACCGGTTCCCGTTCTCAAGCAGGGTGTACGTGCCCCATGGGCGGTAGACGGTGGTATGCACCTCGGCGCGCTCGTCCCCCGCCGCTTTCATCTCCTTCACGATCCGGCCGACATTCTGGGATTCCGACCTGGGGCAGATGAGGAGCGCGTCCTTGGTATCCACGATCGCCATATCGCTGACCCCGATAGTGGCAACGAGCCGGTCGCTGATGATCAGGTTGCCCTCCGACGCAAGGCCGATGTGTTCTCCCCTGACCGCCGAGCCATCCGGCCCGCCCTTCATCGCCTGGTACAGGGCGTCGAAACTGCCCAGATCGCTCCAGGAGAGATCAAGGGGGACGATCGCCGCCTTTGTGGTCTTCTCCATGATCCCGTAGTCGACGGAGATGTTCGGCACCTCTGCAAACGCCCTCTCGATTGGATGCGAGAAGGCCGAGACGAGATCAGGGGCGAGGGCCTCGCACTCACCAAAGAAGATATCGGAATGGAAGAGGAACATCCCGCTGTTCCAGAGATATCCCTCTGCAACGTACCGCTCCGCCGTTGCATAATCAGGCTTCTCGACGAACCGCTCCACCAGAAATCCCTCTCCCTCCGCCCGGGCCGGTTTGACATAGCCGTATCCGGTGTGGGGATGCGTGGGCCGGACTCCGAATGCAACGAGATACCGCTCTGCAAGGCGGCGTGCCGCATCGATTGCCCTGAGATAGGATTCACCCGCCTCTACCAGATGATCGGACGGATAGATGGCGACGGCGGACGGCCCATGCTCACCTGCGATCTCGGTCATCCCGTAGTAGATGGCGGGCAGCGTATTCTTCCCTTCAGGCTCAATCAGCGTGGTGCAACCCGGACAGAGTTCGGAGACCTGATCCCTGACCAGGAACTTATGCTTCCGGTTCGTCACGATATATATCTCCTCGGGAGGCGAGTGGAGGAGCGCTCGCCGGATTGTCTTCTGAAAGAGCGATTCATCGCTAAAGAGCGGGATAAACTGCTTCGGGAACAGCTCCCTGCTCAGCGGAAAGAGGCGGGTGCCGATGCCTCCGGCAAGAATCAACGTCTTCATCGTAGGGCCATCCTTCTGTGGTGCAGCGGTGGCGGCTGCGCGATTACTATCACATCGGTCCATATCCCATTTAACTTTCTGGGGTGTTCGGTGCAGATCCGTAAGTCCCCGTCCAGCTGGCGTGTGGCGACCGCGCCGCCGTCCTTCCCGGACCACCTTCACTCCACGGAGAGATTATTTATCGTTGGTACCGGCAGGTTGAATAGTTTCCGCATTCCAAGAGCCGGGCAACCGGCGTTCAAACCACTGCGAAGAGAAGGGATCCCAAACCAAATGATCAACGCCCGTTGATCTGCAGAAACCCCCCACGAGGGCAGGGCCACCGAAACAGGAAGCCCCGCATCGATAGGCGCGGGATAGTGCTCTTCTCATCCTTCATGGCGGCATCGTGTAAACGCGGCCTATTACATCAAAAACGGGTATGATGCCGGTTGCACCGGACTGTGGCGTGCATCCCTCGGTCCACTTTCCCGGGAATAGTCTGCGAACGCCGGACACTGCGTATCGGTGCAGGCTCAAGAATGTTCATCCATTGCGCCTGCAGCCCCTCTTGGGAGCTTCACAGGTGGTTTCACATGAAATTTAGGCCGGTTTCTAAAATGGAAGGCTCTCCCCGCTTAAATCAGTTCGCTCCCGTACATGGCTTCTCCCTGGCTATCCTCAGAGGGGGAGGGGTATCCGGGG
>LNQE01001275.1_pt1 | contig 12954 bp, 18 predicted proteins | sample 603111 | NCBI WGS metagenome assembly LNQE01 (sample SAMN04260313, study PRJNA301899) | hydrocarbon metagenome | isolation source: hydrocarbon-contaminated ditch | place: Germany: Bremen | collected 1998
ACGCTGGATATCCCGGGGATTCATGGCCTGTTTGCGCTTCTGGCCTTCATATTCTTCAACCTCCAGGCGATCGCCTGCGCCGCCCTGATCACGGGCCCATTAAAGGCGATCTCGATTATTGCCGGCGCTATCGGCCTCGTCTTCCTGGTAATCCATGCCACCAGCGACTTCGGCATCCTGAGCCTCTATGGTCCCATCGGCCACGGCGGGTCCGAGCGGATGATCGTATACCCCGCATTGCTCTGGCTGATTGCGTTCGGGGGGTATCTCATGGCGCCGCCTGCTGAGCATCAGTGAAGCGGTATTGCTGCCTGCGGGAATGGTCCCTAAAACTATCGATTAGGCATTGATTGACGTTTATCCATTTAAAATTAGTCAAAATCTATTAAAAAATGAATGCCTCCAAGTTTTCAAATAATAATGTATTTATATACTCTAAGACGATTCCCCAATATGCCACCGAAATGGTTCACCGCGGCAGGGCTCTTTGTGATACTGCTCGCTGCAGCGGGGGGCTGTGTCAACGAGGAAGTGCGTACATCGATCGATGCGTGGAATGAGATTGTCGACGTTCAGCATAGACTCGACGATGAGGCAGCTGATTCAATACGTATATTGAATTCGCATACTGACTACCATAATCAGGTAATCAACAGCCGATACCCGAACTACCAGCCGATACGGCGGAATATTGCCACAGATATCAGCAACCTGGATAAATGGGACAGGCATCTGGAAGATCTCAGCCGTGCGATCTCGCGTTTCGCCGGGGCAACCACCCACCTGAGAGGGGATGCAAAGCGGTATGCGGACGATGCGCTGACGAACATGCGGGCATACCACAGCGAGATGCAGAGCGCACAGCGGAGCTATCAGTCTGAATTGAATTACTATGATCTCTACATCCAGACATGCCAGCGCGGGTACCCTGACGATTCACTCCTTCACTCATCGCACAATGACATGAACAGGGGGAATGCCGCAGTCGAGAAAGCCTACACCCACATAGACCGCGCGGAAGATTCGATATCGAGGCTCGAGAGGCTTCAGTGAGTTATTCCGAGGAGAACAGGAGAGTTATGCCGTGCCGGCATGAGCCACCGACGGCACATTGCGAGAGATGTCCGGAAGGAGAACGAGTGGAGGATCCGGGATACGGCGGGAATGGATAGATCGGATGCAGGACGAATATCGCTACTACGAGGCTCTGGGGTTACATCGTGATGCAAGTTCGTCAGAGATCACCCGGGCGTATAGAAGTCTGGCAAAGACCTATCACCCGGATGTCTCTTTGCATCCGAAAGCAGCTGAAAACTTTCATAAGATCCGCGAAGCGTATGAAATTCTCTCGGACCCGAAGAAGAGACGGGAGTACGATGCATACCTTGACGCTGTCAGAGGCCATGCATACGGGAAAACAACGTATGAACCCCATATCGAGGACGAATTTTATGTTCAAAACGAAACCATTACAATAGATGGAGAGAACTATGTCTTCACCAACGCTCACCATGTGGTTATCAATGGTCAGGAATACATCGAATATAACGGCGAGTACCTCCATTTCAGCAGAGATGATGAGCCAGCTGCTACTTCCACACGCAGGAAGATAGCCGACGTTCTCTTCATCCTGATTTGTCTCGTCGCAGTCTATCTTCTTATCTACGACAGTTCAAGGCCTTTTACCATGCAGATTGTCAAAATTTTCGCCGTTATCTTTGCATATCTCGAATTTCTTCGACCGCGCCTGTGACCGGTTGAGCAGGTAGCAAGCACCGGTCTTCGGCCGTACTTGGCAGAGCGCCACACCCTTTCGAAACCCCCGGCGACCTAACCGTCGCCTATGAGTTTATACGATCGAAAGAAACGATGGACTTGGCGGGATTCGAACCCGCGGCAGTTCCTCTTGCGGACCGAAGGGGCTTCGCCCCTTTCGAAACCCCCGGCGACCTAACCGTCGCCTATGAGTTTATACGATCGAAAGAAACGATGGACTTGGCGGGATTCGAACCCGCGGCAGTTCCTCTTGCGGACCGAAGGGGCTTCGCCCCTTTCGAAACCCCCGGCGACCTAACCGTCGCCTATGAGTTTATACGATCGAAAGAAACGATGGACTTGGCGGGATTCGAACCCGCGGCCTTTACGTTGCGAACGTAACGATCTACCCCTGATCTACAAGCCCGAAAAATGAGATCAGAGTATGATCTCGATATCTAATTTCTCTGCCAGCTCTTTATACCTATTCCTGATGGTAACCTCGGTCACCCCCGCCACCTCGGCGACCTCGCGCTGGGTGCGGCGCTCTCCGCCGAGTATGGACGAGATGTAGATGGCTGCTGCGGCAACGCCCGTCGGCCCCCTGCCGCTCGTCAGCTCCCTCTCGCCCGCCTGGCGGAGGATCTCCACCGCCCTGCTCTGCACCTCGCCCTTCAGGCTCAGGCCCGAGCAGAACCGCGGGACGTAGTCGATCGGGGAGGTCGGCAGGAGTTTCAGACCCAGCTCGCGGGAGATGAACCGGTAGGTGCGGCCGATCTCCTTTCTGGAGACCCGGGATACCTCTGCAATCTCGTCCAGGGTGCGGGGGACGCTGCACTGGCGGCATGCCGCATAGAGCGCCGCCGCCGCGACACCCTCGATGCTCCGCCCGCGGATCAGGTTCTTGTCCACGGCATCGCGGTAGACGACCGCCGCGGTCTCGCGGACGTTCCGGGGCAGACCGAGAGCAGACGCCATCCGGTCCAGCTCGGAGAGGGCGAATGCAAGGTTTCGCTCTGTCGCATTCGAGACGCGGATGCGCCGCTGCCACTTCCGGAGACGGTAGAGCTGGGCGCGGTTCTTGCTGGAGATTGCACGCCCGTAGGAGTCGCGGTTCCTCCAGTCGATCATCGTCGAAAGACCCTTGTCGTGGATCGTGAAGGTCATCGGTGCACCCACACGGGAACGCTTCATCCGCTGGTCGTGGTCGAAGGCACGCCACTCCGGACCGCGGTCGATGAACTCCTCGTCAAGGACAAGCCCGCAGTTCTGGCATACGAGCTCGGCACGCTCGTAGTCCTGGACGAGCTGGCGGCTCCCGCACTCGGGGCATACGGACTGTACGCTCTCCTCGGTCCGTTTCTTCTCCTTCTCCTTGACCTGCTGCTCCCCTCTCTTTCTCAGGGCCTCACGCTGCATCTGCAGCTGTTTCAGCTTCTCAACTTCTGCCATAGATATTCACCATTTTTTATTTCCCAAACAACTTCTCTCCAACTGCCGTGGAACAGTCACCATAACAGAGAACTGCCGCATAGGGAGCTTTAATATTCCCAAAGACGTCAACGATCCTCCCAACCGGCTTCATTCGCCGATCTATGACCTCACTGTACAGGCTTGGGAGCTGTGCAGCATTGCATCGCAAGATTAACAAACGACGACTGCAAACACGTATCGAACGCCCGACGAACTTCAATCTGTAACCTCTAAGGGACTCTGCAGTTGATGATATTTAGTAACATATATATATGGTTCGGTACAGTATATAAACCTTGCGCCAAGATATAAATAATAGTTATCTCCGATGCAGGAACCGAATGATGTCCTGCGAGAGCGCTGCTGCACATTCCTTCTCCGTCATCCCCGCCCCGAGCGCTATTGCCCGGCGTGCATCGCCGCTCATCAGATCCGAAGGTGCATGGGTATCGGAGTCCACGACCACCAGACACCCGGCCTCCCGTGCAACCCTCATTACATGCCCGTTCGTCCTGTTGTGCCCGCCGCGTGCCGTAATCTCGAGCGCGATCCCCTGCCCGGCAGCAAGCGCGGCATCATCGGGGGTGATCAGGCCGGGGTGCGCGAGCAGGTCGACATCGCTGCTCGTGCAGGCGGCCCGGTTGGTGCCGGGCGCCACCGGTTCCACCACCGTCTCCCCGTGCACCACCACGATATCGGCCCCGCTCGCCTTCGCCTGCCGGGCCAGCCCATGGATCTCCGCTGGGGGGACATGCGTGAGCTCGACCCCTGCAAGGAGCTCGATTTCGTAGCAGCGCGCCGACTCCTTCACCCGCTCGACCGCCTCCAGGAGCTCGAGGAGGTTTGAGGCATCCGCGTGGTCCGTAATCGCGATCGTCCGGTAGCCAAGGACGGCAGCACGCCGCACGAGCTCGATTGGGAGCATCTCCCCGTCGCTCAAGATCGAATGGGTGTGCAGATCGTACATGCCGCTCACTTCCTGCCCTCCGGTTTTCTCGGCTCGACCTTCTTCGCCTCCAGGTGCCGGGCCACCCGCTTCAAGAGCGCCTCTTTGCTCTCGTCCCAGGCGACCGCAATCCGGCCATCCCGGCTCGTCCAGCAGGCAGGGTGAGAATGCTCCTCAACGCGATAGGTCAGGCCCGCCTTCTTTGCGGCATTCGCCAGATCCGTGATCGTGGGGCTTTTTATCGCCATCGATCGGGGAACGCGCCTCCCTTCGCGGCGCTTCAGCGATGCATCGAAGTAGCAGGGATACAGGATGCGCTCGTTGCTCATTGAGGTACTATTGGCGGGTTAATCTATAAACAGTTCATGATCAATACTACTACAGCTATGCATCATATTGACGTTCACGTGGAGAAGGACATCTACAGCGCAAACAACCGGATCGCAGACGGCAATGCAGTCCGCCTGCAGAAAAACGGGATAAAGGCGCTCGATCTCCTGGGTGCGATCGGGTCGGGGAAGACGGCGCTGATCGAGCGGCTCGTCCCGCTGCTTCGAGAGCGGGGGCTCCGGGCAGGCGCGATCGCCGGCGACGTCTACGGCGACGACGACTTCCGGCGGCTCATCGCGCTCGGGATTCCGGCCGCAAACGCCAACACCGGGAAGGAATGCCACCTGGACGCTCACCTCGTGGAGCATGCGCTCCAGGAACTCCCGCTTGATCAGATCGACGTGCTCTTTATCGAGAATGTGGGAAACATGGTCTGCCCGACCGATTTCCGCCTCGGGGCAGAGAAGCGGATCGTGGTCGTCAGCGCAACGGAGGGGGACGACGTGGTGAACAAGCACCCGATGATGATACGGGAGAGCTCGATCGGCGTCATCAACAAGATCGACCTCGCCGGGTACGTCGGGGCCGACCTGGACCGGATGGAGCGGGACATGCTCCGCTACAACCCCGGGATGCAGGTCTTCCGGACGAACTTAAAGACGGGAGAGGGAATGGAAGCGCTCCTCGATGCAATCCTCCGCTGATCAGCACCGTTAAATAGTTCCGGCAGAAATATATATAGCACTTTAATGGTGAACCCTCACCGGGAAGCAGATACAGATAGGAGACAGGTGGTCATATGCAGTGGCAAGGCAGATCAGTACGGAAATCAACAGGCGGCCGGTACCGTAAATCCAGAGGAAAGAAGAGTGCAGAGCTGGCGCGGGCACCTGCCGATACGCACATCGGCGAGGATCGGAGGAAGATCCTCCGCACATTCGGGAGCAACCACAAGGTCAGGGCGTTGCGGGCGATGTACGCGACGGTGGCAAACACCAGAGAGGGCTGGACCAGGAGGGCGCTCATAGAGACCGTGGAAGAGAACACCGCCAACCCCAACTACGTCCGGCGAAACCTCCTCAACAGGGGAGCGATCATCAGGACCGAGGAAGGGCGTGCCCGGATCGTCAGCAGACCCGGCCAGCACGGCGTGATCAACGCCGTCCTGATCGAATAGATCGCAGGCAGCAGCGCGTTTTCCGGGGATCAGGCCGGAAGCCTTTGCGGCCCGGCGGACCGTGACCCGGGCCTTCCCGATCGGATTCTTTTTACGTCTCACGGTTCTCACTTGTATTGATGCGCAGGATCTATCATCGCTTTCCACACCGTATCGATTACGACTTTGAGATCGATCGCCCGTTCCGGGATGTGCTCAGGTGCCTCCGCCTTCTGCACAACACCCACACGACCAGCCGCACGGAGAACGGCCTGGTCAAGTCGCGGATACTGATCCAGATATCCGACAACATGACACAGTTTGAAGACATGGACACCATGCCGCCCATCGAGGACTCCGTGACCGAGGCCGGGGATTTCCGGATCGACCTGCAGGAGACGCTGTTAAACCCGGATCGCCGGCTGCCGGTTGCGGCAAACACGTTCCTGCTCCGGGTCATGGATAAGGGGTCGCGGACGGAGTGCTTCGTGGTGAAGCAGGGGCGATCCGGCGGCATGGACGCGATGGATCTCAGAATGCTCCTGAAGGGTGCCTGCGAGTGAGCCTGAAGATCGTCGTCGCGGCACCGTTCCGGCACATGCGAAAAGAGCGGCTGCAGAAGAGCGAATTCATTTTTTATCTCTCCATAGACCGGAAATGGATGAACCGGGATCAGGCAGCCCTCCTGCTCGACCGCGCCCGCGAACGCGGGCTTGTCGAGTACAGCGAGGGGTGGATAACACCGCTCTTCGACGTATCGGAGGTAACGCTGCCGCTCGGGTTCAGGCCGGGATCCGATATCTTCGAAGACGAGAGCCCTGCAGAGGCGCTCATCGGGCGGATCGCCGCCGCCACCGGCATGACAGACCGGCAGGTCGTGGCGGAGATGAACCCGCTCATCACCGATCAGTTCGACGGCAATCTCCGCGTGGAGGCTGCGGCGGTGCTGATTGCAAAGAAGTACGGCGTCCCGTTCGAAGATCTGCTCGATGCACTCGCCGAAAGCGTCGGGAAAAAGAATAGGGTCTGATTATTCAGCTGGCTCTGCCTTTTCAAAGTATTCGTTCAGGGGTTTCTCGCCGTATTCCTTGACGCGGGCATTGATCTGGACAAAGTCCGCGCTGATCTCGTTGCCGCGCACCGACTTGCGGCGGCGCTCGCCGCTGTACTTCGGGGAAAAACCGGTCCCTGCCGAGAGCAGGAGCCTCCGCCGCCCCGATCCCGGGAGATCCCGGCGTGCCGGTATGCCGGTCCTGTCCGTGCCCCCGGTGATCTCGATCACGTAACCGGGAAGGCCGAGCACTCCGGCGTCCATCTCCGCCCCGATGCGCTTCCCGACAAATGCCCCCGCTGCAGGGCCTGTTGCGTCTATCTTATACGAGCGCCCTGATTGTGGATCCGAAAGGACTATCTTGAAATCAACCATTATCTCTGACTCCTCTGGAAAGTATCAATAAAATTGGCTATTGAAATATTAAATACTACTTGCCCCAGAACGGATTGGACCGGCGCTTCATGAGGGTGAACTCCTCAAAAATCTCCCGCATATCGGGGTTCAGCGTGGAGAGGAGCTCGCGTTCGATCACCTTCACGTGCCGTTCTGGTATATCCACGTAGAGTTCGTCCTCCACATTGATCTGGCGGCCGACCGTCGGGCCTTCGATCGAGATCGCCACCTCAAGACCGGCCTCCGCATTATGGATCGTCTCCTGGCGGAGCTGGATCTGCTTCAGCTGCCCCACCTTCTTCCCGTTCGGGAGCACCAGGTTCACGCCGCTCTGCAGCCTGCCTGCGAGCACACGGACGCCGACGACGGCAGGGCTGCTCTGCCTGAAGACGCAGTTCGGGAGGATCCGGATCTTGGCCGGCATGATCAGGTTCTCAAACCGCTGTTTCTCCATCTCCCGCTTCTTCTCGTCACGCCATTCCACGTAATCCTCGATGAGCCGGTAGATCACGCCCCCCTCGAAGAGATGGACGTTTGCCGTCTCCATCAGGGTATCGATGGCGTCCGGGAGGGTGGAGGTGTTGAATGCAAGAATAACGCTGTAGAGCGGGTTTCTGATCGTGCCTGCCTCGATGATGTCGTAGCGCGTCACCGGCCCGACCTCTGCCTTCATCACCGCGATGCCCTGGGTATCGAGCTCCTTGCTCAGGGCCTCGAGAGCGCCGATGGTATCTGCCCTGATGATCACGCCCTCATCGGAGAGGTTCACCTGGATATCGCGTATCTCGTGCATCACCTGTTCGATGGCCGTATCGCGGTTCTCGCCCCTGATCACGCGGAGGGGGGAGCCCGCGATCACGCCCTCCAGGTTCGGGGCGGCGACCTTGATCCCTGTCGCCGCGGTCACCGTCTTCACCCGCTCGAACCGGTCCTCGATCAGGATCTCCCGCAGGGGGCGGGGCTTTAAGAGGGAGCGGACCTTCGTCACGATCGTCTGGTCGTGCCCGGCAACCACGATCTCGTTTCCGACCTTCAGCATGCCGTCGTAGAGGATCACATCGAGCGTCGTCCCGAGCCCCCGCTCCTCCTTCACCTCGAGCACGGTCCCGGCACCGGGCCCTTCGGTGCTGACCGCGAGGTTTTCGGTCATGTAGCGCTGGGCAAGGCCGATCAGCATCATCAGGGCGTCGGCTACCCCCTCGCCGGTGACAGCGCTCGTCGGCACGATGGCGATGTTTCTCTGGAAGTCGCGCACCCGATCGTAGCGCTCGGAGTTGAACCCCATATCGGAGAGCTTGCCGACGATCTCGTAGACCTTCTGTTCGAGGGCCGTCTGTACGCGTTCGTTCTGCTTTGCAAACGTCTTGATGAAGGGTTCCTCCGGATGCACGCGCCATCCGGGAATGCGGTCGATCTTGTTCGCCGCAATAACGAAGGGCGTGCGGTAGTTGCGGAGGATCTGCAGCGCCTCGATGGTCTGGGGGCGGAAGCCCTCGTTGATATCGACCACGACGATCGCCATGTCGGCGAGCGCGCCCCCGCGTGCACGCAGGGTGGTGAACGCATGGTGGCCCGGCGTATCGATGAAGAGCAGACCCGGAACGTTGACGGGGACCCTGCCAAGCGCGCCGCTCATCTTTGTGATCGTCTCGATGGGAACGAGCGTTGCGCCGATATGCTGGGTGATGGCGCCCTGTTCGGTGTCCACGACCGTGGATCCGCGGATCTTATCGAGCAGGGAGGTCTTTCCGTGATCCACGTGCCCCAGCACACAGACGATCGGGGTCCTGATCCTGGAATTATTACTCATTATATTCACCGTCCGGGACTGATTGGAAAAGAATGGCTGCAAACAGTGGTATGTAATAGTTCCTGCAGTCTATTAATATTCACCCAACACCCGGCACCCGTGCAGCACCACTCCGGCGGGGTGCGGCAGGCCGGGTGCGCACGGAAAAACAGGGCCGAAGCGCCCTTCCCCCCACCGGCACCCGGCAGAGCAGGGGGCTACAGGGCCGGTGCAAAGGGATACATTAATGAAACACCGGAAGAAACTAATTAGGGCTATCTGCCAGGGTGGGGTAGCTGGTTATCCTAAGGGACTGTGGATCCCTCGACCCGGGTTCGAATCTCGGCCCTGGCCTTCCTAATTCGATTCCGATTCTATCCTCACATCCTTAAACAGTCCGTTTCCGACCTCGCCTGCAGGGGGAGCGTTTTGGAGCACCAGCTCGGGCACCGCAGCCGTTTCAACCCGTCAGACCGGAGTGCTCTGCTACATCAATCCGGCGTGCCATCACCGAGGGACGGCTCAACGAAGACTATGCCGCACTCATCAGGGAGAATCGACCGCCCGCGGCGAAGATTGGCCGGGAGAGCAGCATGCATATCCTGGTCGAACCATTGCCGGACCGCCTCACGTTCCGGAACTTTACTGCGCTCATCAATCTCCAGGAGGAGGTGCACGGGCAGGAGGTCACCTGCTTGCCGTCGGAGGATTCGATCCTCTTATCCGGCAGGATGTGGAGAACGAGGCGGTCCTGTGTCAAGCGTGACGCGTTCTTCCTCTGTCACGTGCTCGCTAAATGAGGATGGTGAGAGAAGGCCTGTGACGATCAAGATCCTGAAGGCTATCGCCTGTGAGGGACAGGTGTTCACGCTCGAACAGCTGCACCGGCAGACCCGGATCCAGAAAAACATACTCTCGGTGATGCTCTCCCGATGGGAAGAACGGGGCTTTGTCGAGAGGATCGAGAAGGGAAAGTACCTGATCATCCCGCTGGAGAGCGAGAAGGGCAAGTACACTCTCCACGAGTCTGCGATTGCATCGCACCTCGTCCAGCCGTCCGCGATTGCGTACTGGAGCGCCCTCCATTACCACGGCCTGACCGTACAGATCCCGATAACGGTCTTTGTCCAGACGACGGCGCGGAAGAAGCACACCCTGATCGAGGTGTTCGGCGTAAACTACCGGATCGTGCGGGTAAAGCCGGAGAAGTTCTTCGGCTCAAGAAGGAATGGATCGAGGAGACACAGATCACTCTCACCGACATGGAGAAGACTGTGATCGACTGCCTCGACAGGCCTGAATACGCTGGAGGGATCATCGAGGTCGCAAAGGCGTTGGAGAGCATATCACTGAATCGAGAGAACCTGATTAGGTACGCCCGTATGATCGGGAACAATGCGGTTGTCCGGAGGCTCGGATATCTGAGCGAACGCATGGGGATTCCGCTGGATCTGCCTCTCCCGACATCCAGAAAGTACCTCCTCCTCGATCCCACGATGCCGCATCAGGGAGAGAACGATTCGAAGTGGCGACTGGTCACCAACACCGAGATCACGCTTCAGGAGAACTCCGAATGATACCGATCGTGGAGATTAAAGAGGCCGCCCGTGCTTTCGGGGTTCCTCCCTCGACAATCGAGGGGGACTATGCACAGAACCGGCTCCTCGCTCATCCGAGCGCCCTTCCTATGGCACTGAAAGGAGGGGCGGGAATCCGGAAAGTCTTCATCGAGAACTACCGTTTCTCGGACGATCTCGACTTCATCCTGCTGGAACCGTATGAAAAGGAGGCCCTGCAGGAGGCAGTGAGTGACGCGGTATCCCGCACGCGAGAAGAGAGCAGCATCAGGTTCGAGGAGGATGTCGGCCTTATCGAGACGGCGACCGGGTTCCGGGCGACGGCCCGGTAGAGGATCATCCCCATGAACGCATCCACCCCCACGAGGATCGTCATCGACCTCACGACCGCGAGTAGCGAAAGGGTTTTGCTTCCTGCGATGAGGAGACGGGTCTATCACTCTTACTCGGAGAACCTCAACGCCGGGGTAGCCTCCTACTGCCTGGAGGAGATCATGGCCGAGAAGATTCGCTCCCTCTTTCAGCGGGTACGGCACCGGGACATCTACGATATCCGGTACCTGGCCGACCGCGTGAACCCGGACACCGTAAGGAACATTCTCCTACGGAAATGTGAATCTGAGAAGGTCGTCCCAGACCGCTTCGCGCTGGCGGGGGCACGCAAACGATTCTCGGCATCATGGAACGCATCGCTCCGGCACCAGATGAAGATCGTCCCTGATTTCGAGGAGGTATTTGAACGGGTGCCGGCGTGTGTCGAACTGTATACCCAGGCGACCGGGTGAGGTTCCTCGTGCTCAGGTATGGTTTTCGGCGTGACTGCGATGCTGGATGCATACGCAATTCTGATCTAATTCAGCGGCGAGGACGATGGGTTCTCGCCGTGGTTCCTGAACTCCCGGGGTGTTCCGCGTCCGGCGAGACCGAAGGGGAGGGGCTGCACGTCGATCAGCCGCAGCTCGTCGAGCTTCGTGCGCCGATCGAAGAAGGCCGCATACGACAGGTTCATCTCGCCCTTCGCAGACCGGAAGACCTCCCCGGACATCAGCCCCCGTCCCCCTGGCTCATCTCCGCGATGTGCCGGAGCAGCCGCCGCTCTCCCGCGTTCAGCGTCTTCACCCTGCAGGGGAGGTGCACATGGCGCGAATGCCTGTACGCGGCGCAGACATCCTCGCGGCAGACCTCTTTCCTGCCAGCCGTCTCCGCGAGCAGCACCGATCGCTTGATCAGGTCGAGCCCCACCCGGAGATCCCCGCAGCGCATCGTCTGCGTCACCACGAAGTCGAGCATCTCCGCAGAGAGCACGCCAGGGTAGATGCCCCGTGAGCGTGGGTTGCGGGAGGGCGTGCCGGTATGAGAGACGGAAGGGGACGACTGCGTCTGCAGCCCCCAGGCTCTCTGCTCTTCTGCCGGCGGCCTCCTCTTTCGAAGAAGAAAGCAGTTATCCCGCAGCAGAGAGATTATTACGGTAATGCCTCTTCCGCCGATCCGACGCCCGGCACCCGCCTTCGACATATTCAACGTGCACTTCGAGCAGATCTACGACCCGACGATGCACGTCCTCCTCGCATTCGACGGCCAGATCGACGGCGAGGTGATGCGGGAGGCGGCGATGAGGCTGATGGCATCCAATCCCTATCTCCGGTCCAGGTATACGGAGGCGGACGGCCTGCCCGCCTGGGAGGAGATTCCGGAAGATATGTGGGAGGGGGCGTTTGCCCTCGTCCCGGGAGGAGAAGACGAGAGCCAGCCTCTCCGCACGCCTCCGCAGCCGCTCGACGTCCGGTCCGGGCCGCAGGTGCGGGTAAGCCTCTACCGGAGGGAGGAGGGAGATCTCCTGGCCGTCACCTGCCATCACGGCTTCTGCGACGCAGGCGGTGCCGCTGCCCTTGCCCGGCAGCTCCTGGCGGCCTACCGGGGCATCATGGCGGATCCGGACCATTTCCCGCCCCCGACCGGCGCGTACGACCGGAGCACGGATCGGATCCTCGCCCTCTACCCGGAGGAGGAGCGAAAACGGGCGCTTTTAGAGGAAGAGCCCTTCGTCGACCGGTGGCGCTTCCCGATCGAGCGGACGGGAAGGGGGACGCCCCGCATCGCGTCCCGGACGCTTCCGCCCGGGCGGCTCGGGCGGATAAAGGCATTCGGCAGGGAGCATGGAGGCACGGTGAACGACGTGCTCATCGGCGCGGTCTTCCTGGCTCTCCTGAAGATCAGAAACGACCCCTCGGACCGGGGAGCCCCCCGCTCGCTCCTGACCTCGGTCGATCTCCGCAGGTATCTCGGGCAGGAGGAGTGCCCGCCCGCAAACCTCTCGATCGCCTACGAGATCACCCTCTCCGCAGACGCTGATGCGCCGCTTTCGGATATCGTCGGGCAGGTGGCGGCGATCACCGCCCGCCGCAAGTCGGGAAGCCCCGGCGTTGCGGCCATCCTCTTCTATGAGAGGATCCTTTCGGGCGGGATGCCGGCGGTGAGAGG
>LNQE01001531.1_pt1 | contig 12952 bp, 11 predicted proteins | sample 603111 | NCBI WGS metagenome assembly LNQE01 (sample SAMN04260313, study PRJNA301899) | hydrocarbon metagenome | isolation source: hydrocarbon-contaminated ditch | place: Germany: Bremen | collected 1998
GGGCAGCAGGGTCTTCCCTTTCACCTCCCTGATCAGGGCGAGCGTCGCCGGTGAGACCTCTTCCCTGGCCCCGGTCACCCCCTGGGCAGCTACCAGGTATACAAACCCGCCCGCACGCGAAAGGATCTGTTCCATCCGGTCCCGTGAGGTGGTCTGGCTGATGAAAAGAATGGGATCAATGCCTGCCTTCTCTGCTGCGGTGCAGAACGGGTCGGCCTCTTCAAGCGGGACATCAGCAACGATGACCCCGTCAGCCCCTGCACGGGCAGCATCACGGTAGAATTTCCCAATCCCATGCTGGAGAACGATGTTGGCATAGGTCATGATGACCAGCGGCACCCGGATCGCGCAGAGTGCATCCTGTACCAGATCAAAGAGGCGCTCCGTATTCATGCCGGCCGAGAGCGCCCGGGCACCGGCCTGCTGTATCACGGGACCGTCTGCGACCGGGTCAGAGAAAGGCATCACCAGTTCGATGATATCTGCTCCAGCTTCTGCGATGGCCCGGATCGTCATGACACTTGTCGCATAATCAGGATCTCCCGCTACCGTGCATGCCACGAGAAGGGGGCGGTTGTTGTCCCTGAATGCATCAGCAATCCGCGAGGTCATACGATCTCCCCCATCAGCGCAGCCACCTGGGCCACGTCTTTGTCACCCCGCCCGGAAAGGTTGATGACGAGGATATCATCCTCCTCATAATCCCGGGCAATCCGCCGTGCAAGGGCAACGGCATGCGCGGATTCGAGTGCCGGGATGATCCCCTCGGTCCGGGAGAGGTAGAGGAATGCATCAAGCGCCTCTGCGTCCGTGACTGCCTGGTATATAACCCGTTCCTCGTCCCGAAGGAAGCTGTGTTCAGGGCCGACTCCCGGGTAGTCGAGCCCTGCAGAGACACTGTGGGACGGAAGGATCTGCCCGAATGCATCCTGGATAAGGTAGGTATAGGTCCCGTGGAGCACCCCGGGTCGTCCTGCGCACAGGGTAGCGCCATGCCGTCCGGAGAGCCCCTCTCCGCCGGCCTCGGCACCAAAGAGTGCGACAGGGTCGCCAAGGAACGGGTGAAACATCCCGATGGCATTCGATCCCCCACCGACACATGCCACCATGGCATCGGGCAGTCGCCCTTCCTTTGCCATGATCTGGTCACGGATCTCTCTCCCGATCACGGTCTGGAGATCGCGGACAAGAGAAGGATACGGATGCGGACCGACGACCGACCCGATCATGTAGTGGGTGGTTGCACTCTCTGCCACCCAGTCACGGAGTGCTTCATTGATGGCATCCTTGAGGGTCCGTGAGCCGGACTCCACCGGGAGGACCCGGGCCCCCAGCATCCGCATCCTGGCAACATTCAGGGCCTGCCGTTCCATATCCTCGCTCCCCATGTAGACATCGACCGGGAGCCCGAGCGCCGCCCCGGCGATGGCTGCTGCCACCCCGTGCTGGCCGGCGCCGGTCTCGGCAATGATCCGCTCTTTGCCCATGAGCCGTGTCAGGAGCGCCTGGCCGAGCGCATTGTTCAGTTTGTGCGCCCCGGAATGGAGCAGGTCTTCCCGTTTCAGGTAGACACGACAGCCGAGATCTGCCGACATGTTGCGGCAGAACGTGAGGGGCGTCTCCCTCCCCGCATACTCGTGCAGGTAGTACTCCATCTCCTGCTGAAAAGCAGCAGAGGGGAGAATCGTCCGGTATGCCTCGTCAAGCTCCGCGAGCGCTGCCATCAGCGTCTCGGGGACAAACCTTCCGCCGTATGGACCGAACCGTGTTGCATCAGTCATAGATCATCCCTCCTCTGGCATTCTTCACGAATGCCTGCACCTTCCGGGCATCTTTTCTCCCTGGTGCATACTCGACACCCGTCGCTACATCAACCCCATACGGATGAACCGCTGCTATGGCATCCCTGACATTCCCGGGACTCAGGCCTCCCGCGAGGAAGACCGGGGTGGCAGTCGACCTGACCACCGAGGAGGCATAGACCGGGTCATAGAGGTGTCCTCTCCCCTGGCTTGCATCCACGACAAGGGCGTCCGCATCAGCGGGGATTGGATCTCCCTGCCTGATGCTCCGGATGATCTGGGCACACCGGGCCCCGGGCATCGGGACGGTACAGAAGACCTGGAGAGCATCCGGACGGAGACTGCACATGGCCTTTATTTCATCCGGGGTTGGCTCATGTGCGACACAGCACCGGGTGAGCGACGGTGCAGCTTCGAAGATGGCGGGGACCTGCCCGGGGTCTACACGGCGCGGTGAAGGTGAGAATACCACGACTCCAATCGCATCTGCGCCCGCTTCCTCGGCCATCCGTGCATCCTCCGGGCTTGTGATCCCGCAGATCTTTATGCGGATAAGAATCCCTCCAGGCGTTGCAGGGGGTCCGGTGAGCTCATGAGTGCGGTGCCGATCAGAAACCCGTCAGCGAACGGGCGCAGGGTCCGGATGTCGCAGGGCCAGACCACCCCGCTCTCAGAAACTATCCGGATCCCGGCATTGCGAAGCAGGGGTGCCAGCCGGATCGTGGTTGAGAGGTCGGTCTTCATGGTGCGAAGGTCACGGTTGTTGATCCCGACAATTCTGGTCTGTGTTGAAAGTGCTGCCTTCACCTCGTCAGCCGAGTGAACTTCCACGAGCGGTTCAAGACCATACGCCCGTGCGAGATCAACCATGTCACGCAGGCCTTCCCCGAGGACACCGGCAATCAGGAGAACGGCGTCCGCCCCGAGCGCCCGGCTCTCTGCCAGCTGTCGCTCGTCGATTATGAAGTCCTTCCGGAGCAGGGGGATATCCACATGCGGCCGTATGGCAGGAAGAAACCCGGGATCACCCTGGAAGTAGACCGGTTCGGTCAGGACGGAGAGTGCAGCTGCGCCTGCCCGGCAGAAATCCCGGGCAAAGGTCACCGGGTCGCTCAGCTGCCGGATAGTCCCCCGGGAGGGGGAGGCGAATTTTATCTCTGCTATGATCCTGTTTCCCTGCTCTTTCTGCCCCAGTGCCGAGGACAGGCTTATCGCACTCCTCACGGGAGCGATGTCATACTCTTCTGTACCGGGAAGCCCGGCAACCCTCCCTGCCGTTGCCCGGATAACCTGGTCGAGGATCATGGTTCCCTCCGTGAGGCCAGGATGAGTGCATCCAGCCGTTCTGTCGCAGCACCCGTATCTATTGCCTCGTTCGCCCGCTCGATACCATGGGCAAGGTCCGGGGCCTCTCCCCCAAGATAGATTGCTGCCCCGGCATTCAGTACCACCACGTTCCGGGCTGCCCCTTTTTCCCCGGAAAGGATATGGCGGATAATTGAGGCATTTTTCTCCGCGCTCTGGCCGGCAAGGTCTGAGAGAGGTGCCAGCGGTATGCCGTACTCCCGGGGATCGATGGTGTAGTGCCTGACCGTCCCCTTATCAATTTCTGCTACCGTTGTCGGGCCACAGACCGTGATCTCATCGAGACCATGGCCATGGACCACCATAGCATGTTCTGTGCCCAGTGCCATGAGCGTCGTCGCGAACCGGGTGATGAGGGCGGGGCTGTACACACCACAGAGCCGGGCGGAAGCCCCTGCAGGGTTCATGAGCGGTCCGATGAGATTGAAGACAGTCGGGAACCCGAGATCCCTTCGCGCAGCCGCTGCATGCCGCAGTGCAGGGTGAAAGGAGGGGGCGAAGAGAAAAGCGATTCCCGTCTCTTCAACGATTGCACGGACCCGTTCCGGGGGAAGGTCCAGCCTGACACCGAGTGCCTCGAGCACATCTGCCGATCCCGACGAACTGCTGACGCTCCTGTTGCCATGCTTGACCACCGGGACCCCGGCACCCGCGGCAACCAGTGCTGCTGCCGTGCTGATATTGAATGTCCGTGCCCCATCTCCCCCGGTCCCGCAGGTATCCACGAGCCGGCCGCGTACATCAGGCCGGATGGTGACCGCGTGGCGCTGGAGTTCCCGGACAAATCCGATGATCTCGTCCGCGGTCTCCCCTTTCATGCGGAGCGCGGTGAGGACTGCAGCTACCTGGGCATCGGTCGCTTGTCCGGTTGCGATCAGTTCCATGGCCGAGGATGCCTGCGGCGCGGTGAGGTCCTGCCCTGCGGCCAGTCTCGAGAGGAGTGCCTGCATCATGCACCCCGCGGCTGGTTCGAGAGGAAGTTTGCGATGATCCTGCTCCCGGGCAGGGTCATGATGCTCTCGGGATGGAACTGGACCCCGGTGACGGCGAGATCCCGGTGGGCAACCGCCATGATGCACCGGTCATCTGCGGATACCGCCAGGGTGGCAAGCTCCTCGGGAAGGCTTTCCGGGGCTGCCATGAGTGAGTGGTACCGGGTCGCAGAGAAGGGAGAGGGAATACCGGAGAAGATACCATTTCCGCCATGGATGATGCTGCTCGTCTTCCCGTGCACGGGTCTGGCCATGCGGCATACCTTCCCGCCAAAGGACTGGACGATGGTCTGGTGCCCGAGGCATACCCCGAGGATGGGGATTTTTCCGGCAAATTCTGCTATCACATCCGGACATATCCCTGAATCGTCCGGGGTGCCGGGGCCGGGGGAGAGGATGATCCGCTCAGGCATTGTGTTTCGCACCTGCGCGAGCGGTGCATCACAGGGGATCGGGATAGGGTGTGCCCCCAGCTGACCGACCAGCTGGTACAGGTTATAGGTGAAGCTGTCATAGCAATCGATGATAGCAACTCTCATGGTGCATCACCTGCCTGGAGGATAGCCGTGATCATGGCCCTTGCCTTGTGCTCGGTCTCCTCGAATTCCCTCTCCGGGACCGAGTCAGCGACGATCCCGGCACCGGTAAAATACTCTGCCCGGCCGTCTTTGACCCGGACCGTCCTTATGGCAATCGCAAATTCGAGGAGATCATCAAACGTGGCATACCCGACCGCCCCGGCATAGAGACCCCGCGGCACGGGTTCGAGGTCCGCGATGATCTGCATAGCCCGGATCTTTGGTGCCCCGCTCACCGTACCTGCGGGAAAACAGGCGGCCAGGGCGTCGAAACGGTCCCTCCCCTCATCGAGGACCCCGCTCACTTTCGAGACGATGTGCTGCACATGCGAGAACTTCTCTATCTCCATGAATTCCGGGACCGATACCGACCCGAACGCTGCAACCTTCCCGATATCATTCCTGGCAAGGTCCACGAGCATCAGGTGCTCTGCCCGCTCCTTGGTATCAGCAAGGAGATCGGCTGCAAACCGGGCGTCTTCTTCCGGATCCTTTCCCCGTGGCCGCGTGCCTGCGATGGGGACAGTCTGAAACTCCCTGCCTTCAGATTTCACGAGCATCTCCGGGCTTGACCCGATGATGGCCTCATCATCAAAACGGAGGTAGTACAGGTAGGGAGAGGGGTTTATATCCCTGATACGGCCGTAAATCTCACGGGGATCTCCCTGGAACGGGCAGGTGATCTTCCGGGCGAGGACGACCTGGAAGATGTCCCCGGCCATGATGTGTTCCTTTGCCGTGACGACTGCGGACTCGAACGCTGACCGGTCTGCAGACGAAAGAGAGGGAGCAGGCGAAGTACTACAGGGGCTCCCTTTTTTCGGTTGCACATCCTGTATCGCTGCTTTCAAGCGCCCAAGCCGTTCGACAGCACGCTCGTATTCTGCTGAGGGGTCACTATCCCGGGGCAGGATCAGGTCGTCAAAGAGCAGGCAGGAACCCTGTACATGGTCGTACACGATCCCCCGGGTGGAGAGCATGAACCGGGCAAGGGGGAGTGCATCCCTGCCGGCCTGGACACGTCCCCCGGTTATCATGGTCACCATGTCATACGTGCAGTACCCGACAAAACCCCCGGTAAACCCATCTGTACGCGGTCCGGCAACCCTGAACCGGGAGGTGAGCGCCCGGAGCTGGCTCACCGGGTCCGATCCCCCGAGTGAGGCACAGATAGCAGAACAGGGGTGCCTGCCCTGGCATCTCGGATCGGATCCGAGCGATATTATCAGATCTGGTGCTAGGCCGATGATCGAACGGACTGCCCGCCGGGGGACCCCTTCCATCGATTCGAGAATGTAGCCGTTCCTGATATCCAGCGCACAAAAGAGGGTATACGGGTCTGCTGCGGGGAGCGGAATGGTTTCTGTGACGGGGATTACCTTATACGGAAGAGAGATGCTCTCCATTCCCCCATCCGGACGTACCGATGATTGTGCCGTCCCGGGGACGGCGTTCCCCAGTCCACTGGCATCACGTGCATGTCTGTCATGTACTCAATAGTACATTGTTGAATATATTTATACTTTGTTGACTATTTCCATTCATTCACCGGGGACGAGGACCCCGGTCATTATCTCCCAGGGGGGCACTTCCCGCGGATCATTGAGCTGAACCTCGCGGATTGGTCCGGTTATCCGCAACCCCTGCTCCCCAATCCAGGCGAAGAGCCTCTCATTGGCGGGACCGCAAGCCTTGTACGGCCCCTTGTGAATAATCCAGGCCATCTCTCCGCCCGGAATCAGGTAAACCCTCATCCCGGGGCCGGGGTTTATGCCCGGGGGCACCGAGAAGGCCAGCCCGATATAGGCTCTCCCCTCGTTATCTGCCGCTATGGCTTCTTCTGCTGTTCCTTCGTGCATGACAGAGACCGGAGGACCGGTGAGGTGTATCCCTTCCTCCATGGCATATTGCGCGATCTGAGTGAGCAGCTCAGCGATCTGCCGGTAGTTTTCCCTCTTGCGGATACCAGGCGCGGTCTGCGGGGCAACCGTGACAATCGTGACTTCTCCATGCGTGCCATTATCCCTGTGAAAGGATGCACAGAAAAGAGGTTTACCGGGGGGGATGAAAGTGTCCGTCAGCGTGGGTTCCCGCTGGTTCGGTCGCCCCCTGCGTGGCAGTGGTCCTGTAGGTGAGAGATGGGTGGTGAGCCTTCAGTGATCCCTCCCCACAGTTCCCGGGAATAAGCGGTTCATCACCATTTCACTGTTTCATCGTACTGCCCGACTCCCGCATGATCCTGATAGCACAGTAGGGGCCGCACATGCTGCAGGGCATCCCTTCCGGGTTGTCGATCCCTGCCGTTTCCGGGTCAAGGGCGAGCGCAGCCTGGCCCTTCCAGTCGAGTGCTGCCCGCCGGCGCGCAAGGGCATCGTCTCTCTCCCCGTTTTGGTACTTGATAGTGTCCCCGATATGGGCAGCTATCCGGAATGCTATCAGTCCCTCCTTCACCTGGGCCGGGGTCGGCAGCCCGATATGTTCTGCGGGCGTGAGATAGCAGAGGTAATCGGCCCCGGCACCGGCAGCGATCGATGCCCCTGTACACCCGGCGATATGGTCGTATCCCATGGCAATATCGGTTGGCAGGGGACCGGCAACAAAGAGTGGAAACCGTGATTTTCTTTTATAGGCCCTGATATACCCGGGGATCCTGCTGGCGTGAACATGACCGCCCACCCCTTCGATGATGATCTGGACACCTTCTTCATGTGCCCGGCTGGCAAGTGCACTGTTCTCTCGCATCTCTGCAAGCTGGAGCCGGTCCCGTGCATCAGCGATACACCCGCTCCGCATCGTATTGCCGAGCGAGAGGACGATATCGTGCTTTCTCAGTATCGATAGGATCTCATCAAAACAGGTCAGGTATGGATTCTCGCATTCCCCGAGGATCATGTGGGCAGCCATCAGGGATCCCCCTTTCGAGACGACTCCGAGAATACGGGGGGTTTTCTGCACCAGTTCCAGGGTTTTTCGTGAGAGCATGTGGAGGACAACAGAGCTTACCCCCTCCTCTGCCTGCAGGCGGATGGTGTGGATGAGATCATCGGTTGTCAGGTTCTCAAGACCGGTCATCACGACGGCCTGGTACGCGGGTACGGTGGTCAGGGGCAGGGTGGTGACTGCGGCAATGCGTCTCCTGATCCCCGGGATATCCCCCCCCATGGAGAGGTCGCTTAAGGTATCAGCCCCGTATCGCTCAGCGATCCGGGCTTTCTCCACCTCTTCGTCCGGGTTACAGCAGACGGGTGAGGTCCCGATATTCACATTCACCTTGGTGGTGAGGCCTTCGCCTATCCCGACCGCTCGCGCTTCCCGGTGCATAATCACCACCCTCCCTTTGGCAACCCGTCCCGCCAGGATCTCCGGATCCATCCCCTCGGCGGTAGCAACCAGTTTCACGCGCTCCGTGATCGCCCCGTCCCGGGCGGCTTCAGTCTCTGTCTTCATCTCTGCTGCCCATACTTGGCGTGCCTGCATTATCATAATGACGTGGTTGTATCAGCAGCGGGGAGAACACACAACAGGTTGTCCGGATACGCTCCATGATGTGTCGATCAATGCGGGATGGGAAAGAACACCAAAAAACGTTGAGAACGTGATTGCCGGTGAAGGGTTATCTTTCATGATTATCCTGGAGCAGGTTTGCAGGGCGGAAATCATTTCACCACCTCGTATACGAGGTGCACATATCCCTCTCCAATATCCCCGCACCCTTTCAGTACGAGGTCAATAGTTCCCCTGCCCACCGGACGATAGAGGAGGACATCTGTCCGGCCTGACAGTACAGGTGCGAGTACAAGAGAGAGCTCATCCACCAGCCCGGATTCCAGGAGGGCTGTGTTGAGGGTTCCCCCGGTGTCACTGACCAGGGTGTGGACAGCAAAGTCCCGCGAGAGCAGGATCATTGCAGCCGCAAGGTCAACCCTCTCTTTCCCGGCAACCAGGAAGAGATAGTCCCGATCCTCCAGGTACCGGATATATTCCGGCGGTGTTTTTTCTGATACGAGCACGATGATGTCCCTGACATACTCCATGCGGCGGAAGAAGTGGAGGATGGAAGAGAGCCGTCCCCTGCTGTCCACGATTACCCACCAGGGGCGTGTCTCCCCTTGCTCTGACGGCCTCCTCAACCGATCCGATTCCTGTTCGGGGGGAATCTCCACCGGGGCAGCAAGGACCGTGTCGGCACCGACAAGGACCGCATCCGGCTTGTATGAGAGCATGAGGGGGTAATAAACACCATAATCAACAGGAAATCCGGTGAGCGAGCCGTTCGGGCTGACTGCATTCGAGAGGATTACTCGGGGACGCATGAGAGATGTATGGAGGGGAGACTGCTATGACTCTGTTGTTTTTCCCGGAACCTGATCCCCCTCTCTGCCCTTCGGTCTGATCAATGGTGCTGATCCCTATCCATCAGGGAGAGGGAATAGACTATGAGAGCGGCTCACTGATTCCCTCCACCACAACCCTTCACAGGAGCCATGATGGTTACAGGGGCCAGAAGTGAAGGATGAGGGGAACAGCCACGACCACGATAATCACTTCGAGGGGGAGCCCCATCCGCCAGTAGTCGCCGAACCGTAACCCGGCAGGTCCCATGATCAGGGCATTTGACTGGTGCCCGATAGGAGTGAGAAACGCGCAGGAGGCCCCGACCGCAACCGCCATAAGGAAGGGGTCAGCAGAGACCCCGAGCCCGACGGCGAGGCTGAGGGCAATAGGCGCCATCAGGACTGCACATGCGGCATTGTTTATCAGGTCCGAGAGAAACATCGTCGCGACCAGCATGATGACGAGCAGGGCCACGACAGAGAGGTGTCCCTGGAAGCCGAGCAGGGCATCGGTAATCAACTGCGCACCACCCGTAGTCTCCAGCGCCTGTCCGACCGGTATCAGTGCCCCGAGGAGGACGATCACCGGCCAGTCGATGCTCTCGTAGATCTCCCGCAGGGGGACGAGCGCCATGAGCACCATGGCAACAGCAGCAACAGGGAAGATGATCTGGACCGGGACAATGCCAAGAGCGGCGATGGCAATGGCAAACCCGAAGATACCCACTGAGAGGGCTATCCGGCGGGGCTCACCTATCTTCAGGCCCCGCTCAGCGAGGGGAAGGCAGCCGAGCGTTTTCATCGCTTCAAGGAGAGTGCCAGTCGTCCCCTGGAGGAGGAGGACATCTCCTGGCTGGAGCCGTATCCGGTGGAGTCGTTCCCTGAGCCGTTCACCCTGCCGGGCGACGGCGAGCAGGTTCACTCCGAAATAGTAGCGGAGATTGATTTCCCGGACCGTTCTCCCCACCACCGGCGAATCCGGCCTCACCGTGGCCTCCATCAGGGTCACATCGCCTGAACCCAGTTCCTCACTGCTGACCTCCACGTCCTCTTCCAGGACAAAACCCGATTCATCAAGGAATGCCTTGAGATCATCTGCGTCTGCCCTGACGATCAGGACATCGCCGGGTTTCAGGGTCTCATACCGGTAGGGGGCAGGCCGGGTGAACTCTCCCCGCACGATCTGCACGATTGTGACATCGGCCTCGGTCGTTTCCTCGATGTGCTGGAGCGATTTGCCGGCAAACGTTGATTCCCCGGTGACGCGGACCTCGGTGAGATAGCCTTTTACCTCAAAGAGTTCCTCCCGGGATGCAGGTCCCTTCCTCTTGGGGACCAGGTGCCATCCGATCAGGGAGATAAAGAGGAAGCCGGCGAGGGCAACGCCAAGACCGACCGGTGTAAAGTCAAACATGGTGAAGGGCTCGCCGCTATACTCAGCACGGTATGTTGCGATGATGATGTTTGGAGGAGTACTGATGAGGGTGATGAGCCCTCCGAGACAGGAGCCAAATGCCAGCGGAAGGAGGAGGCGCGATGAGGGGACGTTGTTCTTTAGCGCCATTTTTATACTCACCGGCATGAGAAGGGCGAGCGCCCCTACATTGTTCATGAAGGCGGATAATGCAATCACCAGGCCGGTGAGGGCCGACACCTGCGCCGTGGGCCGCTCTCCCACCCGGGACAGCCAGCGGGTTATCAGCTCAACAAGTCCCGCATTCTGGAGACCGCGGCTTATCACAAGGACTGCGGCAACGGTGATGACTGCCGGGTTCGCAAACCCGAGGAATGCCTCATTCCACGGAACCACCCCGGTTATCGTCACGATGAAGAGTGCGATAAGGGCGACGATATCGTAGCGCAGGCGGCCATGAACAAACAAGACCAGTGCGATGATGAGCGTGACAAAGACGATTGCCTGATCGGGGGTAACAGGAGTCATACCGGGGATCATCACTCACTGCCTGGCTCTGGCACCCTTTCGCTGTGATATGACGAGGGAGCGACCGGGAAAGGCACCGGATGGAATGGATGAAGATACACGTCAGTATCTCATAATAGTACCGTATATCGAAAGACCGGACACCTGCCCTGGATGAGTGACCTTTTCTCGCTTCAGAACGCCCCGGGTATGAAACGGGCAGGGGAGGTTCAACCCTGATTCCTGCTCGGTGCGTCATGTCTGAGCCAATCGATTCAGGGGGAGGGTATTCCGGCTTGTTCTGGAGAGGGAGCTGCACCGTGGCGGGATCACTTTTCCTGGACTGCCCCTCTCCCTATACGCTTCCGCTGTGCAATACCATAGCCTGATACAACAGAGAGGTACTCACCGAATTCCCGGTCAAGCTCCCGGTCTCCGGTATCCACGAAAAGGAGCGGGGTCTCCGCAAGCTTGTGCGGGGTGGCAACCACAATCACATTCTCCACATCAATCTTCCGGAGCACCGATGGGCTGACCTGCTGGGTGCCACGCCCGAGGACTGATCCCTGGGCCCCGATAATGCTGATGACAAGGCGGGCCCTTCCCCCGCACGAGAGCATTTCGAGGATCCTCTGCTCGTTCATATCTGCCGCAACGAGCATTCCTCCTTTCACTGCATCAAACCCGAGCAGGGTCTTTTCAATACCAAACGCTCCTGCGATAGCCCCGGTCGTGGTGCCTGGACCAAGGATATAGAGGATTTCAGGGGTTCCCTGGATTACCTCTGCGATGAACCGGGCGATACCCTGCTTTGCCCGCTCCTCGTCTAGGTCCTCGAAAACCTGCTTGGTCTCCTGTATGAGGCCCGGACGGTAGGGACTCTTTGCATAGCCGTGCAACCGGGTCCTGAGTTCCCCCTCCCGGTACGCCTCCTCGTCCACATCCACGATATCGGCATCCCGGAGCTTGAGCAATGAAGGGGGCCCGACAAGCAGGATTTCCGCTGCCGCCTCAGGCGTCACTGCAAAGACTGCCGAGTACATCTTCACCCCTGCCGGGATGCCAAGGACCGGGAGGCGGTCCAGCACCACATCATAGATATCCCGGGCAGTCCCGTCCCCCCCGCAGAAGAGGATGAGATCAGCACCCCGGGCAGCAAACTCCCGGCAGGCATTCCGGGTATCGTCAGAAGACGTGGTACCGGGAGCAGGATACACAACGTCCACAGAAGTATCCGGGATCCCGGCATCACGGAGTGTATCCTCTCCCATCGGCCCCGAGCAGGTCAGGAAATGGAACGGTGTCTCCCTGATGAGCCGGAGGGAAAGCACAGCCCGGGCACCCGCCCGTGGCTGTGCCCCCCGGCGAATCGCCTCCAGGACCAGGCCGTCTGTCCCTTTGAGTCCGACAGCCCCGCCCATGCCGGCTACGGGATTGACCAGGAATCCGATGGTGAACATCATCAGAAAACGACTGGATATATGACTGAGGGGCTCATCGCATGCAGAAAAAGGGGAGGGCCGAACGCCCTCCTCACGGAACTGTTGGGAGACGTTTGAGCGCGTCCCTGATCAGGGCGTCAGGGTACTCGTAATCAACCAGCTTTCCTCCATAGTAGGCATCATATGCAGACATATCGAAGTTGCCATGGCCTGATGCATTGAACAGGATAGTCTTCGCCTCGCCGGTCTTCCGGCATTTCAGGGCCTCATCTATCGCTGCTTTCACCGCGTGAGAGGTCTCCGGCGCAACGATTATCCCTTCACTCCGGGCAAACGTCTGGGCTGCATCAAATACCTCGGTCTGGTGGTAGGAGACCGCCCTCATCACCCCGTCATGGACCAGTTTTGACACGATGGGTGAATCGCCGTGGTACCGGAGCCCGCCTGCATGGATGGAGGGGGGAATAAAGTCATGGCCAAGCGTGTACATCTTCATGATGGGGGTCAGGCCTGCTTCG
>LNQE01001900.1_pt1 | contig 12896 bp, 12 predicted proteins | sample 603111 | NCBI WGS metagenome assembly LNQE01 (sample SAMN04260313, study PRJNA301899) | hydrocarbon metagenome | isolation source: hydrocarbon-contaminated ditch | place: Germany: Bremen | collected 1998
TTTGACAGGCAATAATATATGACAATAGATTATTACATATCGACATAATGTGATAAGATACTTGGGGCAGAGATAATATTACATATATGATAGAATGATAAATGTAAGGTAATACGCTAAAGGTTTTGAGGTGCATAGATAACATGAATTTAAAAAATTTGGGGCAAAAAATACAGGCTGCCAGAGAAGAAAAAAGGATGAGTCAGGAACAGCTGGCCGGCGCGATAGGCTGTTCTCAATCGGCCTTATCCAATTATGAAAAAGGTAAGCGTAGGATTTACCTGTCCCAATTAGAAAAATTATCTGAGGTGCTGGGCAAACCGATGGACTATTTTGTTCAGAATTTTGCCGATAGCAGCAATGATAAGTATTTGTATAATACCCAGGATAGCCTTATGTTAAAAATAATCAATGATATATACCGCTTAGGAGAAGATGAAGTAAAGCAGGTTGACGAGTATATTCAGTTTTTGAAGTGGAAAAGGAATGGGGGGTAGAGCAAAATGGATTTTAGCTTGAATGACAGGCAAAAGCACCTGGTCAGACAGGTCAGAGAACTAGTCGAGCAGGAAATCAAACCCTATGTACTTGTAAATAGTTTTTCCAGGCAGCAGGAATTTGATTGGTACCTGGTAAATAAATTGAGTGAATTGAACCTGGTCTGCCCAACTATTCCTGAAGAGTACGGGGGATTAGGCCTGGATATTTTTACTACCGCACTAGTTATTGAGGAAATTGCCGCGGGATGTCCAGGTCTGGCCGCAGTAGTCGATACCAATGTTCATGCAGCACAGCCCATCCTGCTGGCGGGCAGCAGTTCCCAGAAAGAGCGCTATCTTCCTTTGCTAACCGGAAAGGATGTAAGAATAGCTTCGTTTGCCTTAACCGAACCGTCAGGGGGATCTGACATTAATTCCATGCACACCTACGCGAATAAAACTAAACAGGGATTTGTCTTAAACGGGTGCAAGGATTATATATTTAATGCTCCCCAGGCGGCGTTTATATCGGTATTTGCCATGACTGATAAATTACACAAAAAAGCCTCTCTCAGGTGTTTCATTATTCCCGTCGCGACACCGGGAGTAACAATAGGTAAAATCAGAGATATAGCTGCTTTGGAGTATGCTCATATGGCCGAGATTATTTTTGATAATGCCGTTATTGATTCCGATATGATTATTAAACTTGATGAATCATACAGCGGATATCTGCTATTAAGCCAGACTTTTGATATTGGACGCGTGGTAGTGGGAGCTACTTCGGTGGGTATAGCCCGAGCAGCCTATGATATGGCTTATGAATACGCTGAAAACAGGCTGCAGTTTGGCAAGAAAATCAAAAATCATCAAGCTGTGGCTCATACCCTGGTAGAAATGGCTACGAGGATTGAAATGGCACGCCTAATGACCTGGAAGGCCTGCTGGCTGATTGACCAGGGGGATGACTATACTATAGCTTCAGCTATGGCGAAATTGTCCGCTAGTGTCATAGCCCAGGAAGTAACCGGGATGGCAGCAGATATACTGGCATCACGTGCATTTGAGAGAGGTACCCTGGCTGAGCAGTTGCTGCGAGATGCCAGGGTTCTATCAACAGTCGAAGGCACCAACTGTATTCAACGAAATATAATAGCTTCTTTACTTTAGGTTAGGAATAAGGATATGTATATAATTGATAAAAACAAATGCTCATCCTGTGGTCTCTGTGCTGATGTATGCCCGGTCGAGGCCATCAGCATTTACGGCGAGTACACTATCGATCAGGATAAATGTATTGCTTGTGGCTGGTGTCAGGGAGACTGTCCTGCTTATGCTATTATGGAGTGTTGAAGAGGTAATGCATTTTGAGTTTATGGTCCAAGAGCAAGGGACCCCATAGGGCTAATTGTGAAAAAAAGAACTTGCTATGATTTGTCGAATTATGTAGAATGTATTTAAACTAGAGGGGTGGAAATTAATAGTGGTAGGGGAAGCAGGTTTACTTTGTTCATCAGGATAAAGGAGGTTTGTTTCATTTGGTTACAGTCAAAGAGGTAGGATATCTGGAATTTAAAAAACTGCTCCAGGCTCGATATGGTAAAAACTGGATGCAGTGGATCATGGGCATATGTCCTGATGGTATCTTAATAGAGGAATTGATATTAATGGTCGATCTGGATGAGACCGCACAGAAGTTGGGATGGATACGAATAGCGGAAAAAAAGCACATCCATGAACCGCAAAGGAAAATAGGATGTGAATGAAATAAAGGAGCTTTTATCTTTATATCAGGGTTGAGTTAAGAGACCATGTTTCGATTATTTCTTTTCTTACATAGTAAATACACCTCGGCAGGCTGAAAACCTCCTTAACAGGGAGGTTTTTATTTTTGCTATAAAATCAGCAGCAGGAAATAAGTTTAGGAGAAGGAATAATAATATGAAGATCGCCAAATGTTTTGCTTAACCTATAGACAATAGCCTGAAGCCTAAATGTGCATTTGGATACCTTTCTTGTTTAATGTATATATGTAGCGTACAATGTTAACAATTGATCAATAATACAGCCGTGGAGGGTTTATTTTGTATTACTGGCTGATTTTTATTTTAATATTTACTCTAGACCAGCTCAGCAAATGGTGGATAAGCAGCACCTTCTTTCCAGGTGAGAGCCAGGCTTTGATCGAAGGGGTGCTGTGGTTGACCTATGTTCAGAATGAAGGGGCCGCTTTTAGTATCTTGCAGGGGAAAGTTTTATTTTTTATTATTGCTTCGGTAATAGTGGTTGCCGTACTGGCGGTTTGGTCTACCATAAAACGCCCCCCGGCGCCCCTGGCTTTAATACTGGGACTGCTTAGCGGAGGTGCAGCCGGAAATCTGATAGACAGAGTGCGGCTCAACTATGTGATAGATTTCTTTGACGTGCACTGGTGGCCGATATTCAATATTGCAGATATGGCTATAGTTATCGGTGGGATTCTTTTGTTATGGTATGTTTTTATGGAAGAGCGGAGTGAACATTAAAATGGGTGATAAGGCAATAATTACGGTAGAGGAAGATATGGAGGGAGAGAGGCTGGACTCCTTCGTGGCTGAACAGGTATCCGGGCTTTCACGTACTATGGTCAAAAACCTGATAAAAGATGGGCTTATACTGGTGGATGGCATGGTCTGTAAAGGCAGCTACCGTGTTAGTGAAGGGCAGGAGGTATTAGTAGAAATTCCGGCACCGGAACGGCTTGAGATAGCCGCTCAAGATTTGCCCCTGCAGATCATCTATCAGGATCAAGACCTGGCGGTGATCAATAAAGACAAAGGTATGGTAGTGCATCCGGCTCCTGGACACTATGATCAAACCATGGTAAATGCATTGATGTTTCACATCGAGGATTTATCCGGTATTAATGGTGAGTTGCGGCCTGGTATCGTACATAGATTGGACAAGGATACATCGGGAGTTATGGTGGTGGCGAAAAATGATGCTGCCCACCGCAGCCTGGCCGCCCAGATAAAAGACCATACTATCAACCGGGAGTATATAGCCCTGGTTCATGGTCAGATCAAAGAGAATCTGGGCACCATTGATGCTCCCATCGGCAGGAGTAAGGTGGACCGCAAGAAAATGGCCGTAGTCGGTAATGGTAGACCAGCCATAAGTAATTATCAAGTATTACAGAGGTTTAACAACTATACCCTGGTCAAGGTTAAACTATTAACCGGGCGGACACACCAGATCAGGGTCCATTTTGCTTATATCAAACACTCGGTAGTAGGAGATCCTCTATATAGTTCAGCTAAAAAACACTTTAACCTGGATTCCCAGGCCCTGCACGCGCAGCTGCTGGGTTTCATCCATCCTAGAACTGGAGAATACCTGGAATTTACCAGTGAAATGCCCGAGTATTTTAGAAAGATAATCGAGGAATTACAGAAACATTGATCTATGGATACCAGTATGAGAACGGATAAGGTCTGATTAGTCCTCAGGCATTTTTTACTGCCATATGTAGTTTTGACCCATCAAAACTACTGGGAACATCTAAAACATCGAGGATGGTAAAACCAGCGTGGTTCAAATGAACCGCGAATTCATCTAAAGGGCATATATTGTGGCCAGGGCTGTTAAGAGATTTATCAAGTTTCTGTAAGCCCGTCTGGCCAAGAATGGAGCCTGAATCGCTGTCTTGCTTAAACCAGTGATTAGATGCTAATAAACCGCCAGGTTTGAGACATTTATATATCTTGTCAAGCATAGCTGGCAAGTTGTTACTGAATTTGTATAAAAAATGTGAAACGATGACAATATCATGGATCCCTACTGGAGTGTCTGCAGTTATATCACCGGCCTGCACTTGTATTCTGTCTTCCAGATGATATGTGCCAATAAACTTTAGGGTGAGATCAACTACATGGGCCTGGTCGAAAACAAGTCCCTTTAATAATGGATGGACCTGACACAATGATATGACATATAATCCATGGCCTCCACCGATATCCAGAACTGAATCGGCTTGCCGAAAGCCTTCCCACTCAACGATGGCATGGCTTACCTCCTGTAGTTCACCCTGCAGACTGCGTTGACTCAATGATTTAATAGTATCCCAACTGATGCCGGTGCTGTCATATTTTTTCTTGGGCCCCTTGCGGGTAAGCTTTTCCTGCAGATTGGTCCATTTACCGCTTTCACAAACCATTCTAATAATATCACCCTGATAATTGGGACTGCTCTTTACTAGAAACTGTCTGGCAAGATCTGAATTGGAGTATTTATGTTCCAATTTAATCAGCAAACCTAATTCAAACAGGGTTTGTAAAAGGCTGGGTGTATAACTGCTGTTAATGTTTACTATCGCACTAATCTCATCTGCACTGCTTGACCCGACCTGATCAAGGTAATCAAATAGGGACAATTCAATAACCGATTTTAAGATCTGATAAGCTTTATACCCTTCAGTGATACTGGCAATACTATGTGCCGGTATAGGATCTATATCAATCAAATTTATATTATCATGGTTCAAACTTTCTTACCGCCTTTTCTGGGTTTTAAATATAGTGTAGTAGAAACACTGTATGGAAACAAGGGGATGCGAAAAACCGAGCCAAGGGAACCGTCCCCCTGGCTTTGTGTGCTCTTGACATCTGGTTTGGCTTGGATTAGAATTCATTCAGAACCTTTAAGTTGGCCCCGTGAGGCTAGCAAGGATTGACAGGATATTATATGCCTGCCTTCAGTCTTACGGCTGAAAGCAGGCTTTTTGTTTAGCCTGAGTTAGGAGGGCAGCAGTGGAAGTTCGGGACAAAAACACCATTATGGATGAGGTTGCTATTAAAAGAGCCTTAACCAGGATAGCCCATGAAATTATTGAGAAAAATAAGGGTGTGGACAATGTTGTTATTATCGGCATCCGCAGGCGAGGTGGTCCCCTCGCCTACCGACTGGCAGAGCGGATAGAAGCCATCGAGGGTATAAAGGTACCGGTGGGGATACTGGATATTACTCTTTATAGAGATGATTTGACTACCCTGGCTTCCCAGCCGCTGGTGCGCCGAACAGAAGTGAATTTCAACATCAACCATAAGACTATAGTGTTGGTAGATGATGTATTGTATACCGGGAGAACTGTCAGGGCCGCGATGGATGCGCTGATCGATTTGGGAAGGCCAACCAGCATACAGCTAGCCGTATTGGTCGATCGAGGACACCGAGAATTACCTATCAAAGCTGACTTTATAGGTAAGAATGTTCCGACCTCAAAGCAGGAAAACATAGCAGTTCTGGTAAGCGAATTGGATGGCGATGACAAAGTAATCATACAGGAAATAGTTGGTGATTCGTAGCAAAAGACCCTTTAACTCAGTCCGGTGAGGCTGGCAAGGGGAAGCAGCGTAAGTAATACCTTCCTTGCCGCCTGTGGGCAGGGAAGGTTTTTTTATGCCCTGCCCTTGATGTTTGACAGTTGGAGTGGCAGCGTGATGGATATCCTGCCGCGAAAAAGACAAAGGAGGCTTGGCGGTGAAATTCGACCGGAAAGATCTGTTGGGGATGAAGGATCTCAGCAGGGAAGAAATCGAACTAATTTTAGACACAGCTGTACCGATGAAAGATGTAATTAAAAGGGATATAAAGAAGGTCCCCACATTAAGAGGAAAGGCTATGGTTACCATTTTTTATGAGAACAGCACTCGCACCCGGACCTCTTTCGAAATTGCCGGGAAATACCTGAGTGCTGACACGGTTAACCTGGCTGTATCCACCAGCAGTGTACAGAAGGGAGAAAGTCTGCGTGATACTTTAAAGACTATCGAAGTGATGGGTTTTGATCTTATGGTGATGAGGCATGGTATGAGCGGGACTGCCCATTATGCAGCGCGCAATACAAGTATGAGAGTAATCAACGCTGGCGACGGGGAGCATGAACATCCTACCCAGGCCCTGTTGGATATGTACAGTATAAGGGAGAGCAAAGGAACCCTGGAAGGCCTAAAAGTAGCTATTGTAGGAGATATTCTCCACAGTCGGGTTGCTCGTTCCAACATATATGGCCTGACCAAATTTGGTTGTGAAGTAAGGGTGGTTGGACCTTCTACCCTGATGCCTCCTGAAATTGAGAAGATGGGAGTCAAAGCCTACTATAACCTGGATAAGGCATTAGAAGATGTTGACGTTATAAATGTGCTTAGAATCCAGAGGGAGAGGCAGGAGGCTGGTTTATTCCCGTCTTTGGACGAATATTCCAATTTGTATATGCTCAGCCCAGGGCATTTGAAGTATGCTAAGGAGGATGTGCTGGTACTCCATCCTGGTCCAATGAACCGGGGAGTGGAGATATCCAGCGAGGTAGCTGATGGGTCTCATTCGGTGATTGATGAACAGGTTACCAATGGAGTTGCCGTGAGGATGGCACTGCTGTTCTTGATGATGGGGGGATCGAAAGATGAGATTGCTGGTTAAGGGCGGAAGGGTAATTGACCCTGCTAATGAACTTGATGAGATTATGGATGTATTCATTGAGGATGGTATCATCAGTAAGATCGATAAAGATATTGTTCCGCAGGACTGTGAAGTGGTTGATGCCGCAGGCATGATAGTATGTCCTGGATTTATAGACATGCATGTCCATTTAAGAGATCCTGGTTATGAATACAAAGAAGACATAGCTACCGGAACCCGGGCGGCAGCGGTAGGGGGATTTACTTCTGTCTGCTGTATGCCTAATACCGATCCAGTGGTAGATAGTGCTCCGGTAGTGCGTTTTATAAGAGAGAAGGCCGAGAAAGCTGGAGTAGTCAATGTTTTTCCTATTGGCAGCATAAGCAAAAAGCAGGAAGGAAAAGAGCTGAGTGAAGTGGCTGACTTGCTGGCCGCCGGATGTGTAGCTATATCTGATGATGGTAAACCGGTAAAGAAAGCTAGTGTCATGCGCAACGCTCTGGAATACACAAAAATGTTTGGAATTCCGGTGCTCTCCCATTGTGAAGACCTGGATCTCTCTCATGAAGGACAGATGCATGAGGGATATTATTCTACCATCTACGGCTTGAAAGGTATACCTGCGGCTGCCGAAGAATTGATGGTAGCCCGCGACATAAGACTGGCTGAATTGACCGGAGGGCATATCCATCTCTGCCATGTTTCTACCAGGGGCTCTATTGAACTGGTGAGGACAGCCAGAGAAAAGGGCATTAACGTCAGTTGTGAAGTAACTCCCCATCATCTGACTCTGAGTGACGAAATTTTGGGTGATTATGATACTGATACCAAGGTGAACCCCCCCCTTCGATCTGCTGAACACATTGAGGCCTTGATTGAAGCACTGCAGGATGGAACAGTGGACTGTATTGCCACCGATCATGCTCCCCATCATCGGGAAGCCAAGGACTGTGAATTCCAACTGGCTGCCATGGGCATCTCAGGACTGGAAACTGCTGTGGCAGTTATAATGGATCGGCTGGTAGGTCAGGGTTTGCTTGATATATTTGACATGGTAAGATTGTTCACCTGCGGGCCAGCTGAAATATTGGGTCTTGAACGCGGCACGCTCGATACAGGAAGGTCAGCTGATATTACGATTATCGATCCTGAAGCAGTGCGCAAGGTACTGCCGGAGAATTTCTATTCCAAGGGCAAAAACACCCCCTTTAAAGGGATGGTACTGAAAGGCTGGCCGGTTATTACCATAGTAAATGGCAAAATAGTGGCCCGTGAGGGCAACATAGTATAAGGAGTGATAGGGATCATGAAAGGCTACCTGGTTCTGGAAAATGGCCGGGTCTTTCCTGGTAAACTGCTGAACGACTGTTGTATGGCAGGAGGAGAAGTGGTGTTCAGTACAGCTATGATAAGTTACCAGGATATCATCACTGACCCATCCTATTATGGGCAGATCGTGGTTCTGACATACCCACTGGTAGGAAATGTGGGGTTTAATGAAAAGAGTTTTGCCTCTCGGTCAGCCATGGTGAAAGGTCTGGTTTTGAGAGAGGCTACTGATTTCCCCAGTCATTATGAGATGGAGACCGACTTGATCACTTTTCTGAATAAGAGTGAAATTCCGGTACTGACCGAGGTGGATACTCGGGCTCTCACCCGGGAATTGAGAAGTAATGGTACCATGGGTGGGGTCATTACTGATAATTTGGTCAGCCTGGAGAGGTTGATACAAAAGGCCAAAAAAGAGGCCCGGGATATCAGCGGTGATGTGGTGAGATTCGTCACTCGCAAGAATATCATGAGTTTCGGCTCAGGGGATAAACGGATTGTTATGATAGATTTGGGGAGTAAAAGGGGAGCAATTGACTCTCTTACCGGGCGGGGCTGTCAGGTTATTGCGGTACCAGCCACTACTACCGCTTCAGAGATAATTGAGCTCCAACCGGATGGGGTATTCCTGTCGGATGGTCCTGGAGATCCGCAGGTCCTGCAGTATGCAGTAGATGCCTGCCAGGCACTGCTGGGTAAAGTGCCCATATTCGGTATTGGCCTGGGTCACCAGATTCTGGCACTTTCTTTGGGAGCCAGGAGCAGACGACTTCGGTATGGACATCGGGGGACCAATCATCCGGTTAAGGATGTGAGTAATGGCCGGGTGTATATCACTACTCAGAACCATGGTTTCGCCATCGATGAAGAATCATTGGCAGATCATGGCTGGGAGGTTACATTGCGCAGCCTTAACGATTATAGTGTTGAAGGAATCAGGCATCGGGAGTATCGGGCGTTTTCGGTACAATTCGATCCGGAAGGGTTTTCTGGCTACAGTGAAACCGGATTTTTTTACGATGATTTTGTGTCCATGCTCTAATTGCTTGATAAATACGGCTATAAATGGAGGGAAAATTTATGCCCCTGAATAAGGATCTAAATAAAGTACTGGTAATTGGCTCAGGTCCTATAATCATCGGACAGGCAGCAGAATTTGATTATGCAGGAACTCAAGCCTGCAGAGCTATCAAAGAAGAAGGCATCAAGGTTATTCTATTAAACAGTAATCCAGCTACTATCATGACTGATGTTGATATTGCCGACGCGGTATATATGGAACCGATAACCATAGAAAGCGTAGTTAAAATTCTGGATAAAGAAAAACCCGATGGGATCATTGCCAATCTGGGTGGGCAGATAGGACTTAATATGGCCCTGGCATTAGATAAGGCTGGAATACTAAAAGCTAAAGGGGTACCCGTATTAGGCATGCCTTTGGATGCTATTTATCGGGCTGAAGACCGGGAGATGTTCAAGGATACTATGCAGGAAATTAATGAGCCTATACCGGAAAGCGCTATTGTCCATTCAATACAGGAGGCTGTTGAGTTCGCCAATCAAATAGGATATCCGCTCATTGTACGTCCTGCATACACCTTGGGCGGGACCGGGGGCGGAAACTGCAGCAATGAAGAAGAACTGTTGAACATCGTTAACCGGGGACTGAAGAGCAGTCCCATCCACCAGGCACTAATAGAAAGAAGCGTGGCGGGGTATAAGGAGATTGAGTTTGAAGTAATGCGGGATGCCAACGATAACTGCATTACCATTTGTTCTATGGAAAATCTGGACCCGGTCGGGATTCATACCGGAGATAGCATAGTGGCTGCACCAGCTCAGACATTAACAGATGAAGAATACCAGATGCTGAGATCAGCATCGATAAAGATAATTAGAGCTCTCAAAATTGCGGGAGGCTGCAATGTGCAATTTGCTTTGGACCCGTTCAGCAAGAAGTATTATGTGATCGAGGTCAACCCCCGGGTCAGCCGCTCCAGTGCCCTGGCCTCGAAAGCCACGGGCTATCCTATAGCCCGGGTAACTACCAAGATTGCCATCGGATATACCCTGGATGAAATACCTAATACTGTCACTGGTACTACCACCGCCTGTTTTGAACCAGCTATTGATTACGTAGTATTGAAAGTACCCCGCTGGCCTTTCGATAAGTTCGTTTTCGGAGATCGCAAATTGGGTACTCAGATGAAAGCTACCGGAGAAGTAATGGCTATTGACCGAAGTTTTGAAGCTGCCTTCCTGAAATCTATACGTTCTCTGGAAATAGGTCTGAATGGGCTGCTTTTACCGGAACTACAGGAGATAAGTGATGAGGACTTGAGAACCCGCCTGCGCTATGCTGATGATGAGAGGATATTTATCATAGCCGAAGGCTTCACCCGCGGCTTTACCATAGAAGAAATATGGGACATAACTCAGATAGACAAATACTTCCTGAAGAAATTGAAGAACATAATTGATTTTGCCCTGGCCTTAAAGGAGAAATCCCTGGATGGAGAAACCTTGACTGCCGCCAAGAAAATGGGGTTCTCAGACAGCGAGATAGCCAGCCTGAAAGGCATCCGGGAAGAAGATGTACGCAGAATGCGACGGGAGCAAGGTATAATTCCAACCTATAAACAGGTGGATACCTGTGCGGCAGAATTTGATGCCCAGACGCCCTACTTCTATTCCTGTTACGAACAGGAGAATGAAGCCACCCATGAGCCCAACCAACGCAAAGTGTTAGTTGTGGGCTCCGGTCCGATCCGCATCGGGCAGGGGGTTGAGTTCGATTACTGTTCGGTGCATGCCGTATGGGCTTTGCGAGATGCAGGGATAAAAGCCATAATAGTAAACAACAATCCGGAAACAGTCAGTACGGATTTTGATACTTCGGACCGCTTGTATTTCGAACCGCTGGTTTTCGAAGATGTCATGAATATATTGGAAGAGGAAAACCCGGAAGGAGTCATTGTGCAATTTGGAGGACAAACTGCAATCAACCTGGCTGGCCCTCTCTCCCGGGCAGGTATTAAGATTTTGGGCACCTCCAATGATAGTATTGACCGGGCGGAAGACCGGGAGCGATTTGACGCTATGGTCGAAGATCTGGGAATACCGCGCCCACCAGGAAAAAGTGTGTATTCGGTAGGAGAAGCGGTTATGGCAGCAGAGACTATTGGCTATCCAGTTCTGGTAAGGCCTTCCTACGTTTTAGGCGGCAGAGCCATGGAAATCGTCGACACCATCGATGAGATGAAACAGTATATGGAAACGGCGGCACGGGTTAATAAAGAGCATCCGGTCCTGGTTGATAAGTATTTGATGGGCAAAGAAATAGAAGTAGATGCAGTTTGTGATGGGCAGGAGGTCTTAATACCAGGAATTATGCAGCATATTGAAAGGGCCGGGGTACATTCCGGTGATAGCACTGCAGTATTTCCTGCCCATGATATATCCAAGGAGGTTCGGGAAAAAGTAGTGGATTACACCACCCGCTTAGCTTTGGAATTGGATGTTAGAGGATTGATAAACATACAGTTTGTGGAACATGCAGGTGAGCTCTATGTCCTGGAGGTAAATCCCCGGTCTAGCCGGACCATACCGTTTATCAGCAAAACTACCGGCATACCTATGGTAAAACTGGCCACCGAGATAATGTTCGGAAAAACCCTGAGAGATATGGGCTATCAGGGTGGTTTATATCCGGAAATGGGATTTTATGCCGTCAAGGTTCCAGTATTTTCGTTCAATAAACTGCATCAGGTGGATATCAACCTGGGGCCGGAAATGAAATCCACCGGGGAAGTGATGGGGATCGACTACTCGCTGCAGAGTGCCATCTATAAAGGCTTGATCTCAGCCGGAGTTGAAATACCTGAAGAAGGCAATATAGTAGCAACTATCGCGGAAAGAGATAAGTCAGAAGCGATTCCCCTCCTGGTCGAATTTGCCAGGATGGGCTTCAAGATAACCGCCACCGAAGGCACAGCAAAGGCCCTGCAATTTGTAGGAATTGAAGTTCAAACAGTAAAGAAAATAAAAGAAGGTTCACCCAATATCGTTGACCTTATACGCGAAGGTCGAGTCGATTTCATTGTAAATACCCTGACGCACGGGAAAAAGCCATACAGTGATGGTTTCCAGATACGACGGGCTGCGGTTGAGTTAAATGTACCCTGTCTCACATCACTGGATACCCTTAAAGTGGTAATGGAGGTATTGCAGACCGGCAGCAAGATCGGCAGTGAAAGAGCGCAGATCAGGCCTTTGCAGGAATATCTTGCCGAAATGAAAAAGTAGGATTAGCATTAATGGTGTTTAAATAAAAAATAAACGATGGAGGTAGGAGGATGCCTTTATCCGAAAAAGGAATAGTCATTAGTAACCGGCAGGCAGGTAGAGACCTGTGGGAAATGGAGTTTTTAGCACCGGGGATTGCCGCAGAAGCTAAACCCGGACAATTTGTAAACATCAGGGTGGGGGATGACCGCGATCCTTTACTGCGGCGGCCATTAAGCCTTTATGATGTAGACTCCGACACTGGCCAGATAACCCTGTTATATAAAATAGTAGGACGGGGTACTCGGATTTTAAGCCTATATGGATCTGATCAGATTATTGATGTTATGGGGCCTCTGGGCCAAGGGT
>LNQE01001910.1_pt1 | contig 12880 bp, 11 predicted proteins | sample 603111 | NCBI WGS metagenome assembly LNQE01 (sample SAMN04260313, study PRJNA301899) | hydrocarbon metagenome | isolation source: hydrocarbon-contaminated ditch | place: Germany: Bremen | collected 1998
CTGGTATTTTGTCATACAATATTGAGTATAAACTTAATTGCTTGGGACCAGTCCTGAGCATCTTAAAACCCCCTTAGATATGGTGTTTGCGTCACATCCATTATATCATAAAAGGGGTTTTTTGATTCTACTTTGCAGCTATTAATTTGTATTATTGTTATTTTTTATAAGGTGTTTTTCAGTGGTCTCGGACGGTCCTTTTGTCCCTCCCGTTGCGTTTTGAGGGAGGGACAAAAGGACCGTCCCCGTGTCACTTGTATTATAATACTTTGCTTAAAAAGGACTGGGTGCGAGGATTCTGCGGATTATCGAATATCTGTGAAGGTGTTCCTGCTTCCATTAGTATACCTTCATCCATGAAAAATACTCGATGTCCGACTTCCCTGGCAAATCCCATTTCATGAGTCACAACGATCATAGTCATTCCTTCGTGAGCCAGATCTTTCATTACCTCTAATACCTCGCCTACCATTTCCGGGTCCAGTGAGGAGGTTGGTTCATCAAAGAGCATAACTTTAGGCTGCATGGCCAGTGCTCTAGCTATTGCTACCCGCTGCTTCTGTCCGCCGGAAAGCTGAGCTGGAAAAACATGATCTTTATCCCCTAATCCAACCTTCCTTAATAGTCCTATAGCGATGTCATCCGCTTCTTCTTTGCTCATTCCTTTGATCTTGACCGGCCCAATAGTGACATTCTCCAGGGTAGTTTTATGGGGAAATAGATTAAATAATTGAAACACCATGCCCATTTCCTGACGTATTCGGTTAATTTCTGCTTTAGGAGCAGTTACTTCTTCACCATCGATAAAAACCTGTCCCTGCTGAGCATCCTCCAGACGGTTTATGCAGCGCAGGAAAGTACTTTTACCGGAGCCACTAGGGCCTATAACGCAAACCACTTCTTTCTGATGTATGTGACAGTCTATACCTTTTAATACTTCCAGTTTACCGAAACTTTTGTGGAGGTTTTTTACAACAATCATTCAGTAGCCAGCCTCCTTTCCGTCCAATCCCCCAGGATAGATAAGACTTTGGTCATAATGAAATAAAATACACAGACTGCACCCCATACCCATACGGCTTGATAAGTACTGGCATAAAGCATCTTTCCGGTATGGGTCAATTCCCCTACGGATATGGCAGAAACCAGCGAGGTGTCTTTGAGCAGCATTATGAACTCATTGATAAGTGGTGGTATTACAATCTTAAAAGCCTGAGGAAAAATAATGTGTATCATAGCCTGGCCATGGGTCATCCCCAAAGAACGAGCGGCTTCCATCTGTCCTTTGTCCACCGCCTGAATACCGGCGCGAATTATTTCAGCCACATAAGCCCCACTGTTCAGGCCGCAGGCAATAATAGCCGACTGTATAGGCGTTGCATCAAAAATCAATGGTATGATTCCAAAGTAGAGCAACAAAATCTGAACAAATAGAGGAGTTCCCCTAAAAAAATCAATGTAAGCAACTGCTATGGACTTTATTACTTTTATCTTGCTCATCTTTCCCAGAGCAGCGATCAAACCTAAAACCATACCTATAATTATTGAAAATACGGTAATTTCAAGGGTCAGCCATGCTCCCATAGCGAAATTGGGCAGGTTGTTGATTACCACCTGAAAACCGTAAATTTCATTGAACTTGTCCATGATGATGTTGCCAAAAATCAAATTAGTGTTAGTAAAAGCAAAATTCATATTTCAGGTGTTCCTCCCTGTGCCATTAACAATGGAAGCGCGAGTTAAGACCCGCGCTTCCGAGTTACCGTCTTATCCTCAACAGATTATCGCAACTAAATCTATTCAAACCATTTGGCGTAGATTTCATCATAGGTTCCGTCAGCTTTGATCTTGGCCAAGCCTTCGTTCAATAGAGTAATTGTTTCAGTATCTCCCTTTTGAACTGGCATTCCATAATGATCATCAGCCTGGAATACTTCGCCAACCATCTTTACTTTGTCAGAAGCTTCGGTCTTAACATAATAAGCGGTAACCGGCATGTCATTCACAACAGCGTCTGCTCCGCCTTTTTGCAGTTCCATAAAAGCTTCTCCAACATGATCATAGGTTTTAACAACTGTAGCTGGATCTTCAGCTTTAACGGCCACACATGCATCCGCTCCTATAGTTCCGATCTGAGCAGCCAAAACTTTACCTTTCAGGTCATCCATGGTTTCGATGCCTTCGGTACCGGTCGCTACAGCGATTATTAGACCTGCATCAAAATATGAGTCCGAAAAATCCACTACTTGGGCTCTTTCCTCGGTTATAGACATAGCAGAAATAGCACAATCGATTTGGCCGTTCTGCAGAGCAGGAATCAATGCAGTAAACTCCATACTTCTGATTTCCACTTCTACACCCATAGCCTCGCCGATAGCCTTAATGATATCCATATCGAATCCTATGTAGTCACCGGTCTTATCGTCAACCATCTCAAACGGCGCATAGGCGGTTTCAGAACCTACAACCAATTTGGTGATGGCGGGCTGTCCGGCAGCCGGGTCATCTTTAGCCGGTTCTTCATTCCCTCCGCATCCTGCTACTGCCAGCATTCCAATAGCCAGCATAGCAATCAGCAACAAACTCAAGAATTTCTTCAAAACTCTCACTCCTTTTCCTTATTTCTTCCTGATATACTACATCTCATTATACATTCATATCCATACCTCGACAACAACAAAAGAACCTGGTACACGTTTTTTGCACAACGATAAATACCGTTTTATTGGGTTTTGTGGTTAATTGTTGAAATGGATAAATCTTTATGAAACTGCATTCCCTGTATAAACTAATTATATTTATACATATTTTTGGATAACACAGGACTATCAGGTCAGATAATGTTGTTAAATGTACTTTATACATGTAACTTATCTGAGTACATTCTACTGAATTGATGCTTTTGGATGTCCCATGATCTGGATAAATAAGACGGCGGGTATTGAATTGTTACGATAATATTGTTACTGTAATATAGTCACACGAGAAATGTCGATAAGTTAATGAGATCGGGGATCAATATGCTCAGCAAAATTAGCAATCGCTCACAGGCAGAAATTTCCATGCTGGTAGTTGCCTTCATCTGGGGTACCACTTTTGTGATGACCAAGAATGCTCTGGCAGATATTGGTCCCTTTCTTTTCCTGGGCATAAGGTTTATTACTGCGTTTATCCTCCTGGCCCTGCTCTCCGGCAAAAATATCCTGCAGATTACTCCTTCTGTTCTGAGGAACGGAATTCTAATCGGATTCTTCCTCTTTGTAGGTTATACTTTTCAGACCGTCGGGCTCCAATATACCTCATCATCTAATGCCGGTTTTATCACCGGCCTCAGCGTAGTCCTGGTTCCTATAATCTATTCCATAATAAACAGACGTCTGCTGGGGTGGTCAATTATTTTTACAGTGTTGTTAGCTGCTGCTGGCCTCTACCTAATGTCGGTTCAACCCGGCACCTTTCACCTGGGTCGGGGTGACCTGCTGGTTCTAGTCTGTGCTTTAGGTTTCGCTCTGCATATAATATCGGTCGACCGTTATTCACACCTCCATAACCCCGTAGCAATAACGGCAGTACAAATTTTGTTTGTGGGTGTGGTTTGTTTGTTCATCGGCCTGGTTTTCGAACCAATCCCCCATAGTTTTCCCGCCAGCGTGACTGGCGCGATACTGGTTACAGCTGTTTTTGCCACCACTATGGCTTTTCTTTTGCAGAACGCTATGCAGAAATACAGCACCCCTACCCGTTTTGCTATTATACTAACCATGGAACCGGTTTTTGCCGGTATGGCAGGTTATCTCTGGGGTGGAGATATCCTAACCCTGCGCATCATAGCCGGCATGGCTCTGATACTCGCAGCTATGCTTTTATCTATACTGGGGAAAAAGACCGAAATTGGAAAATAGCTAACGTAGGTCAGGAAATATGTTCCTGTTGAAAATTGAATTCCACCCTACTTAATAACAGATAAAATCTAGTGTGAAAATCTAGCTCCAAATAAAATCAGGGGGGCAGTTTAGCGCCGCCCCCCCCGTTTCCACTTTTTCAACGGCTGGGAAAATAGTTCTTCAATAAGCTGGCTTCCAATTCTCCTCTAAGGTCCGGGTGGGCAACAGCTATAAGTACCCGGGCCCATTCCCGGTGGGTCTAATATTTTAATGGGCTATCTGCCCGCTGAAATTAACCATGACCACGTTATTAATGGCTATCATGTTGGGGTGTCGGGCGATAAAAGCTGGATCATTAGTATATTCTATCCCTCCTATCTTACTGCGGTCCCATACGGATTCCGCCATCAAGCCGAATACATTCTGCATTAAGATATCCATTCTCGATTATGTGCTGGACTAACCTGGCAAACTCATCTGGATCACCTAACCGGGCAGGAAATGGAACCTGTTTGGCTAGAGACTGGCGGGCTGGCTCCGGAACCTCCTTGAGCATGGGAGTGTCGATAATACCTGGCGCTATGGTACATACCCTGATTCCATGCCGAGCCAGATCCCTGGCAATGGGCAAGGTCATACCTATTATACCGGCCTTGGAGGCCGAGTAAGAAGCCTGCCCAATTTGGCCGTCATAGGCAGCTATGGAAGAGACATTGATAATAACACCCTTTTCGCCATCTTCCCTCTCGTTTTTATCCATTTCCCATGCTGCATTGCTCAGCATATTAAAAGCACCTACCAGATTTACTTCAATAGTTTTCTTAAAGACTTTTAGATTAAGTGGGCCGCTTTTGCCAAGGGTACGGCCAATTGTTCCCAGTCCGGCGTTGTTGACCAGGATATGGACAGCTCCGAAAGCTTCAACAGCGGCTTTACACAGGTATTGAACTTCGTCAACCGAAGATACGTCAGTTTTAATACATATGGCATTGATGCCCAACTGAAGTGCCAGTTTATTTCCCTTTTCTTCGTTAAGGTCCGCTATTACTACCCTGGCTCCTGCTTGATGCAGTCTAATTACCGTGGCTTCCCCCATTCCCGAGGCTCCACCGGTAACAATAGCTGTTTTTCCATTTATGATCATTCTGATCACTCCTTTTCGAAAACCGTTTGGTTATCACGCTAAATAAAACGGGCTTTTTGAGCTTCGAACCTCAGCTGATCTCTGAAATTAGGGTGAGCAATATTTATCAGGCGTTTAACCCTTTCCCACATGTTCTGACCTTTTAACTGGGCTACCCCGTATTCAGTTACCGCATATTGAACATCATAACGGGTGGTAGTTACAAAGGAACCCGGTTTTAAGTGGGGTACTATTTTAGATACCAGTCCTTCCCGGGTTATGGCCGCTGACTCGAAGGCTAGAATCGATTTGCCATTTTTAGACTTACTGGCCCCCAGAACGAAATCAGCCTGCCCACCGGTATGGGTATATGGAATATGCCCAATAGATTCAGAACAGGCCTGACCGGATAAGTCCATTTCCATGGTACTGTTTACAGATACCATATTATCGATCCTAGCAATCACTTCCGGGTTATTAACAAAATCAGTGGGATAGAATTGCACCATGGGATTATCATCCAGCCAGTCGTAAAGTTCACGGCTGCCAAGAGCAAAGGTGCAACACATGAAATCTGGCATGAAGGTCTTTTTACGGTTGGTTACGACTCCTTTCTCCCATAGAACCCTCATACTGTCTGCTACCATTTCGGTATGGATACCCAGATCCTTTTTATCTTCCAATGCCAGGGCAGCCGCATTTGGTATTCCTCCGATTCCCAGTTGAATACAAGCACCGTCTTCCACCAGGTCAGCTATATACTGGCCTATAATCTTTTCATTGTCATTGGGCGGTGCTTCCGGCAGGGTGGCCAGTGGGACATTATCTTCAATGAGAGCTGTTATTTCGCTGATATGCACGAAATTTTGCCCAAACGTACGAGGCATATTTTCGTTAACCTGAACCAACACTAAATCAGCCTCTCGAGCCCAGGGAAGGGTGTAATCACAGGATAGACCCAGGCTTAAATACCCGTGACTGTCCATCGGAGCAGCCTGAAACATAACTACATTAAATTTTCTGCCCCAGTCCGGCCATCTGGGTACATCCCCTAACCGCCCCGGGGTGTAAACGTATTTGCCTTCCTGCAAACCCTTGCGCTGGGCTATGCAGTAGCTGTAATCCAATATAAAGGCTGGATCCCGTTCGCTATTATGAAAAAGGGTTGGATACACATCTACTACCGTCAATAATTCGCACCTGTTAAATTGGTCTTTGCGGCGCGCCAGAGCATTTATCAGGGTTGGCGGCTGACCAACTGCAACTGGCACTGCCACAGAAGAACCATCCTTTATTAGTGACACCGCTTCATCAGCGGTAGTCAGTTTCTCTTTATACATCGCCCTGATGTCCATCATCATCTCCTCCTTCATCTCTGTAAAAAAAGATATCCACACTATCTTCTTAAAGCATTTCGAATATTACCGCCATGGCCGGCCCTCCACCGGCGCAGAGCGAGGCACATCCTATCTTTTGATTTCGTTTTAATAATTCATACATAGCGGTAATGATCAGTCGTATACCGGTTTGCCCGGTCGGGTGCCCTAGAGCGATGCCAGAGCCATTGGCATTGATTTTATCCATACTGATATTCAGTTCACGATTGCAGGCAAGAAATTGCGCGGCAAAAGCTTCATTGATTTCGAAATAATCTACATCCTTCATCTCCAAACCTGCATACTTAAGCGCCCGGGGAATCGCATAAACAGGACCAATTCCCATTATTTCCGGATGAACTCCGCACGACGCGGTAGACAAAATCCTGGCCATAGGCTTTATTCCCCTGCTTTCTGCCGCCCCCTTCTCCATTACTACGACCGCGGCACCTCCGTCGTTTAGACCGGAGGCATTCCCGGCAGTGACTGTGCCATCTTTTTTAAACACTGCCTGCAGCCGGGATAGACTTTCCAGGGTAACATCAGCCCGGGGATGTTCATCAATATCAAAGATCACGGTTTTACCGCGCTTTTTTATCTCCACTGCTGCAATTTCATCTTGGAATTTTCCGCTGGCAATAGCTGTAACTGCCCTCTGATGGCCTAAATAGGCCAATTCATCCTGTTCTTCCCGGCTGATCTGGTACCGAGCAGCCAGGTTTTCCGCTGTGACTCCCATGTGATAGCCCATAATGGCACAATTCAGTCCATCATAAATCAAACTGTCATAAGGCCCATCGTTGCCATGAAAAAGCCGATATCCTTGCCGGGCTTTTAAAAGATAATACGGCGCACTGCTGGTACTCTCGATCCCCCCTACCAGAGCAATATCAACTTTGCCTAACCTGATATCTGCACAGGCTATCTCGAGAGAACGCATAGCCGACGCACACTGCTGGTTTATTGTGGCAGCGGGCGCATTCCAGGGAATGCCAATTTCTTTCTGGACCTGCCGAGCCGGGTTCCCTTTAGCTCCCCCCTGCAGACAGTGTCCTACCAGGACCTCCTCGATATCGGCAGGTTCTAAACCAGCCCTTGATACAGCAGCCCTGCCAGCAACTCCACCCAGAGAAACAGCAGAAAAGGAACTCAAGCTCCCGCCAAAGTCCCCGATCGCTGTCCTGGCGCCGCTGGCAATAACTATTTCTCTCACATCTAAACCTCCTTCATAATTATTTAGTTGATGTTCCCCGGCAACAAATTTGGTATATTCTTGCTGCTGGTTACCATCTGCTGATTATATTGTGCAAATCATATGCCACCTGAAAATGCAGGTTTAACGGGGGTTTTGCAAACAGACATCGTTGCGGTTTTCGCAAAACCAGAAATACTTTGGCAGAGAACAGTAGCGCAGGGTTGATGAAGTGCAGAATCACTCGGTTCCAGAATTAATAATCTGGTTGTATGGAGGGCGAACTATTTCTCAATAATAAGATTTAAAATATACAGCCTTTTATATTTTCCTGTTTTATACAAATTAATCTTAGGATTAAGGCATATTTATGGTCTGTACCTATATAATTTATTAACTCAACTTTCGCACCAGGTGAGTGTTATGCCTGGTCATAGCAAGGGGGGAAATGCGATTTGATAATCTTAGCCACCAGCTCGCATACCTGCTATTACTTATATAGAAGCGCCTTCTCCACGCTGGTATTAGACCGGGCGACGGTGGGAGCAGGCATAATACTCAGCAAACTGCAGATGTCGCTATCTCGTTAACTGCGAAAGTTAAGTTATACAAACTATATAATTTAATCCTCAAATTTAATCGCATCGGTGCCCTGCTTTTTCCCCGACTCTTGTTATTCTTAATGATCCGGAGGTTCATATGAATTTTGATAACCTGGTAAAAAGGCTCTTGTACAATAACCCATATATGGCAGCACTGGTGGTAGACAAAAATGGTACCGTTATTTTTGTCAACGATGCTTATTTAAAGTTCCTTAAGCTGCCTCGATACCAGGTTATAGGAAAAGATATCCGGGATATCACTCCTGAGACCCGTACTATAGAAGCAATTGATAAGGGCAAGGAAATTATGTGCTATGAATGGAAAGTCAATGATGGTTATGGTATTGCCTGCAGCGTTCCCCTGTTCGAGGAAGGAGAAGTTGTTGGAGCCCTGGCCTACAGCATTTTCATGGATAGTTGGGACAATAAAATTAGAGAAAACGTTGTATCCAGGCTCATAAAGCAGACCCAAAAGAACTACCATACCTATACAGCCAGGTATAATCTGGATTCTTTAATTGGAGAAGATAAATGCTTTAAAGATATGAAATACCTGGCCCAGGAAGTATCTCAGTTCGATGGTATTACTGTCCTTTTGACCGGTGAAAGTGGTACAGGCAAAGAGCTATTTGCCCAGGCCATTCATAACCACAGCAGGAGAGCTCACTTGCCGTTTGTCAGGGTAAATTGTGCCGGTATTCCTGACAGTCTTTTAGAAGCAGAATTGTTTGGTTACGAAGCAGGTGCATACACTGGTGCGCAGAAAAAGGGTAAGGCGGGAAAATTTGAAATAGCTGATAAAGGAACCATTTTTTTGGACGAGATAGGGGAAATGCCCCTGGCCATGCAGAGCAAAGTACTGGTTTTCCTTCAGGAAAGAGAAATTGAAAGACTGGGCGGAAATCGGCCCATCAGGTTAGATGTCAGGGTAATCGCCGCAACTAACCGAATACTTGAAAACATGGTTGAAGATGCTACTTTCAGGAAGGATCTATATTACCGCTTGAACGTAGTCCGTATAGACATACCTCCACTACGCAGCCGCAAGCAGGATATACCTTTACTAGTCGACCACTTCATAGGAAAAATATGCACCAAATTTGACCTTGATATAGTCAGTATTTCTGATGAAGCCCTGAATATACTTGTAAAACATAATTGGTCAGGCAATATCCGAGAATTAGAGAATGTTTTGGAAAGAGCAGTAATTATGAGCAGTTTACGCAAATCCTCAATAATTGATAAGAACTGCCTGTCATTTAGTATTGACAGTACAAAGACTACTACCAGCCTGACTGACTTAAAAAGTATGATCAATGCTTATGAAAAGAAAATTATTACCCAGATATTGAACGAAACTAGCAATGATAAAAGCGAGGCCGCCAAATACCTGGGTATTAATCTATCATCTCTATATAGGAAAGCAAAGAAATACGGAATTGAATGATTATTGAAATCCCTCCTTTCCTAAAACTGAGATAAAAGAGTCATTTCTGCAAATGACTCTTTTTTGTTTGTGTTTTAATATCTGCTCACTTAACAGTTTCTCTGGTTTTTAAATTTAATAAAAACAACTTCCACGGCATTTGATTCTCTAAGCTCACATGCCAATTTTCCCGCTTTCGGCTTCTGCTGCAAGCTGGCATATTTTTTGCTCATTACATAATCAATCTTTAGGAAAGGAGGCAAATATCCCAAAGGCATTTACGTTTAATATCAGGATCTATCCGAACTCTTCAAAAAAAAGCTGGAGCAGAGAACTCTCTCAACTCGGAAAGGTGTTAATAAATCGTGACGAGTTGACCTTTAATGCCCGAATACTAAATCTACTATAAGAAACTATAAGAGAAAGGAGGTATATCAAATGGCCTTATCTTTTGCTTATACCGAAGAACAACTAGCTTTGCAAGCTATGCTTCGAAAGTTTGTTGAAAATGAAATCGTCCCTGTTCGAGCTCACTATGATGAAAGCGAAGAGTTCCCCCTTCCGGTGCTGCAAAAAATGCAGGAACTGGGCCTGAATTGTTTAGTCGCACCAGAGAAATATAACGGCGTGGGTTATGATTCAGTCACCCAGTGTATCATTGCCGAGGAATTGTGCCGCGGCTGCACCGGTATAGCCCTGGGGGTGCTAACCAACTGCCTGGCTTCCGAGCCGGTCGTTATCGCAGGGAATGAGGAACAACAGGATTGGTGGTTTAACCGGGCCTGTCATGAGGGGAAGTTTCAGTCTTTCTGTGTAACTGAACCAGGAGCGGGATCAAATGTAGCCGGTATAACTACTACGGCCAAAAAGGATGGGGATTATTATATTTTAAATGGTACAAAATGTTTTATAACCAATGGTGGAGTAGCCAGCCAGTTTACGGTCCTGGCCACGTTAGACAGAAGCAAGGGACCAGCGGCAATGGCATTTTTTATCGTTGACTCCGAGCTGGACGGAATATCTATAGGCAAAAAAGAGCTTAAAATGGGGATTAAAGCCTCAAACACGGTAGAGGTGATTTTTGATAATGTACGAGTTCATAAAAAATGGCTGCTTGGAAACGAAGGGGCTGGATTTAAGATAGCTATGAAGACTTTTGATGCATCACGTCCCCTGGTGGGAGCCATCGCGGTGGGTCTGGCTCAGGGAGCTTATGAGTATGCCCGGGACTATTCCAGGCAGAGAATTGCTTTCGGAAAGCCTATAGCTTCTTACCAGGCTATCCAGTTCATGTTAGCTGATATGCTGATGAAAATAGAAGCTGCCCGCTTACTGGTGCAAAAAAGCTGCTGGTTATTCGACAATGATCTGCCCAATACCCAGGCTGCCTCACTTGCCAAATGTTTTGGGGCTGACATATGTATGGAAGTAACTACTAATGCAGTGCAAATACTGGGCGGGTATGGTTACTCCAGAGAATACCCGGTTGAAAAAATGATGCGGGATGCAAAAATCCTGCAGATTTTTGAAGGTACAGCCCAGATCCAGCGCATGATAATTGCCGGCAATTTACTGAGAGAGTAGAAATGATGCCGAAAGGTACAGCAGGAGGAGAAATTATGGAATATAAAGATCTGCTTTATGAAAAGGCCAATGGGGTAGCCGTGATAACCCTGCATCGCCCCCAGGTATTGAATGCCCTGAATGATAGGATACTGGAGGAGTTATCTGTTCTAATGGACCAAATCGCTGCAGATAATGAAGTTAAATCGCTGGTTATAACTGGTGGCAGTAAAGTATTTGCTGCCGGGGCAGATATTGGCTTCATGTCATCGATCAGCCCCCTGGAAGCGGAAAAATTTGTTGCCCTAGCTCATCAAGCTATCAACAAAATAGCAGACCTGGATAAGCCTGTTATAGCAGCAATTGCTGGATTGGCTCTGGGTGGCGGGTGCGAACTTGCACTCAGCTGTGATATTCGTATAGCTGCAGCAGGATCCCGCTTCGGTTTACCAGAAATTAACCTGGGACTTTATCCAGGTGGAGGAGGCACCCAGCGATTAGCCCGTTTGGTAGGACCAGGCTGGGCCAAACACCTGCTTATGACTGGGAAACCTATTGATAGCGAAACTGCATTTCAAATCGGTTTGATTACTAAGATTGTTCCGGTTGCGGATCTTATTGAGGAAAGCAAAAAACTGGCCGCTGAACTGGCCGCAAAGTCTGCAATAGCCATGAGATTGATGAAGAAAGCCATCAATTACACTGAAAATGTTGATTTAGCTTCAGGACTTTTGTTTGAGCAAAAAACCTGGGCATTTCTGATGAGTACTGAAGATGCCCACGAAGGGTTAACTGCCTTTTTGGAAAAAAGGCCACCTGTTTTCAAGGGTAAATAGATAGGATAAAGTAAAGGACTGGCGTAAAGCCAGTCCTTTCAGGCCGGTGACAAAAGCGAATCCCTGCGTTATTTCAAAGCCCGCAGGACCACAATTTATGTTCGCGTAGGCTCACTAAAGATAATGAACCCCTTTCAATCAACATACTCTATACGGAGACATTCCTTCCCCGGAGGGAAGGTGTGTCGCCATACATTAGCCCGTCTTAATCACGGGCTTTCCGTTTGCCTTGGACTTAACCTTATTTGCTCAACCTAACAGCTTGATGTACTTAATATTTTATTATTCCCTGTTCTTTCAGCTCCACTATTTCCATTTCATTATAGCCGGCCTTCTGCAGGATGCTCATGGTATGCTGCCCTACTTCCGGGAATTGAACTTTAAGTTCTCCCGGAGTGGAAGATAACTTGATCGGGATGCCAGCCATGAACAAATCCCGACCGCTGTTCTGGTAATCAGGCAGCTTGATCAGCATCTCCCGCTCCTTTACCTGAGGATGTTCGGACATTTCTTCTAATGTCAGTACCGGGGTAAGACAAATATCCAGATCACTAAAAATGTCCAGCCATTCCTGCTGGTATTTTTCTATGAATATCGCTTTAATATCATCTATCAGGTTTTTCTGTTTTTCCCTGGCCCACTGCAGCTGAATGTAATCGGGGCGGTCGATACGGAGGCAGAAATTACGCCAGAATTTATCCTCTATAGCTCCTAGGCTGATAAATTTATTATCCCGGGTTTTATAAATATTGTAGCAGGCATATCCTCCCGTAAGCATTTCTGATCCCCGTTCAGGAAGTATACCCTGCCCTGACCATTCCCCCAGAGTATAGGATAATAAGCTGATAGCACCGTCGGTCATAGATATGTCACAGAAC
>LNQE01001273.1_pt1 | contig 12863 bp, 13 predicted proteins | sample 603111 | NCBI WGS metagenome assembly LNQE01 (sample SAMN04260313, study PRJNA301899) | hydrocarbon metagenome | isolation source: hydrocarbon-contaminated ditch | place: Germany: Bremen | collected 1998
GGTCCCCACCCCCGTTGGGATATCCCCCTCGGTCCACTACACCGGGACGATCAGAGAAACCGGACACGGGATATCAATATCTGCTCAAGAACGCTCAAGAACGCTCAAGAATTTTCATCCGTTGCGCCTGCAGCCCCCATCCGGGGCTTCATAGGCGTTTTATATGAATGTGGGTGGTGAGCAGCACCGCCATGTTCAGTTGTATGCCTGTGGTCTTCGGGGATACATGTCGTTTCATGGGAACATAGATGATCCTGGTTCAATGTCCGCCACCAGGCCGGTTTTCCCGGGAAATATGCCCGAACAGAGTGCAGATCGACGAAAAGAGGATATCACGGAGGGCAGGTGCCGGATTTACGAGGAACGCAGGGAGAAGGCCCCACTTCAGTAGGGGAGCAGTCACCGGCTCGAAGGGTGCATTCCTCTCCCTGTCGTATCGGGATGCCCCCATCCGGATATGCGGAGCCGATTCCTGATGCCCGGGCTTGTGCCACTATTTGCGTGGCAGCAAAATGCGGTTGCGGATCCCGATGAAGCCGGCGATCTCCGTTTCCTGATCTATATGATTTTTTCTGTCCGGATGATCACGGCTGCATCCGACCGCGATGATTTCAGTGGATCTGAGCTGTATTCTATCTGGAGCAACGCCACGCAATACTGCATGGCAGCACTGATATGTAAAAGGTAAATTTATAAATAAGGGCCCGGCAATATTCAGGTGCGTACAAATCTGTACATACAATGTACAGAGAATGTACAGTGCGGTAACGCCGGTATAGCCTTGAGAACACCGAAAGTATCGAATGAGGCGATATAATTTGTCGAAAGTTGTAGAGATTTCCCCAACAACGAGGCATGAGGGACACACGAAGCTCGTCTTGAAGGTGAACGATGAGGGCATCATCGAACGCGGTGACTGGCTCAGCATCACCCCGGTGCGGGGAGTTGAGAAGCTCGCGATCGGCAAGACGATGAATCAGGTTCCAAAGATTGCTTCCCGGATCTGCGGCATCTGTCCGATAGCCCATACCCTTGCAGGGACAGAAGCGATGGAGGCGTCGATCGGGTGCGAGATCCCGGAGGATGCAAAATTGCTCCGGTACATCCTGCAGTGTGCCAACAGGATGCACAGCCATGCATTGCATAATATCCTCACCCTGCCCGACATGTATCTCCCGGGAACGGACACGAAGATCAACCCGTTCTCCCCGGAGGAGCCGGTAAGGACCGTTGCAAAGCGGATCCAGCGGATACGCGAGATCGGGCAGACGATCGGCGAGACCGTCGGCGGTGAGGCCATTCACCCGAGCAACACCCGGGTGGGCGGCATGTACTACAATATCAGCCCACGGGCAAAGGCGAAGGTATATGATCTCGCCAAGGAGGCCCGGGTGCTCCTCCAGGAGCATATGGAGTTCATGATTGCCGTCCTCAGGAACTACCAGAAGCGTGACTGGGCCGAGGTGGGCGGTGTCGAGGTGCCGATCCCGAAAGACCTTGGCTACCATAACCAGGGCTACATGGCGACCGATCCGGTCTACGGCAGCTCCAGCCTCGACGAAAAACCCACGTGGTTCCCCGAGCGCTACCATGAGGTGCGCCCATGGGACTGGTACATGGGTGAGACGGAGATCACGCTCGAAGATCCCAACTACCCGATCGGCGGTACCACCCCTGTCGGCACGAAGACCTGGCCGCAGATGCAGGCATGTACCGGCGTCCCGCTCTACGACGGCCAGCCGGTCGAGGTCGGGCCGCGGGCGAGGCTTTCGATCTTCAGGAACTATGACGAGAAGGGCACCATCGGCCAGCAGATCGCACGCCAGATGGAGTTCCCGGAGACTGCATACGGGATACTCGAGGCCGCGGATGCGCTGAACACCTCCGGAAAGGTGATGGCCGACGAGGTCCCGCAGGGCGACGGTTCGCTCGGATGGGCGGCCAATGAGGCGCCCCGCGGAACGGATGTCCACCTGACCCGGGTCAAGAACGGACGGGTCACGGACTACACGCTGCTTGTTCCAACGACCTGGAACTTCCCCACCTGCAGCCGCGCACTTACCGGTGCGCCGTGGCAGCTCGCCGAAGTCATCATGCGCGGGTACGATCCCTGCGTATCGTGTGCTACCCATATGCTGGTGGTCGACGAGGATAAGAGGATAGTGGCCCAGAAACTCATTCAGTGAGTGTACACGCATGTTGTTCCGTGAGATCGTGATTGCGGGGTGTGGAAACCCGCTCTTTGCCGACGACGGGTTCGGACCCGCCGTAGCAGAAGAGCTGCAGAGACTACAACTGCCCGACAACGTCAAGGTCATCGATGCCGGCCTTGGCGGACCGCATTACCTTTTTACGCTGATGGCGGACGAAGATACTGTGGTTAAGAAACTGATCATCATCGACATCGCCGATTTCGGCGGAAACCCCGGAGACGTCGTCAGACTCTCTCCCGAGGATCTTCCGCCGGGCAGTTACCGCGACGTCCACTCCTGGGATCTGACGGAGCCGCTGCAGCGGCTGAAGGATCATATCGATATTACGATCTTTGGATGCCAGCCGAAGCGTGTCATGAGCCATGAGTTTGAGCTGGGGCTCACTGAGGAGGTTGAAGGGGCCATTCCCAAGACGGTACGCCTGGTACTTGACGAGATTGGGGTAGATTATGGCACTGCTGTCAACCATAAAAAAGCTCCTCTTTGGGCGGACGCAGCAGAAGACGGAGGAGAAACCGGCAGCAAGGCCGGTGGAGAAACCCCCGGAGAAGCCTCCGGAAAAACCTCCGGAGAAACCGGTGGAGAAACCCCTGGAGAAACCGCCGGAACAGAAACCTGCAGCGAAGCCCTCTGATGTGAGCGTTGAAGAAAAGGTGGAACCTGTACAAATGGAGGAAAAGACTGTGGCAGATAAGATTACAGTTGGTCACGTTCACCTGAGCGGGTGCACGGGATGTTTGGTGACCCTTGCAGACAACTACGAGGGTCTCTTTAAACTGCTCGACAACTACGCAGACCTTGTCTATTCATTGACGCTTGTCGATCAGCGGCATATTCCTGAGATGGATGTGGCGCTGGTCGAAGGCTCGGTCTGTATCAGTGACGAAGAATCGGTCCATATAGCAAAGGAGACCCGGGAGAAGGCAAAGATCGTGGTCGCGTACGGCGGCTGCGCGTCCTATGGCAACATCACGCGGTTCTGCCGGGGAGGCCAGTGGAACCAGCCCGGCCATGAGGCGTTCCTGCCGCTCAACGACGTCATCGACGTGGATCTCTACATCCCGTCCTGTCCCCCGAGCAACCAGATGGTCAGGAACGTCGCCATCATGGCATACCTGCTGCTGAAAGGAAACGAGGAGCAGAAGGACCTTGCCGCACGGTACTTAAAGCCGCTTATGCAGCTCGCAAAGCGCGGCAGCGAAGCCTGTGGATGCGACCAGATGTACGATGTCATCAACCAGGGCCTCTGCATGGGATGCGGTACCTGTGCCGGCACCTGCCCGGTCAGGGCGATCACCATGGTCTACGGCAAGCCGCAGATCGAGCGCGATCAGTGCATCAAGTGCGGAGCGTGCTTCTCGCAGTGCCCGCGCAGCTGGTTTAACTTCGACATCATGAACAACTTCGAGCCGATCCTTGAGACGATCGACGCGGTCATGCAGTGAGGTGGAGAAACATGGATGTACTCGGCAATTACAAATCCGTCGTGTCGGCACGGACAACCGATAAGGAAATCCTCAAACGGGCTCAGGACGGCGGAATCATCACCACGCTCTTTGCGTATGCTCTCGAGGAGGGCATCATCGACGGGGCGATCGTGGCAGGCCCGGGCGATGAGCCCTGGAAGCCCAACCCCATGGTCGTGACGACGAAGCAGGAGCTGCTGAAGTCGGCGGGAACGCGGTATACCATCAGCCCGAACATGTACCTGATCAAAGAGGCGACCCGGAGTTTCGGCCTTGAGAAGGTCGGTATCGTGGGGGTGCCCTGCCAGGTGCAGGCCGTCAGGAAGGCTCAGCTCTATCCGATCGGGATGCGGGACGTGCCCGACAAGATCGCCCTTGTGCTCGGCATCTTCTGTATGGAGAACCTCTCCTATCAGTCGCTGCAGTCGATCGTCGAGGATCACTGCAACGCGAAGATGGAGTCGGTCAGGAGGATGGATATCGGCAAGGGCAAGTTCACCGTCTATACCGAGCGCGGTGCTGTCAGCCAGATGCCGCTGAAACTGCTTGAAAAGTACGTACAGGCGGGGTGCCACGTCTGCCTGGACTACGTGGCAAACCTTGCTGATATCTCAAGCGGATCCGTCGGCAGCCCGGACGGGTGGAGCACCGTCTTTGCCCGGACGAAGAAGGGCGACGACATCTGGAACAGGGCGCTGGCGGCAGGACTCTTCGAGACGAAACCGATGGAAGAGGTGAAACCCGGGCTCGATCTCGTCAAGAAGCTCGCGGCGGAGAAGATTACGAAGAACCAGAAGAACACCGACGAGCGGAAGGTCTTTGGCCGCAAGGCAGACGGTTCGGGGAAGTCGCTCCGGATTCCGTACGAATCCCCGTGAGACGGATATATCTCTCCTTTTTTTTCCGGCAGGTCTGCCCTGAGGGCATCCCGGAGGTCTGCGGACCTGTGGGTACATCCGGCTGGGCAGGATTGCGGGCTTCATGATCCAACCGGGGCGGCACGAAAACACTGGTCCTATCCGGCCAACCGCCCCTGAAGCAGCAGCTCTTTTGAGGTATTTCTGCGGCGATGCCGCTTGCAGTTCACTGCAGGGAGGCAGACACGAGAAGCCGGATCAGGAGTGCCGGCACCCCGTTCATCGATTATCATCGGTTGCGCCTGCAGCCCTCCCGGGGCTTCATCGGCATTTTATATGAAAATGGGTGGTGAATGTCACCATCTGCTTTCATCCGGTATGCCTGTGGCCCCAAGGCATCATAACCGATTCGGGATGATGGCTCTCCGGAGCCTCCGCAGCTCCGGGGCCGGGAGCAGCATACCGGCGGCATTGCCTGCTACAGGCCGGAAGAACGACGGGCGGAAGAAAGCATGGCCTCCTCTCCCCGATGACACCTCCGCCCGCGCCGGCCTGCCGGCTGCCGACCGAAATTTCCTGAAATAATCTTCTATACTCGAAGGATGACGTTGTATGTAACGGCTTTCGCTTCAAAAAAGTCCCTGCAGAACATGGCCGCAGCCTCAGGCTCGTACTCCTTGCAGCTGAATATGTCGAGATATGCGGCGTTGGTCGCGTTTGCAAAGTGGCCTGAAACAAGCGATGTCTCGATCAGCTGGGTCATGGAGTACCCGGCCACTCTCTCGTTCGGCCCGAAATGCACGATCTGGGGTTCGCCGAATCGCTTCATATCGATGAGTTCACAGAGCTCAATAATGAACTGCCTGATCTTCTCAGGGTCTCTGATCGACGCGGGGTTGCATTCCCGGAGGTCTACACCCGTATACAGCCCCCACGCCTGCCTATCCTTGAACGCTTTGAGGATCTCCTGATCCTTCACGGTACCTGCCACTCTTATCACCTGCAATAATGTCTGATTGCGAAAAAGTGCAAGTAATACTGTACGGGCGAAGAGTTAAAACTTATGGTCTTGCTAAAGGAGATACTCCGTTCTTTTTAGGATAGCCCGCCGGTATGGCGATGGCCGTGGAATAAAATGACATTATTCCGCAATATTTTGTAAATATCGGCATAAATGGGGTTTCATCTGGATATTTATTACAAAATTTAGAAAAATTAATACTTTATATGAACTACCTCGATCCTGCCTTTTGCATGCCCGGACGCTGCAGCGGGCACGCGGCCCTCCTGCTCGGTCCGGAACGCCGCGCTCTCATAACCGCCTCTCTCCGCACCTTAAGCGCCCTGGGTCCCGCTCCCCGCCCGGTCACTGGACGGATGCGTGCGGCTATCTCCTGACAGAAGGGAGCGGAAGGTGTGCAGGCAACCCTGCCGCAAATCCATGCTAGTTCTGTTTTCGTGCGATCTCCTGGATCGTGCGCCCGCTGATCACTGACTCCGGGTACAGGGTGATGGGGTTGTGGGTGGGGTCGGCCTCCTCGTCGTTCATCTTGACGAGGAGCCAGCTCTCCTCCTTCCCTGTCCTGAACCGGGTGAGTGCGTATCCGCCCCGGATCTTCGAACCTTCCAGCCAGACGGAGAGGTGCCCGTTTCTGATCGCCTCTTTTAGGGGGACGGGCCTGCCGTCCTTTTCGGTCAGGTTGCGGTATGTGCCGCGATCCCAGACCATCACCGTGCCTGCGCCATACTCTCCTTCAGGGATAATGCCCTCAAAGTCTGCATACTCGATCGGGTGATCCTCTGTCGGCAGGGCGAGCCGTTTCTCCTTCGGGTTGGTGGAGGGCCCTTTCGGGACCGCCCAGGACTTGAGCACGCCTTCTGCCTCAAGGCGGAGGTCGTAGTGGAGGGTGCCGGCACTGTGCTTCTGGATGACGAAGATAGGACGGCTTTCGGAGCGTGCATCGGAGGCCGGAGGCTCCGGAGTGCGGGTAAAGTCCCGCCTGCTGCGGTACTCCTTCAGTGATGCCTTATCTGACACGATCTTCATCCCTCCGGTATGCGGATACTGTACCATCGGGCTACATAAGCATGATCCCGGCGTTCCGGTCAGGCAGCCTTCCGGTAATTCCGCTCCTCGGCAGGGACGATCCTGACGTTCAGCTTCTCGCTCCCGATGATGAGTATGCCTTCCCCGGGAGAGAAGTTCATGAGATCCTTCTCGCCGACCTCGAAGAATCTGGCATTCTCCTGCGCCTGCTTCTTATTCTCCGCTCTCATGCAGAATTTGACTGCGATATTTGCCAGGATCTCGTCGTTGAAATGGCCGATCAGCTGGGAAGCAAGGATCAGCGAGACGCCGAACTTCCGCATTTCGGTCGCATACTTGTTCAGCACCGCTTTGACCGTGTGCTTGGCGCTGCTCTTCTGGCTCACCAGCAGCTTCGCCTCGTCGACGATGACGAAGAGCCGGAACTTCTCCCGCTGATCTGTACTCACGCGCGGAATCTCGCCCATCGCCTGGAGGGAGTAGTAGAGCCGCCGGAGAAAGAGATCGGCAAAGAGGTAGCGGAGGTTCTCCGGCAGGGCGTTTAAGTTGATGTGGGTGATGCCCCCGGCAAGGATCGTGCCGATGGAGATCTTCTCGTCGCCAGAGAAGAGTTTGTAATCAAAGATGTCCTCGAGGTATGCGGGGATCGCCTCGTCCTCGCACTCCATGATCCCGTTTTCTATCGCATCGAAGTCAAGCACCCGCGACCAGGTGTCGGGGTCGCCGGTAATCCCGGCCATGCGGTAGCAGTCCTTGATGATATTCTTGATCTTTCTCCTCTGCTGGATCCCGAGCGTGGGGAAGTTGATGGATATGGCGTCGACGAAGTCGGATGTTGCCCGGAGCGGCGTTATCTCATCGATTGCGGAGTCGAGTTCGAGGGGATTGAAATAATACCTGCTCCCCTCCCGGATCTTGTACGTCCGGATCGCGCAGTCCCTGCATGCCATATCCCCGTGGAAGTCGATCATGACGACCGGAAGATCGCCTGCCAGCAGTTCCTGTGCGATGCACCGGATCGTCTCGGTCTTCCCGGCGCCCGAGCCGCCGATGATGATCATGTGCCCGTTGTTGAGCGTACCCGGCGACCAGAAGACCTTCTGCCGGTCTCTCGCATACCCGAGGAAGATATCCAGGCTTCCCGGCTTCGCGGGCGGTTCTGCCCGAGGGAAGGGCGCACAGGAGGCGTCCTCCGGCGGCACGTCGTCCCCGATCCAGCAGTCTGCCAGGTCGATCTCGAGTCCGGGACATTCTTCCTCGTCCTCCGGCAGGGGCGCGGTATCCAAAACAGGGGTTCGCCGCTCCCCCTCATGCCAGATCAGGGCGACCTTCCGCGCGGCATCGGCCGCGAGCGACTCCCGGATCCGGTGCAGGCGCGCTTCATATGCATAGCGATCCTTGATGATGAACCGGTAGAGATCGACGCCGCTTTTCATCGGCGTCGGCTCAAGAATCTGCACCGCATCGCCCATCTCCCCGAGAACCCGCGTGAGCTCGTCCCGGAGTGCGGGAGACGCGGCGATCTCGTCGTGTCGGTCTCCGGTCTCCAGGTACCGAAGCACGGTATAGGCGGTGCAAAACATGTCGAGCATTGTGCCGCAGGTCTCAAGCGCATCCGGATCGATCTGCTCGAGCATCTCCTTGAGGATGTAGGCGAACTCCGCAGGAAACACGTACGAGACTGCCGATGCCGCGACGCCGTCCGCATCGTAGGCGTGTGCCGGGGCGGCGCATCCGGCCTCCATCAGCCTCCGGGCAAATCTCTCGCACGCATCAAAGAGCGGCGGGTGGGTGCGGAGCAGAAAATCGACGAACGTATCGTCATCGCGCGGAAGAGATGCCGGAAAGGCTTTGTTCACGTATCCTCCGCTGGTATTCCCTGCCATGAGGATCGGGACGATCACAGGGATCTCCGCAAGCAGGTCTTCTGTGCGCAGCGCCCGAACTCTTGCCTCCATGAGAGGGCGGGAGATCCTCTCTCCCGCCGGCGTCGTCCGCACGGCGGTTACGCCCGGCCAGCGTTCCTCCTCGATGAGCCCGAGCTGCAGGAGCGTGACGAGCGGCCCCGACGTATAGGCAAAACAGCTCTGCTCCGCCACACCCTGCCCGCGCCCCTGCAGGCAGCTGATGTTCTGTGCCGTATAGATATAGAGGAGCGTCTCCAGGCTGTCGCGGATCTCGGCCGGCCTGCAGTGCCGGAGGCCGCCGATCGCCTCAGGGAACGCATCAAGAAGAGCCGGGATCTCGAAACCTGCGTATCCCATTCGTTTCAGTGCTTCAGTAAGATGCATTGGCATGGACTCATCAGTGAATGAGTATCATTTGTCGCCGGCCACCATAAATATCCCCGGTCTATATATGTGTTCCCGGGACGGGCAGCATGCTTACAAGGCCTGATACCCGGAAGGCGCAAATATATTTCTTCAATTTCTTATATCCTCTCAACAATTGCAGATCAAATATTCGACATCCTTTTTATATTCGGATAATATTATAATCTACCACATATAATATACTGGTAACACCACGGGGGTGCAGTACCATGGAGGAGAAGTACAGGATTCCGGTAATTGTCACGCTGCTGATCTGTTCAGTCGTTCTTACCTACTGGTTCCATGCAATACTGGGTCTGGGAACGGTCTTCTCCCACTTCTTCTACATCCCCATCATGCTCGCCGCTCTCTGGTGGGAGAGGAGAAGCATCGTCGTTGCGTTCTTCCTGTCAGGGCTGCTTCTCCTCTCCGGCTATCTCTTCAGGGCCGATGTGCTGACCTTGAACGATTACGGCCGGGCATTGATGTTCATCATCGTTGCCTGCGCCGTATCGTACCTGAGCAGGCAGCTCAATGCCGAGCGCAGGGAGCTTGCCCGGGAGCGGGATCGGGCGCAGAAGTACCTGGATGTGGCCGGGGTGATGCTGGTGGCCATCAACACCGATCAGACCGTCGGGCTCATTAACAGGCGCGGCTGCGAACTGCTCGGATACCGCGAGGATGAACTGCTCGGAAAGAACTGGTTTGATCTGGTCGTTCCGGAGTGGCGTCGGGAGGCGGCCCGCCGTACGTTCTACCGACGTATCTCCGGCGATGCAGTGGCGACCGAAGGCGAGGGTGCCGTTCTGAAGAAAGGCGGAGAAGAGCGCCTTATCGAATGGCAGAATACGGTCCTGACCGATGAGGAAGGCCGGAATGTCGGCGTGCTCTTCTCGGTGCAGGACATCACTGATCGCAGGGCGGCTGAGGATGAGCTGAAAACGGCATGGGAGGAGGCGAACCTCTACCTCGACATTATGGGGCACGACATCAACAATGCCAATACGGTCGCCCTCTGCTATGCCGATATGCTTGAAGGGACGCTTTCCGGGAAGGAAAAGGAGATGGTCCGGAAGATGCGGGCGGGCGTCTGCCGGAGCATCGGGATCATCCGGAATGTCTCCACAATCAGGGTGCTTCATTCGAGCGAACCCGTCCTGAAGGCAATCGATCTCGATTCGGTCATTCGCAGCGAGATCGGTAATCATCCCGACTCAAAGATCGCGTACGGGGGTACCGGCGCTATCGTCGCCGCCGACGAGCTCCTGTCGGAGGTCCTGGCAAACCTCATCGGGAACAGCATCAAGTTCGGCAGCCCCGATGTGGATATCGGGATTAAGGTGCTTGAGGAAGGGGATCTGGTGACGGTATCGGTCGAGGATACAGGTCCCGGGGTGCCTGATGCGGAGAAGCCTCTCATCTTCTCCCGCCTCGTCCGGGGAAACCGCAAAGCAAGCGGGAAGGGCCTCGGTCTCTATATCGTCCGGATGCTCGTGGAACGCTACGGCGGCCGCGTCTGGGTGGAGGACAGGCTGCCGGGAAGCCCTGAGGCGGGCGCGGTATTCCGGTTCACCCTGCGGGCCTCCCGGGATGCGGCGGCAAGGCCGGTGGTGGCCGCCGGCCCCTCGGGAAAGGCCGGATGCGCGCTGCCGAGGTGCTGATCCGGTTATCTCCAGACGTCGACCGGATCGATGGTCGCGTCGATGAGCAGGTTGAAGTCGAATGTCTTCAGCCAGCCCGTCTTCTCAAACATCTTCATAAAGGAGACTCCCACCAGGGATGACGCGTGGTGAGAGTCGATCACCTCTTTTACCTGCTCTTTGGTCACCGGCACGTTCGGCATCGAGAGTCCGCCCATCAGGACGGCGACTGTTGGGTTCGGTACCGCGGATTCATCCGAGACCTGCATGCCCACGTCCCGCACCAGCCGGATCTTCTTTGCCTTCGATTCGTCCACATAGGGCACGAAGACCTGTTCGAACGGCAGATCGCGGATGGCGAAGCCGAGCAGCTCGATAAACGGCGTGCAGGTGCCGGGACAGCCATAATAGACGATCTGGTCTCCGTCAAGAAGCCCGGCCTCCATCAGGAACGCTTTAAATGGCCTGAGCATGCCGGGCACGCTGGTTAACTGTTCTTTCAGTTCCATACGGTCTCATATGGAATATCTTCTATAAACCACTATCCCTGCGGGCAGGCCAGCGTTATGGTGAACTGCACATCCTGTGGAGGATTTTTGGCTGTGCCGCCCGCAGGTGCGGTATCCGGTCGATGCTGCGTGGGAACTCCCGGCCAAGCGGCTCATCCCGGCACGGATGCCTGCTCGTAAAGCTCCTCGATGTCGGCAGGGAGATCCGGCAGCGCCTGGCCCAGCTGCTTCCACGCCCGGGACTCCCTGATCGTCCGGAGATCGGCGAGGGGCTTTTTTGCGCTCTCTGCAGCTCTCCGACGCAGCCCGGGATCCGGGTCGGGGGGGCAGTCCGCATGCGTCCGGGCGAGGTGCCAGGAGCGGACCTGCCATACCTGCGCCTCGTGCGAAACGAGAAGCACCCGCGCATTGCTGGCGCGCACTTCTTCTGCGGCGACGGCGTGGAAGTATTTGATCCGTTTACCATCCGACCATCCTTTGGCCTCGGACTGGACGAGGGAGGCGATCTCCGCCTGCAGATCCTCGTCGGTCATCTCCCCGGCCCTGATCTTCTCCCTCCCTTCGCTGGTGAGTGCTCTGACCTTTTCTGCCAGTTCATGCGGTTTCATCGGTCTTCCCCGACGATTGCTACAGCACGCCGCAGGTCGAGAGGTGGTAGAGCCTCCGGATCCGGTCGGCCGTCTCACCGGATACCTCCTCCTCTATGTGGCGGAGGACGGCCTCCATGTCCTCCTCCGGCATGCACCCGAGTTCCTCCCTCCCTTTCAGGATCTGCTCTGCGAGGTACTCCCAGTCCTCCTGCGAGAGCCGGCCGATCCGCTCTGCAAAGTCTTCTTCGTCCACGGCAATGTGGTGTGAGACCGGAGCGAGCACGGATCGGAACTCGTGGCCGGATTCCGGGCACGGTGCCCACTCATAGTCAGGCGCCAGTTTCTTGAACAGCAGGAAATCCCTCTGCATCAGGTCTCGTGCCATAGCCATCCTCCTGCAGCGTCCGGACGCGTCATGTCCGGGTCCATGGTACACTGCGTTATTTCATTCTTCCTGACCGCCGCCCGGCAATGCGTCACGATTCGCTGAGCAGCCTTCCGGACTGTGCGATGTTCTCACGGTCGAGTTCGTGAATCAGGACCGTGACCTTGCCGGGATCGACGTTGAGCGCGGAGACAATACTGTGCGTGATCTCTTCGGCGATTCTCTTCTTCTGTTCGAGCGTTCGGCCCTTTGCCATCTGTACGGTTACTACCGGCATGTGATACAGTATCAGCTGGATATCGTCTTATGCATGCCGTTTGAGTGCGCTGCTGGGCTCTTCCGGCACCGGTGAGGCTGCCTGGATGGCCTCCCCGATCCCTGTCCTTGTATCGGGGGTGCGCCCGGGCAGGAGCGGTCACGCGCAGGATATCCGTCATATGGGCCAGAATCGGGGGCATAATCCGGGCACGACGCTTTCCGGCATCGGAGCGATGGGGAGAGGGTGTCCTCCGTTTGTAAGGAGATTTCGCATGAAGATCCTGTTTATACCGGAAATGAAAGCCGTATCCGCAGGTATTATCGGTTGCGCCCATGGCAATCCGGGCTTCGGGGTCGTTCCTATGAACCCGCATGAGTCCAGGGCAACAGGCATACAGCACGAACGCGGGTGATGCTGCTCTCACCACACATGTTCATATAAAACCGCGTATGCGACCTTTTTACGGCTTCAGGCGCAACGGATGGAAATTTTTTACGGATATCGATATCCCGGTTCCGGTTTCTCTCCGGCTATCCCGGTGTAGTGGACCGAGAGGGCAATCGCCAGGGGGTGGGGACCGGGGAG
>LNQE01001871.1_pt1 | contig 12858 bp, 10 predicted proteins | sample 603111 | NCBI WGS metagenome assembly LNQE01 (sample SAMN04260313, study PRJNA301899) | hydrocarbon metagenome | isolation source: hydrocarbon-contaminated ditch | place: Germany: Bremen | collected 1998
CTCTTTTTTTTTTTGAGGCGGGTAGGCTGCGACCGCCATTCTTTTAAATTCAAAAGCTATTATAACATCTATGTCGGGTTTAACACAAACAATTAAATCAATTATTCGCTTAGAAAATGGTTGAACCCAAAAATCTCCGGGCATCCGCCGGTAGCCAGAAATAGTATTTTTTCTCCCTTTTTAAAGTATCCTTTTTCAATAAGGTCCAAAAGCCCCACCATAGCTTTGGCGCTATAAACGGGGTCCAGGATAACGGCTTCTTTGGAGGCCAGCAGTTTGATGGTATCTCTCACTCTGTCGTCAGGAATTGCGTAGCCCTTTCCCATATACTCCTCAAAGACTATGATTTGATCAGGACTGGAAGGCTCCAGGCCTAAAAAGTTTTCCGCCAGGTTGGAGAGACGGGCTATTTCCATCTGACACCATTCCCGATCACCCAGACCGATCCCGATCCCTACGATTTTAGTCTTATCCCCTGCCATCCGAGCTCCCACATTTAATCCGGCACAGGTAGAACCGGTTCCAACTGCCATTACTATAGCATCAAATTCCAGCTGATTCTGCTCTTTTATTTCCTGGTAAGCATCCACATAGGAAATGATCCCTGGCATGCAGCTTCCTCCTACTGGAATTACATAGGTGCTCTGACCCTGGCCGGCGTTTTGGGAGACCAGCAGGTCGATATGTGCCTCTACTTCCTCCGGCCTCACACAATAGGTTTCAGCTCCCATCAGATGATCCAGCAGGAAGTTGCCCTGCCGGGTTTCTGGTTCATCTCCGGATAAAACCAGCTGGCATTTTAAGCCCAAAGCTGCGGCGGCTCCAGCCGTTTGGCGGGCATGATTGGAGGTAACAGCTCCGGTAGTAATTATGACCTGAGCACCCTTATTAAGAGCCTCGGCCATTATATACTCTAATTTTCTTACCTTGTTCCCACCCAGGGCCAGACCGGTGTAGTCGTCTCGTTTTATATAAATCTCTGGTCCGTGCAGGATGCGGTTAAGATTTTTCAACTCATGCAAAGGAGTAGGGAAAAAACCTAGTGATATCCGATCCAGACCTGATTTCATTACAAGCCACTTCCTTTCCAAGCTGGTTTGATTGATTCTACCGCTTATTTTTTCCAGAACATGGGGTACAACAATACTAATAGCGGAAATATCTCCAACCGTCCCAGGAGCATCAGAAACGATAGTACTAATTTACCGGCGTCCGGAATAAATGCGTAGTTCAAGACCGGTCCTACTGCCCCAAATCCGGGACCAATATTGCCCATACAGCTGGCTGCGGCTGAAAAACTGGTCAAAATATCGACCCCCATGCCGGCTAGCATCAACATCCCTATCAGCAGCAACATTATATACAGGAAGAAATACAACAGTACGTTTAGTACTATGGAATCGCTAATAGTATCTTGATCCAATCGCTGGGATATAATGGCCCGGGGATGGACTATTTTTCTCAATTCTATTTTGGTTCGCTCTAACATGATAAGGTGCCGCCCTGCTTTTACCCCTCCTGAGGTAGAACCAGCACTGGCACCTATAAAAAACAGTATCAGCAGTATGCCCTGGGGAAGCAGGCTCCACTGGAGGTAATCTTCGGTGGCAAAGCCAGTAGTGGTCAATATGGATATTACCTGGAACATGGTAGCCCTGATTCGGTATTCACCTATTGGCAGATGAGACAGGCCAGCGAACACTATAACGGAAGCAATAATAAACAGCAGCAGGTAAAATCTCCATTCCCGATTGCGGAAGTAAACACCAAGATCTTTTCTTATGAAGGCTAGAGAATGCAGGGAATAATTTGTCCCGGCCAGGAACATGAATATTATTATGGTCCACTGGATAGCAGGACTTGTATAATGGGCAATACTAGTATTCCAGGTGGAGAACCCACCCGTTGCCATAGTGGTGAAGGTATGACAGAAAGCATCAAATAGGCTCATTCCTTCACCCCAGAGAAGCAGCAGCAGCAATATAGTCAAACCAACATATGCTCTCCAGAAGTTTTTGGCTGTATCCCGGGCTTTGGGACTCACTTTACCGGCCACCGAACCGCCGGCAATTTCCGCCCGGTATATCTGCTTGGCACGCACCCCGATAACTTGGATCAGAGCAATGAATAAAACCATTATTCCCATACCGCCCAGCCACTGGGTAAGACTCCTCCAGTACAACAGTCCGTTCGGTAATACTTCGATATCAGTCAATATGGTGGCCCCGGTAGTAGTAATCCCGGAGACCGTTTCAAATAAGGCATCTACATAGGATGGGAAGTAGCCGCTAAGAGCAAAAGGCAGAGAACCATAGAAACAGGCTGTCAACCATCCCAGAGCTACGATAGCAAACCCTTCTTTGTAGTTGAGTTCACCCGAATCTCTTGAACTAAAGCTGAGAATGAACCCACTGATCAGGGTAATGACCGTAGCCAGTAATAATTGGCTATAAATCGCTTCACGGTAATATAATGAGCACAATACGCTGGTTGCCATAGCAAGACCTATGATGATCAGAATCTTTCCCATGGTCCCGAGTATAACGCTTGGTCTAATCAATTAACATTCACTCCTGAATTTCTAATTATCTCAATAATTCTCCTGTCTTATTGAGATTTCTCATTTTAAGTCCATGCCCTAAGCCTGAAAGTGCCTTAACTTCAACCAATGTTTTAGGTAATTTCAAGCAATACGAATGAATACATTCTATCATTTTTTGGCAAAAAGTATTAATTTATTTTATTCAAGCTTGAATACTGAAAAAGCGGCTCCAGGATATTCAGTAGGACCCCGAAACCGCCGCTGTATAATTTAAGGTAAATACACCTCCTAGACTTGCTGGAAGATACCTGACTCTATCTCAACTACTGCTCCTATTTCCATTAAATGCTGAATGTGGTGATGCATGTATAATCTTTCCCAAAAGTCTTCCATATGAAATATCCGCTTCTTGAAAGCCAGACGATACTCTGCCATCTCTTCTATAGTATGAGGTTTGCTCAACAGATCATATATCTGCTGTTCCCGGTCCAGCATAATCTGCAGGTAAGTATCCAGACTCTGTTTGATGTTCTCGGTCAACGGCCGCCGGTGAGATGATGCTAAGACGTGGGGATCGATTTCTTTGATAAGCTGTACTGATCGAATGAACTGCCCCACGTTGGAAGTACCATCACCATACCATGGGCCGCCCCGGGTAGTATCAATATCACCCGAAAATAGTATACCTTCTTTTTCGACGTAGACTCCATAATGCCCGATACAATGTCCGGGCAGGTGCACCGCCGTCAACTTCATCCCACGTCCTAAATCAAATTGCTTCCTATCGGTGAATGTTCCGGTCAAATGCAGTTTTACGAAGCCCGGACCAACTGGGATATCGGGGTTGGTTGGAAAACCATCGTTAGCTGGCAACGGTTTTTCTTTCATAATTTCCTTCCAGAGATTAAATCCCCTCAGGTTTAAATACTCCTGCTCGATGGTGTAAGATCCTTCCTCTTCCTTTGCGGCATAAAGCCGGGTATCATCAAAAAGTACTCCACAATGGGTATGGTCGGGATGGTTATGAGTAAGTATTCCAATATCTACAGATCTCTTGTCGATTTCCTCAAAGGCTTTGATGCCAGCTCCGAAATCAACGATAGCCCTTTGCTCTCCCTCTATGTACATGCATATACAATAGGGGTAAAAGTTCGGCGCATCTGGCATTAATACTGAAATTCCTTTTGCCAAAGGCAGCAGCATCTTTTTCTTCCCCCTCAAAATTTTGATAAAGCCGATTTTCCAGCATACAACATTTTAGGTAATATTATTATTTTATCATTTATGAACTCTATGTTGAGGGTAAGTGCCAAATTTTATTCTTAATTTTACCGTCATAAGCTGTTTTCTTCCGTGTATAGACTGCTGATAAATTTGATTGGGGTCCGGTATTCTTAATCTGTTTTGCCATATTCTTTCACCATATATTCCCCTAACGTTCTGGGGCGGTTATCTTTAAGCGCTTCTCTAAGCTTGAATTCGATACCAGGGATCTTTCTAACTTCTCTAGCTATTTCACTGGTCCTGACATCAATTGTGTTGATCTGACTGCTGTTCTCCATCAGACATTCCAGTTTGGCATCCATTTCAAGCAATGACCGGTCAAGCATCCTATGGATTTTTTCCACTTGCGCGGTATTACTGTGAACCTTTTCCATAAGTTCTCGGTTTATAGTCTGAATTTCAGCTCTGTATATTTTGCGCAGATCATAGTATTGTTTATTGGCCCAAATATCAAGCGCCTTGATGATGATCATACACCAGATAAGCAGGATCAGCACGGCAATGATCAGTTCCCGTCCGTTAATCTCAGTCATGTTCTGCAGCTCCTTTCCATTATTTTACACAACACATTATATTCGTGCGAGAACCTGCTTGGTACTGAAAAAAAGAAAAGACCAGGGTCAATCCAATTTGTTTGAGAATATTTTCCTAAATTTTATCCACAATATCAACAACTTATCCACAAGTCGGGACTTATGGTGAAAATTGTCAAAAAGGGGGCCATCCGGCCGTGGTGAATGTTGAAAATAGTAGACTTTTGTCGGCTGGATTTCCAGGATGGTGAGAAGTAGAAGGGGACTGTCCTTCTATCTGGTATTGGCCAGTTAGAAGAGCAGTCCCCCTATTTTCCTATTGTTATTGTTTGCTTGCTTAGTTTTCCAGCATTATTTTTGCCAGGTCTAAGGGCTGAATATGCTTTCCATCTTTATAGGCTCTCATATTGCCACCGGAAATTTCGTCGATCAGGATGATTTGCTGATCTTCTCCTACCCGACCAAATTCAAATTTAATATCATATAGTTCAATATCTTTTTTTGCTAATTCCGCCTTCACTATCCCGGCAATCTTACGGGTCAGGTCTTTTAACACCTGGTATTCTTCCTTACTTAGAAGACCCAGTATTTCCAGAGCATCTTCAGTTATGGGCGGATCTTCCCGGGAATCGTCTTTCAGTGTTATTTCCACAAAAGCATCCAAAGGCTGACCTTCCTGTACGTAATCTCCATACCGGCGGTAAAAACTGCCTACTGCTCTATAGCGGCAGATTACTTCCAGTCCCTTGCCGAATACCCTGGCTGCCTTAACCGTCATTTGTGCTTCATCAATATTGGCGTCAATGTAGTGAGTAGGTATCCCCTGGGCTTGCAAAACTTCAAAAAAATACTTTGTTAATCCCAGTCCAGCCTTACCTGCTCCTTCTATGGTTAATCCGATGGTATTTTTCCCTGGATCGAAAACTCCATTTTCACCCGTGGCATCATCCTTAAATTGAAGCAGATAGTCACCATTTTCAAGCCCGTAGACATTCTTGGTTTTGCCTGTGTATATCAGTTTCATTATTATTTTCCTCTCCTTATATAATGTCAGTTTATTATATCCAAATTTTCTTTATAAAATCAACTTTTTGGCAAGCTGTCCAACTACGCGGCGCAAGGTTTGCTTTAATGAGCCTGATCGAGATCTCCGTGCGTAAAGGAAGCCTCCATGATCTCGACCGCTTCCTGGTAATCTTCATCATGATCGTCAGGATAAGAGAAAATAAAAGTATTCTGGCTAGCGCTGCCGGCAAAGGTCTTCTGGTAGTATATCGTATCACCTTCCAGCCAGGAGATGACAAAATAGTTATCTTCTAAAACCGTATAAGTTATATCACCCTGTATGGTGTCCATCCAATCCACATAAAGGTCTTTGATCTCTTCTTCGGATACCAGATTGGAACCAAATACCGTCAGGCTTATCAGGGTATCGTTAGAAGTAAAGGCCTGGCCGTCACCATTGGCCGGCATTCGGTTTGGGTTCAATTCCTGGGGGTAGTATATATAAAAGCCATATCTGCTGTTGCTGTAAACACAATACCCTTCATGACCGGGTGCGGCTTCTCGATTGATAAAGTATACGTCGGGTTCCCCGGTATCTTCATCCGCTGTAATTTCCCCGCCTGGGTCGGCTGGGCTGCTGCTTTGAAGTAAACGACCCCGATCCCCCAGCAGTATACACTGGTTAAATACCCCTAGCACCTTAACATCACCCAGAATGTTGTTCTCATAGATGCCGAAAAGATGATAATCGCGGTAGATCGATCCTGAATCGATGATGCTTTCTGGAACTATAGCCGCCATACCTTTGGATATAGGGTTATCCTCACTGGCTTGAATCATCTGCTGCTGGGTGTAGGAAACATATTCTTCTCTCCCGGGATTAGTAAATAACATCAGTATTATTAACAGGGGTATGACGGCAGTTGATGCCCATAAACTGCCCCGGATATATCCACTGGTTTGACTCTTTTTCTCTTCCTGTTTATCGACACTGATCCCTCTTTCTTTCAAAACCATCTCTATTGCGTTGATAAGCTCTTCTGGATAATCAGTACGGTCACCATAGTATATCGTAATGAGCTCATCTTCAGGCTTATCTTTAATTTTTTCATATATCTCTTCTAAACCCATCTCTGCACCCCCTTTGTATATATTCGTAACTACTGTCGGCATTCCTTCCTTAAACTGACAAAATGGGTCTCATTTCATCAACCTGCTACTGAATCCGCTATAATGTATACAGTATTCATAATACCTGTCTGCCCGGCCATTAATGCTTATATAGCCAATTTTCCGGTACTTGAAAGACATCTGGCAAATATTGTGATTTATTGTTGTCTAAAGGAATTTAATCACAAAGCACAGAATACATTAAAGGTCGCAATCCGACGTGGAGCTAACTTTTATGACTTCCCGGTACGACATAAAATAACGAGGAGGCAAAGGATTATGAATAATGGGGCTTATAATCCCTACCAACACGCGCAAGCGCAATTTGATCAGGTGGCCGAGCTGGTCAACCTGGATGAAACTACCCGACAACTGCTGCGGCAGCCTATGAGAGAATATCATTTTCTCATCCCGGTACATATGGATGATGGAAGTACTAAAGTATTCCAGGGCTTCCGGGTACAGCACAATGATGCCCGGGGACCGGCTAAAGGAGGCATCCGCTTTCATCCGCAGGAAACTGCCGATACAGTCCGTGCACTATCTATGTGGATGACATGGAAGTGCGCAGTAGTAGATATTCCTCTTGGCGGAGGAAAAGGCGGGGTAATATGTGATCCTCGTAATCTAACTGATTCCGAACAAGAAAGATTATGCAGGGGCTGGGTCAGGCAGATAGCCAAAAATGTGGGTCCCTTCCTTGACGTGCCCGCACCTGATGTTATGACTAATTCTAAACATATGCTGTGGATGCTGGATGAGTTTGAAACCATACACGGCGGAAGATTTCCAGGGTTCATCACCGGGAAGCCGGTGGGCATGGGAGGATCATTAGGAAGAACTGAAGCCACTGGTTACGGAGTTGTATATACTTTAAGAGAAGCCCTAATTGACCAGGGTATTGACATAAAGAACACCTCGGCCAGCTTCCAGGGATTTGGTAATGTTTCTCAATATGCGGCCAAACTTTATCAGGAGATGGGCGGTACGGTTGTTTCTATTTGCTGCTGGGATAATAATGATAGCAAAGCCTATACCTATCGTAGTGAAAATGGGCTGGATATAGATAAGCTTTTCAGCATCACTGATTTATACGGAGCCATCGACAAAAATACAGCAAGCGATCTAGGCTATGAAGTGCTGCCAGCCGGAGCCTGGTTGGAGCAGGACGTAGATATCCTGATTCCGGCTGCTCTGGAAAACCAAATCACTCAAGAAACTGTGGATAAAATCAGCCCTAAGGTGAAAATTATTGTTGAGGGCGCTAATGGCCCTACTACTCCAGAGGCCGATCAAGTTATTAAGCAGCGGGGCATCTTTGTAATTCCCGATTTCCTGGCCAACGCAGGCGGGGTAACCTGCAGCTATTTTGAACAGGTGCAGTGTAATGCCAATTATTTCTGGGAAAAGGACGAAGTGCTGGAAAAGCTGGATATTAAAATGACTTCTGCCTTTAAAGCAGTAAATGATCTGGCTAAAAGGAATCAATTGTTCATGCGTGATGCAGCTTATGTGATATCAATTAATCGCGTTGCCCAGGCTGTCAAGATGCGCGGGTGGGTATAGCAGCCTATTGCTCCATCTATCAGGAAGGTGGTTGACTATGACTGACAAAGAAGCTGCCAATGATACTTTAATATATTTTTTGAAGGAAAGAGCCAAAGAGTTAGATTGCCTTTATCAGGTAGATGAGCTGTTGAATAATCAGCGCTTGTCATTGCCAGAGATATTTCAAGAAATCGTAAAGGTGCTTCCTTCTGGTTGGCAGTTTCCGGATTTTTGTCGGGCCAGGATCGTATATGACAACTGCAGTCATCAGACCCCGGGTTTCTTTCCTTCGCCTTATTCAATAGGCAGCAGCATTCAGGTGAACGATAAGATAGTAGGGATGATCGAAATCGTTTACACTCAGGAGGTTCCTCAAGGAGAAGAGGGATTCTTTCTGGAGAAGGAACGCAAGCTTATTAGAACTATAGCAGATCGTATTGGACAGACCATACTTCATCGACAGATGAAACAGGTGCTGTTGGATTGGAATGAGACCCGGAAGGTTACTTCTGATATTAGAGGTACTAATAGTGAGTGGATGGTAATTGTAGACCTTTTACTCAGGACTGATCATGACTTATTGCTGTATGTATGCAAAAAAATGATTAACCACCTTTACTGGATTGGAATAAAAGAAGCTCAGGATATATTAACTGAATTGAGTCCGAGTTGGGAAATGTCCTTTGACCGGGGGGAAGTAAATTATCCCAGTGCCAAACTCCCCCCTGGTAATATAGCTACTATCAGTGAAAAGACCTTCCTGGTGGCCTCCCAAAATATGAGCGGAAGTGAAATAACCTTACGTTTAAATAAATGGCTGCAGGAGCAAAAAGCCTATTTCCTCATAAAAGCCATTGACCGTATCGACGCATCCGTGGGGGAAATTATCGATGCGATCATTCGGTACAAAAATATCGCCGGAAACAGCAATATGCTTAATCATGCCACTGAACGATGGCTTGAAGTAGCACTAATGCGGCGTTTCCTCTCCGATAACCTGGATTTTATCAACGTTGCTAAAAAGTATATCGGCATTTGCCATTACTATCACATCGTAAACAGATTGATCTTTCCCGCTGAAAGTCACGGTAAAATAGGCGGTAAAGGTACCGGACTGTTTCTAGCCCAGCAGATTCTGAAAAGAGAAAGTACTGATAATCCGCTGCTGGATACTATAAAAATTCCCAAAACATGGTATATCACCACTGATGAGGTTACTGAATTTCTGCACTATAACAATCTTGAGTCATTAAACGAACATAAATACCGGGATTTATCAGAGATAAGGATGGATTATCCAAACATTATTCAGACGATGAAAAATTGCAAATTCCCGCCCGGGATTGTCAAAAGTCTGGCTATGGCTCTGGATGATTTTGAAGGTGCTCCCTTGATAGTTCGTAGCTCCAGTCTGCTGGAGGATCAGTTGGGGGCTGCTTTTTCCGGTAAATACAAGAGCTTGTTCCTGGCTAATCAGGGTGATAAAAAGAAGCGCCTGGAAGAACTTATGGATGCCATAATCGAGGTCTATGCATCTGTCTTCAGCCCTGATTCGATCAAGTACCGGTCCGAAAGGGGTCTGCTGGATTTCCAGGAAGAGATGGGAATCATGATCCAAGAAGTGGTGGGAACAAAAATTGGCCATTACTTTATGCCCCTTTTTGCTGGAGTGGGATTCAGTAACAATGAATTCCGGTGGTCACCCAGGATAAATCGTGAAGACGGTTTAATCCGTCTGGTTATGGGGTTAGGCACTCGAGCGGTGGATCGTTTGAGTGATGATTTCCCGGTTCTGGTTTCTCCCGGACAACCACGCTTGCGGGTAAACACCATACCAGAAGAAATAAAGCACTATGCCCCTAAAAAAGTGGATGTGATCAACCTGCAGGACAGCTCTTTTGTAACTATAGAGATTGCTGCCCTGATAAAAGAATTTGGCGCACAGATTCCTAATATACAGCAGATAGTTTCGGTAAATAAAAATGACTATATCGGCAAATTGTCAGTTTTTGATATCAATTTTGCCGAGGACGATGTCATTGTCACCTTTGACGGTCTCATATCTGATACTGCCTTTGTCAAGCAGCTGGCTCTCATTCTCAAAACCCTGCAGGATAAATTGGGTACTCCGGTTGACATTGAGTTTGCGTCTGATGGAAAGGATTTTTACCTGCTGCAATGCCGGCCTCAAAGTTTTGGGGTAGATAGTGTTCCCGCTGCTATTCCCAAAGATATTCTTGACAAGGATATTTTATTTTCGGCCAACCGCTATATATCCAACGGTACGATACAGGACATCTCGCATATCGTGTACGTAGATCCGGAAGGCTATAACAGCCTCCATGGACTGCACGATTTGATAAATGTGGGTAAAGCTGTAGGCCAGCTTAATTCTCTGCTGCCTAAACGACGCTTCATATTAATGGGGCCAGGACGCTGGGGCAGTCGAGGAGATATTAAGATGGGCGTTCAGGTAAGTTATTCAGATATTAACAATACTGCTGCACTCATTGAGATTGCCCGTAAAAAATCTAATTATATTCCGGAACTGTCTTTCGGCACGCATTTTTTCCAGGATCTTGTTGAGTCTAATATTCGTTATCTACCCCTTTATCCTGATAATCGAGATATCATTTTTAACAACATATTCTTTAAAAGATCTAAGAATATGCTGGCAGAGCTGCTGCCTGAATATAGTCAATTGGAAGAAGTTGTGCGGGTAATTGATGTTCGTCAGAACTCTGGTGGACGAGTTCTGAATATTACCATGAATGCGGATCTGGAAGAAGCGCTGGGCTATTTGACTCATTTCTCCGGTCAGGCAGAAGCTGGACCCAGCGATGCAAGTTACATGGAAAAGCAGCTAAAGCAGGGTCAGGATCGTTTCGATGACAAGTTCTGGCGCTGGCGTTTCTTCATGGCCGAACGCCTGGCTGAGAGATTGGATCCCAACTATTTTGGAGTGAAGGGAATTTATCTGACCGGCAGCACCAACAATGGTACGGCAGGGCCAGGAAGTGATATTGACCTTATCGTTCATTTTCAGGGTAATGAACAGCAGCGTCAGGAACTGAAGCAATGGTTCACCGGTTGGAGTCTGAGCCTGGGAGAGATGAATTACCTGAAAACCGGCTATTCATCTGAGGGATTGCTGGATATCCACATGGTGACTGATGAAGATATCGAGAAAAAATCGCCTTTTGCTATAAAGATAGGCTCGATTACCGATCCCGCTCATCGTCTGAAATTAAAAACCGATTACTGATGTAATCGGCTTTTTAATACTAATTCCCCTGGCCCGGGTTATCTTGTTAACAGGCAATTCCGGCCTTATTTTTATTTAAGGTTTATTATAATAACCATCAAATGGCAAAGACATGTCGTCCAATTTGGGTTATTATACTTCTGCTCCAAACCCACTTGTTAGTTGCAGTAACGGGATTCCAATAGTATAAAGCCCCTCCGGTTGGGTCCCAACCTTTAAGTGCAGCATCTACGGCCTGCCTGGCAACATTATTAGGCTGCAAATAGAATTGACCATCACTGACTGCAGTAAATGCTTTGGCCTCGAATACCACACCTTTCACGGTATTAGCAAATTGTTTTGAGTAAACACGGTTTAGTGCAACAGCTGCTACCGCTACTTGCCCTTCAAAAGGTTCACCTCTGGCCTCACCATAAACTAGCCGGACCAAATCATTAATATCCTGACTTGAAAGGAATGATCCGCGAGATGGAGTGGTGGTATTTGCCGATCCCTGGCTGACTTTTTTTATGATAGCCGTTGCTGTCATTTTCCCAACTATACCATCAACAGCAAGTCCATTATCTTTTTGAAACTTACTTACTGCGGTATAAGTCTGCCAGCCAAACTTACTATCGGCAGGGCCGGCTGAATATCCCAGATAGTTTAAATCTCTTTGTAATTGATTAACATCATAACCCTGCATTCCTACCTTAAGTATCCTATCTCCTAAATTAGCTTCAACTACTACCGGGATAGCCAGATTAGCGAACATTACCATCAATGTAATAAGAACTAGTGTAGCTATCTTACTTTTCATTTAAATTATCCTTTCTATGTAAGGCTGGTTATATTGTATCCAAACTAGGTGGGCTGTGGCAAAATAGCTTATCCTTCCCTATAAATGAAAATAGCCCTTGAGAAGGGCTATTTAATAGACTGACATCATTTATGTATATTGTAAGCCATATTTGCTGATTAACAACATGATTCTAGTTTGTACCTCTATTCCCATGCGCTCCAAGATTTGACTAATCGAAAAATAGCCAAGTTACGACTCTATAAATAACTACCATTTCACGTTACTTTCTGCTGCATTTCTTCACAACAAGAATCGCAAATAAATTTTCCTTTGTAGTTATATACATCCTCTACATTGCCGCAAAAAATACACCCCGGCAAATACTTCTGAAGAACGATTTTCTCTCCGTCAGTAAGTATTTCCAGGGCATCTCTATCGTCTATCCCCATCGTTCTACGCAGTTCTATCGGAATCACAATCCGTCCCAGTTCATCGATCTTTCTTACTACGCCAGTTGATTTCATGCCTCAAACCTCCTTTTTAAGCCTGTATCACATCAGAGAATACAAATCCACAAGTAAGTTTATTTAGCATTCCATATTATGGCTATATATATAAAATATACCAAATATTTCGGGAAATAGCAATAATATAACAGATAAGAGTACAATATAACTAATACTTCATCTTTTTCCGGGAGATCTTTATGAATAAACTGCAAGGATTCTAC